>Ga0210123_1000486_pt1 | contig 24599 bp, 19 predicted proteins | sample Muzzi_PWB_D2_FD_185535 | JGI IMG/M metagenome (GOLD analysis project Ga0210123, IMG submission 185535) | Wetland microbial communities from San Francisco Bay, California, USA, that impact long-term carbon sequestration - Muzzi_PWB_D2 (SPAdes) | ecosystem: Environmental > Aquatic > Marine >... | reverse complement strand
AAGCTGTCCCCGGATCACGTAGCGCAGGATCTCCACCACCTGCTCCGGCTCCCGGGCCACCGCGTTGGCCGCGGCGTCGACCTCTTTCAGCGCGTGGTCGTGCTCCTCCGGATGAAGGATGACGAGCGGCTTGCCGAGGGCCGCCGCGTAGCCGGCATCGAACGCGGCGTTCCACTGCTTGTACTTCTCGCCGAACCGCACCACCACCAGGTCCGACTCCTCGATCATCGTCCGCGTCCTGATCGCGTTGATGCCGGCGCCCTTGTGGTCTTTCCAGAAGCTCGACTGCTCCGCGCCGAGGATCGCCACCCCGCAGTCGTCGCTCGCGCCGTGGTCGGTGACCGGGCCGGAGAGCTCGACCGGCAGGCCGGCCTCGTCGACGCCGCGCTCGATCCGGTCGCGCCAGTCACTGTGGATCTCTCCGGCCAGGTAGACGAGCCAGGTCTTCGGGGTCTCGTTCATCGCAGTCTCCCAATGAAGCTCCGCCTCGAGTCGGGGGATGGGGCCGGAGGCGGACCGGCGGCCGGTGCTCAGCTTACCAGGGCTCGGCTGTCGTCTCGCCCTTCCTCGCGCCCGATCGCGCGCCCTTCGAGAGCGAGGAAAACAAGCCACCAGCAAGCCGCCAGGACCACCACTCCACCCCAGAGCAGCTCTCCCGCCACCGGCTTCAACCGATCCGCCAGCACCGGGCTCCGGTACCAGCGCGCCGGGAAGGTGCCCGCGTGCTGTGCGACCAGCCGCCTCTGGGCCGGGGACCACCGGTGGCTCGCCCCCGACCGGAAGGACTTTCGATCGAGGAACGCCGGGTACCAGCGCTCGAGGATGAGGTTCTCGAGCCACGCCTGGCGGTAGCGCTTCTCCCGGAGCGCGTTGTTGCGGAGCGAGACGTGGAAGCCGCCCTCGGTGAGATAGGTGTCCTCTCGCACGAGCGGGGCGGGGCGGGGCGGCGGGGTCCGGGACCACCGGGCGAGCCGGTCGGCCCGGGCGTCGAGGAGCGCCGCCGGCGGCCGGTAGGAGAGGAAGGTCCCGGCCTGGGGATCGGCGATCAGATACCCCTGGTTCGCGCAGGCGAAGAGCGCGCCCCAGGCGAGAACGACCACCGGGCCCAGCCGGCGCAGCGCACGGAACGACGGGGCGGCCGGGCGTGCCATCAACCGCTCCGGCGGAATCAGGGCCAGAGCGAACAGAATGCCGATCGTGCCGGCCAGGCCGTTCAGGTAGACGTCGCGCATGTCGCCCACGCGGACGGACGTCGCCCACTGGATCCACTCGTCGGCGAGGCCGACCAGAACGGTCGCCCCGAGAGCGAGGAGCGGCAGAGCCAGGTCGCGGACCCGGCGCCGGAGCGCATTCATGAACAGGAAGGCGATGGCGGCGTACTCGATCAGGTGGACCCGTTCCACCAGGTCGACCTTCCGGTTGCCGGTCGCCGCGAGCAGGACCTGGGCGCCAACGAGGCCGAGAGCGACGGCCAGGAGAGCGACACGCCGGAGGGCCTCGCCCCGGGTCGAGCCCCGCCAGATCCAGGCGACCGCCAGGGCGAACGCGGCCACGCCACTGGTGACCAGCCCCACCGCCAGCAGCTCGACGTACCGCGCACCCAGGCCCTTCTCCAGGACGTCGCGCAAGGCGCCCAACCAGGGCGCGGCCGGCGGCACGACGAGCGCCAGGGCGAGCGCCGCCAACCACCGCCGGTCGATCCTCCGGCCTCCCTCCCCCGAGGTCACGGAGCGTCCGGCTCCCGGTAGACCCAGGCGCCGACGAGGGCCGCGATCACGATCGCCAACAGCGCGACCGCCAGCTCATAGGCGGCCATCCACCCCGGCAGGATGCCGAGGACCGACCAGCTCACCGTGGACGGCACGAACCAGAGCACCCACATGCCGAGGCCGGCGATCAGCCCGGGCCGAATACCCGCGCCGTAGCGGGGCAGGATCGCCGCGTAGAGCCAGACCGTGCCGCAACCGGCGACGAAGCTCATCCCGAGGCCGGCGACGGTCCCCCGCGTGTCCATCCCCAGGTCGAGCTCGTGCTCCGCGAGGATGCGGGTGAGCTCGCCCAGATAGACCTGGGACGCCACGCCCTCGACGAGGACGAGGACCAGCGCGGCCAGAATGCCGCCGCCCAGGACCCTCCACCAGCGGATCGATTGCATGGGCTCCTCTTTCCTCCGAGCGAACGGGAGACGCTCCTGCCAACTACCGCGAGAATTGGACGAACAGCGTACGCAGCCGGTCGGGAGAAGGTCAAGCCGAACCCGGGCCGCGCCTCAGTCCCAGCGCTTCGGGAACAGGCTCTGGAGCGACCCGCCGCCCCCCGCCTCCGGCCGGAACCATCCCACACCCAGGGCCACACCCCGCCAGCGGACGATGGCGTACCCGGGGCCGGTCATGGCCGCGGCGTCGTCCGTGCCGAGTACCAGGTCCCGCCGCGCCACGTAGGCCTCGGCGCGCTCCCGATCGAGATCGACCACGTTCCGGCAGGCCCGGGCGCCGAAGGCCATGGCGGCGGCCGTGGTGAGCTTCGGGTCCCGCATGCCGGCGTGGAGAAAGGGAAGGCCCGCCGCCCGCGGCTCGGGATAGGCCGGCGCCGCCAGGTCGTGGGCGACGAGCGCGATGGTCGACTTGCCCCGGTGGATCGGCCGCAGCCCCTCGAACGCCGCCTCCGGCAGGTCGAAGCGCTCGATCACCGGATCGACCCAGAGCCGCCGATCGGCCTCCTCGAAGCCGTGCACGTCGCCCGGCGCCGGCAGCGCGGGAGCGGCGCCCTCGCCCTTCTCCAGCACCGCGACGAAGAAACCTCCCGTGTCGTGGAGGTGCGGCCAGACGCGGAGCGCCCCGGCGAGGTCGGCGTCGAACGCCCGGCCCTCCCAGGCGGTGAGGCCAGGGGCGGCCGGAAACCCCTCGACCCCGGCCTCGATCAGCCGGAGCGGGGCGTCGGAAGACTCCCGATGCTCCCGGAGCACGGCGTCGACCACCGCCTCGTTCTCCTCGGGGGCGTAGGTGCAGGTCGAGTAGACGATCCGCCCGCCGGGCCGGCAGAGGCGCACGGCCTTCCGCAGAATGGCCCGCTGGACCCCGGCCGTCCGGCGGCGCTCCTCCTCCCCTCCCCACGCCAGCACCCCGGGGCTCTTGCGGGAGGTTCCCTCGCAGGTGCAGGGCACGTCCGCCAGCACCCGGTCGAACGGGCCGGCCGCCTCGGGGAAGTGGGCGCCGTCCCAGGCGGTGGCGACCACGTTCGCCAAACCCAGGCGATCGAGGTTCTTCCCCACCGCCACCAGCCGCCGCCAGTCGACGTCGTTCGCCACCACGGTGCCCCGGTTGCCCATGGCGACCGCGATCCGGGCCGTCTTGCCCCCCGGCGCCGCGCACAGGTCGAGCACCCGCTCTCCCGGTTGTGGATCGAGGAGCGCGACCGGCAGCAGCGAGACCTCCTCCTGGATGTGGTAGACGCCCGCCGATCCGAGGAGCCCCCGGCCCGGGGAAGCGTCCGGAGCGAGCCGGAAGGCGCCCGGGCACCAGCCGAGCGGCGCGGGCGCCGTACCCTCCAGCTCGAGGAGCTTCGCCAGCCGCTCCGGGGCGATCCGCGGGCCGTTGGTCCAGACGGTCACCGGCAGCGGCCGGCGGAGAGCGGCGGCGAAGGCGCCCCAGTCACCGACCAGGGGCCGGTAGCGCTCGAGAGGGTCGAGGGACAGGGAGGCCAGGGGATCGGTCGCCGGCCGCGCACGGGCAGCGGCGCCCGGCGGGGCGGTTGATTCGGATGGGCTCATGGACTCTCGGGAAATGGGCTGCCGCTCGGACGGTCCTTCAGACCGCCCCTCAGGCTGTGACGGGGCGCTCCGGCCGCTCGTCCAGAACGTCGTCGGGGACGCGCGCCGCCGCCTCCAGCAGAAGCTCGGCTCCCGCTCCCGGCCGCCGGGCCCCTTCGGTCAGGAGGCGGCGCCAGGCCCGCGCGCCCGGCCGGCAGAAGACCAGGCCGAGGAGGTGGCGGAGCACCCGGGGAAGGGGCTCGCCCGCCGCGAGGCGGGACGCGACGTAGGGTACCAGCGCTTCCACCACCTCGCGGCGGCTCGGCACCGGCGCGGCCCCGTGGCCGAAGATCTCGCGGTCGGCCGGGGCGAGGAAGTAGGGGTCGTCGTAGGCCGCGCGGCCGACCATCACGCCGTCGACATGTCCCAGGTGGTGCCGCACCTCCTCCAGCGTGCCGATGCCGCCGTTGATCTCCACCTCGAGCCCCGGGCGCTCGCGCTTCAGCCGGTACACGTCGTCATAGCGCAGCGGCGGCACCTCGCGGTTCTCCTTCGGGTTGAGGCCCCGGAGCCAGGCTTTGCGCGCGTGGACCGTGAACCGGTCGCAACCCGCCTCGGCCACCACGTCCACGAAGCGCAGCATGTCCTGGTAGCTGTCCAGGTCGTCGAAGCCGATCCGGTGCTTGACCGTCACCGGGATCGTCACCTCCCGGCGCATGGCGCCGACCGCCTCCGCCACCCGCTCCGGACGACCCATCAGGCAGACGCCGAAGCTCCCCTGCTGCACCCGGTCGCTGGGGCAGCCGACGTTCAGATTGACCTCGTCGAAGCCCCGGTCTTCGGCGATCCGGGCGCACTCGGCCAGAGCCGCCGGATCGTCGCCGCCGAGCTGGAGGGCGAGCGGGCGCTCCACCGGGTCGAAGCCCAGCAGGCGCTCCCGGTCGCCGTGGAGCACCGCCCCGGAGTGGACCATTTCCGTATAGAGGAGCGTGTGCCGGGTGATCTGGCGCACGAGCACCCGGAAGTGGCGGTCGGTCCGGTCCATCATCGGCGCCAGGGAGAGCGGCGGGGTCGCCGCGCGGAGCCGCCGGAGCCCGTGCGGCGGGCGGACCGTGTCGGAAGAGATCGTCATCGCGTGTCCCCCACCTTGAACGCGCACCCCGGTCGGGGTTGTTCCGGCCGGGGAGAAACGCCGCGCGCCACGAGCCGGTCTCGCCACGCCCACCGACCCCCAGACGACCGGCGGCACCCATCCTGCCCTGCCCGGCGCCCCCTCCTGGCCGACGGACGGCGCCCGATCCGCCTGATCCTCCTTCCCGCTCCTCTCTCCCCGCACGAGGCCGCTTGACAAAAACCGACACGCCGTCTATCTTTGACACGGCGTCAGATTTAACGACAAGACGACACCACCCCCACACACAGGACCAATCACAGAAGACGACAACGAATGGGACGCTATCCGGAGAAGCGGCGCCAGGCGCTCGAGGCGACCATGCAGCAGGAGGTCTTCCGGGTCGCCAGCGAGATCCTGCGCGCCGACGGTCCGGACGCGCTCACCATGGACCGCATTGCGCGGGAGGTCGGTGTCTCGCGAGCGACGCTCTACAACTACTTCGCCGACGCCGACACGGTCATGAGCTTCGTCGAAGCCAAGACCTTCGAACCGGTGTCGGCGGAGGTCGAGCGGATCGTGTCGGGCTTCGCCCCGGCGCGCGACAAGCTCGAGGCCATCGCCCGCGTCGTGCTCGACTCCCTGTACGAGGACCGCGCGCTCGTCATGGCCCTGTTCGCCAAGAAGGAGCTGCACGGCCCCCGCGCCGACCAGAAGCGCCAGAATCGCAAACGCTTTCTCGACCAGACCCAGGCGGTCGTGGCCGCCGGCATCGAGGAAGGCGACCTGCGGAAGGTTCCCCGGCGCCTCGCCGCCGAGATCTTCCTCGGCGCGCTCACCGGGATGATCGATTCCATGGTCTACGCCGGTGAGTTCAAGACCGCGGACGAGGTGGTTCCGGGCCTCATGGACATCCTGGGCTCGGGCCTCGCCGCACGCTGCCGTCCAGGAGGATGAGCCAGGTCTCCGGACCTTGTCGAGATTCTCAAGGAGAAAACGATGCACCGACTTCGGCACGGCGTTTCCACGCTGTTGCTCGCGTTCGCGGCGGGCGCCGCGCTCTTCGCCATCGGATGCGGTGGCGAGGCGGCGGCACCACCCCCGCCCGGACCGCCGGAGGTTTCTACCGTGACCCTCGCGGCCCAGCGGGTCGTCCTCACCACCGAGCTTCCCGGTCGCACCTCCCCCTACCTGGTGGCGGAGATCCGCCCCCAGGTGAACGGTCTCATCCAGGACCGGAAGTTCACCGAGGGCTCCGACGTCCGGGCGGGCAGCGTGCTTTACCAGATCGATCCGGCGCCCTATCAGGCCGCCTACGATCAGGCCGCGGCGGCCCTGGAGGTGGCGCGGGCGAACGTCCCGGCCCTGCGCTCGCGCGCCGAGCGGCTGCGCGAGCTGGCGGCCATGCGGGCGGCCGGCGAGCAGGACGCGGAGGACGCCGACGCCGCCCTGCGCCAGGCCGAGGCCAACGTCTCGGCCGCGGAGGCGGCGCTCGAGGCGGCGCGGGTCAACCTCTCCAACACGCCGATCAAAGCACCCATCTCAGGACGGATCGGCCGCTCGGTGGTGACCATCGGTGCGCTGGTCACCGCGTTCCAGCCCACTCCCCTCGCGGTCATCCAGCAACTCGACCCGATCTACGTCGACGTCACCCAGTCGACGGCGGAGCTGCTCCGGCTCCAGCGCGCCATGGCCCGCGGGCAGATCAGCGACGGCGACGGCAGCCGCACGGTGCGGCTCCTGCTCGAGGACGGCACGCCCTACTCCCACGAGGGCCGGCTCGCGTTCCGTGACGTCACGGTCGACCCGACCACCGGCTCGGTCACCGTGCGCATGGTCTTCCCCAACCCCGACGGGGTCCTGTTGCCGGGGATGTACGTCCGCGCCGTCATCGAGGAGGGCGTGGTCGAGAACGCTGTGCTCGCTCCCCAGCAGGGGATCAGCCGGGACTCCAAGGGCAACCCCATCGCGTGGGTGGTCGGAGCGGACGGCACCGTCGAGCAGCGCGCACCGGTCCTCGACCGGGCGCTCGACGACACCTGGCTGGTGACCGGCGGGCTCGCCCCGGGCGACCGGTTGATCGTCGAGTCCCGCGCCCGGGTCCACCCCGGGGAGACGGTCCACCCGGTGCCGTTCGCCCGGCCGTCCGATCAACCGTCCGCCGAGACGGCCGGGGACTGAGGGGCAAACCCGATGGCCAACTTCTTCCTCGATCGTCCCGTCTTCGCCTGGGTGATCGCGATCAGCATGATGCTCGCCGGCGTGCTGGCGATCGTCAACTTGCCCGTCTCCCAGTACCCCCCGGTCGCTCCGCCGTCGATCGGCATCAACGCGTTCTACCCCGGCGCTTCCGCCAAGACGGTGGAAGACAGCGTGATCCAGATCATCGAGCAGCAGATGACCGGGCTCGAGGGCATGCTCTACATGTCGTCGACCAGCGACTCGGCCGGAGCCGGTGAGATCACCCTCACGTTCGCCGCGGGCACGGACCCCGACATCGCCTGGTCGAAGGTCCAGAACAAGCTCCAGCTCGCCCTGCCGGTGCTCCCGGAGGTCGTGCAGCGCCAGGGGGTCACGGTGTCGAAGTCGACCCGCAACTACCTCTTGCTCGTCGGAATCACCTCGGTCGACGGCCGGCTGGACCGCAATGACCTGACCGACTACCTCCACTCCCAGATCCAGGCGGTCCTGGCACGGGTACCGGGGGTCGGTGACGTCGAAGTGTTCGGCTCCCAGTACGCCATGCGCCTCTGGCTGAATCCGGACAAGCTTCTCCAGTACGGCATGACCATCGGCGACGTGGTCGCGGCCGTGCGCTCGTACAACGTGGAGGTGTCGGCCGGACAGTTCGGCGGCCTGCCGGCCGAGCCCGGCCAGCGGCTGAACGCCTCGATCCTCGTCCAGTCGCTCCTCGAAACGCCCGAGGAGTTCGCCGAGGTGCCGCTGCGCACCAACCCGGACGGCTCGGTGGTCCGCGTACGCGACGTCGGCCGGACCGAGCTGGGCACGGAGTTCGCCGACATCGACTCCTTCTACAACGGCCAGCCGGCGGGCGTCCTGGCCATCCGCCAGGAGCCGGGCGCCAACGCGCTCGACACGGCGGACGCCGTCAAGGCCAAGATGGAGGAGCTCTCCGAGCACTTCCCCGAAGGCGTGGAGGTCATCTACCCGTACGACACCACGCCCTTCGTGCGCGTCGCCATCGAGGAGGTCGTCAAGACGCTGATCGAAGCGATCATCCTCGTCTTCCTGGTGATGTACCTCTTCCTGGGCAACATCCGGGCGACGCTCATCCCGACGATCGCGGTGCCCGTGGTGATCCTCGGCACCTTCGGCGTCCTCTCCCTGCTCGGCTTCTCCATCAACATGTTGACCATGTTCGCCATGGTGCTCTCCATCGGCCTGCTGGTGGATGACGCCATCGTGGTGGTGGAGAACGTCGAACGAGTAATGAGTGAAGAGGGCCTGCCACCGCGCGAGGCCACCCGCAAGTCCATGCACGAGATCACCAGCGCCCTGGTGGGGATCGGCCTGGTGCTCGCCGCGGTCTTCGGCCCGATGGTCTTCTTCCCGGGCTCGACGGGCGTCATCTACCGCCAGTTCTCGGCCACCGTCATCGCGTCCATGCTGCTGTCGGTGCTGGTGGCGTTGATTCTCACCCCGGTGCTCTGCGCGTCGCTCCTCAAGCCGGTGGCCAAGGGGCACGAGGCGTCCGAGGGGTCGGTCCTGTTCGGCGCGTTCTTCAGCCGCTTCAACCGGTTGTTCAACTGGAGCCGGGACCGCTACCAGAGCGTGGTCGGGCACATCCTGGGCAGGAAGATCCGCTACGTCGTGGTCTTCGTCCTCATGGTCGCCCTCACCGCACTCCTCTTCGTCCGCATGCCGACCGCCTACCTGCCGGACGAGGACCAGGGGCTGCTGCTCGCCTCGATCCAGCTCCCGGTCGGCTCGACCCTCGAGCAGACGCGGGACGTGATGAGCCGCGTGAGCCGCCACTTCGTGGAGGACCAGGCCGACGCGGTCCAGTCCTGCATGGCGATCAGCGGCTTCAGCTTCGCCGGCCGGGGCCAGAACCAGGGGCTGGCGTTCGTCATGCTCCATGATTGGAAAGAGCGGCAGAGGCCCGATCTGCGGGCGCCGGCGGTGGCGGGCAAGGCCATGGGCTTCTTCGCCACCCTGCGCAACGCCCAGGCGTTCGCCTTCCCGCCCCCGTCGATCATCGAGCTCGGCACGTCGAACGGCTTCGACTTCATGCTGCAGGATCGGGCCGGAATCGGTCACGAGAAGCTGATGGAGGCCCGCCAGATGTTGCTCGCCAAGGCCACCACGGACCCGCGGCTCGTCGCGGTGCGGCCCAACGGCCTGTCGGACGTACCCCAGTACAAGGTCGACCTCGACTGGGAGAAGGCGGGCGCCATGGGTGTGCCGGTCTACACCGCCCAGAGTCAGCTCGCCGGCGCGTTCGGCAGCTCCTACATCAACGACTTCATCCACCACGGCCGGGTCAAGCGGGTCTACGCCCAGCTCGACGCACCCTACCGGATGAAGCCGGGGGACATCGACCGGCTCTATGCGCGCAACGATACCGGCAAGATGGTCCCGCTCTCGGCGCTGGTGTCGGCACGCTGGGTCTACGGCTCACCCCGGCTCGAGCGGTACAACGGCTTCCCGGCGTTGAACTTCCTCGGCCAAGCGGCCCCGGGCTACAGCTCGGGAGAGGCCATGGACGCGATGGAAGAGCTCGCCGCCGAGCTGCCGACCGGCCTCGGCCACGAGTGGAACGGAATCTCCTACCAGGAGCGTGCGGCCCAGTCCCAGGCGGGGCTGCTGTACGCCTTCTCGGTGCTGGTGATCTTCCTGGTCCTGGCGGCCCTCTACGAGAGCTGGGTGGTGCCGATCTCGATCATGCTCGCCCTGCCCCTCGGCGTGGTGGGAAGCATCGCGGCCTCGTCGCTGCGAGACCTTCCGAACGACGTCTACTTCCAGATCGGGCTGTTGACCGTGCTCGGCCTGACCACCAAGAACGCGATCCTCATCGTGCAGTTCGCCAAGATGCACCTGGAGCAGGGGAAGGGTCTGATCGAGGCCACCCTCGAAGCGGCGAAGCTCCGCATCCGGCCCATCGTCATGACCTCCCTGGCGTTCGGCTTTGGTGTTCTGCCGCTGGCGCTCGCCTCCGGGGCGGGCGCCGGTGCCCAGACCGCGATCGGCACGGCGGTCTTCGGCGGCATGGTCACCGCCACCACCCTGGCGGTCTTCTTCATCCCGCTCTTCTTCGTCGTCGTGGTGCAGCTCTTCGGCCGAGGTCGAACAGGGCGCGAGGCGGATGACGGGCCGGTCGGGCCAGAGGGCCTGACCCAGCCTGCCGAGGCTGTCGACACCGCCGAGGTGAAGGTCGCGGAGGCACGGTCATGAGACAGTCACCCACTCCGTTCGTCCCCGTGCGTTCGCTCGGCGCGCTGGCGCTGGTCACTCTCCTGGTGACCGGATGCTCCCTGGCGCCGGACTACGAGCGGCCGGAGATGCCGGTGCCGACGACCTGGGCTGAACCGGATGGCGGCAGCGCGAGCGTGGCGGCCGCGGCCGACCTGCCGGCGAGCGCCGCCCCGGCCACACCCGCCCAGCCGGCCGCGGAGATCCCCTGGCAGGACTACTTCTCCGACCCCCGGTTGCGCTCGGTGATCGAGCTGGCGCTCGACCACAACCGCGATCTGCGCGCCGCGGCCCTGACGGTCGACCGGGCACGGGCCGCCTACCGGATCGAACGCTCCGACCTCTACCCCCACGTCGGCGCGTCCGCCAGCGCGGAGAGCTTCAGCTTCGCGACCGACTTCGGGGGCAACGGAGACTCACAGACGTCGACCTTCGAGCAGTACGGGGTCAACGTGGGGATTGCCGCGTGGGAGCTCGACCTCTTCGGCCGCGTGCGCAGCCTGAAGGAGAGCGCCCTGGAGCGGTACTTCGCCACGCGGGAGGCCCGCGTGGCCACCCGGGTGGCCCTGATCTCCGAGGTGGCGTCGGCCTACCTGGCCCTGGCCGCGGACACGGAGAGCCTGGCTCTCGCCCGGGGAACCCAGCAAACGCAGCAGACGTCCTACGACCTCATCCGGCAGAGCACCGACGTCGGCATGGCCTCGGACCTCGATCTCCGTCAGGCCCAGAGCCAGGTGGAGGCGTCACGGGCGGACGTGGCGAGGCTCGAGGGGCAAGTAGCCCGCGGCCGCAACGTGCTCGCTCTCCTGGCAGGGGCACCGGTGCCCCTCGATCTGCTTCCGGACGACCTGGGAGAGGTGACCGCGCTGCGCAACCTCGCCCCCGGCCTCCCGTCCGAGGTGCTCCTCGAACGACCGGACATCCTCGCCGCCGAGCATCGGCTCAGGGCCGCCAGCGCAAACATCGGCGCGGCACGGGCGGCGTTCTTCCCGCGCATCTCGCTGACCGGCAGCGGCGGGACGCTGAGCAGCGACCTGTCCGGCCTGTTCGGCTCCGGCACCGACGTCTGGACCTTCGTCGGCGCCATCGACGTGCCGATCTTCCAGGGCGGGGCTCTCCGCGCCGGCCTCGACACCGCCTACGTCGAGCGGGACCTGGCCGTCACCCAGTACGAGAAGGCCATCCAGACGGCGTTCGCCGAGGTCGGCAACGCCCTGGCCCTGCGGGCGACTCTGTCGAAGCAGCAGGAGGCACAGGAGTCCCTCGTCGAGGCGCTCAGCGAAGCGCACCGCCTGTCGAGCGCCCGCTACGAGGTTGGCATGGAGAGCTACCTGACCGTCCTCGTGGCCGAGCGCTCCCTGTACTCCGCCCGCCAGGGGCTGGTGGCCGTCAGGCTGGCCGACGAGCTCAACCTGGTGACCCTGTTCAAGGTTCTAGGAGGTGGTGGACACGGGGAGCCCGAGTCGCCCGGGGCAAGCCGCGCAGAATCCCCGTGAAGCTCCGCCTCAGACCGACGAGGATCGTCCGAAGCGCAAGGGAAGGAGATGCCTACCGCACCCGCACCCGGCGCAGGAGCCAGCGAAGCGCCCCGGGGAAGAAGCGCCCCAGGTAAACAGCGAGGATCTCCTTGCCACCGATCAGCACCTCCGCCTTGCCCCGGTCGACCGCCCGGAGGATCGACTCCGCGCAGCGCTCCGGCGCCATCCCCCGCTCCTGGGCCCGGTCCATCGTGCCCAGGGGCGTGCCGTCTCCGGTCAGGGCGTTGATCGAGACGGCCGTCCGGATGAAGCCCGGACAGACCATCGTCACCCGCACGCCCCGGCCGTACACCTCGGCGGCCAGCGACCCGAAAAACCCGTGGAGGGCGTGCTTGGCTCCCGCGTAGGACGAGCGAAACGGCGTCCCGAACTTCCCCACCAGGCTCGACACGACGACGATCCGCCCCTCCCCCCGCTCGAGCATCGACGGCAGCACCGCCTTGGTCAGGCCGACGGTGCCCAGATAGTCCACCTCCATCAACCGCCGGTCGATCGCCAGATCCGTCTCCTCGACCAGAGAGCGCTGGCTAACGCCGCCGTTGTTGATCAGGACGTCGACCGGACCGAGCTCTGCCTCCACTCGTGCGGCCGCCGCTGCGAACGTCTCCGGCTCGGTAAGGTCGAGAGGCAGGACCAGATGGCGCTCCGGATGCCGGCACGCATCCCAAACGCTCCTCCCGCCGCGCAGAAAGGACCACCCGGTCCCCCCGCCGGTCGAGGGCGTGGACCAGGGCCTCGCCGATGCCGGCCGACGCGCCGGTGACCCAGACCACCTTCAGTCCTTGGGCCGTCCCTTGCTCAGACTCTCGGTCGTGGCTCATCGGCAGATCATAGCCCTGGAAGGCCGAACCACCATCCGCCGACGGGCGGGGCAGCTCCGCTTCCGCGAAGCGGAGACTTCGGGGAAGCGACAGCCTCGGACGGGGCTCCGGTCCTCGGACGGCGAAAACCAAGCCGCGAGCGCAACCTCGCGCCCGGCCGTTCGGCGTCGCGGGTCGATCCGGTAGAGGCACTCCGCAGCGACTGACCTCCGGCCAGCCACCCTACCGACTCTTCAGGTGCGCCAGGAGCGCGACCAGCCCCCCACCGACCACGACCGCGGTCAGCACCCGGATCAAGCTGATCACCCACGCGATCCCGATCCCCAGGGCGGCCCACTGGACCCACCAGTCCCCCGGCGACGTCATGAGGTTGATGACGAACAGCAGCGCCAGCACCATCGGGCCGACGAACAGGAACCGCACCGCACGCAACGTTCTGAACATCTACCGGCCTCCTTTGACCGGAGTTACGCTGACAGAGGGCTCCAGGTTTCGCTCCTTCTCCCCTCTACCGTCCGACCTTGACTTTATCGATTTGGATGTTGAGAATATACGATAACTCAAGGGAGGTGTGCAGATGAAAGAAGCCAGGTGTGTTCTCGTCTTCTTCGTCGGTGTGTCGGGCCTGCTGCTGCTCGCGGCTTCGGTCTCGGCCCAGCCATCGACCTCCAGAGGCGGCGACGTCGTTCTCGAGCACTGCCTCGCCAACTGCTTCGGCCTCGGGAACCAGGCGCAGATCGAGCCGTGCATGATCCGGTGCGAAGACGCCGCGGCGACGACGCCGGTCAACGACGGAGTCACGCTGAGCAGCGAGGAGTACGTCGAACGCTGGGGTGACGGGGTGATCACCACCGCGAGCGCCTGCCACAGCACGACACCCTGCCCGCCGGAGTACGACTCCTGCGCCGGTTGGTCCGGCTACACGACCTGCGGCGATCCGTTCTGCGGCGTCTACCGGTACTGCTGCGCCTACGGACCGGTGGGTGGGGGGCCCTCGCCTGCCCTACCCAACTGCGAGCTCTTCGGTGACGCTCTCAGGGGATACAAGGAGCGCTACCAGGTGTGCTTCAACGCGGCCGGCCAGTCGTGCACTCAGTACGAGCGCACCTTGACCTTCCTCGGCTGCGGCTGCTGACGCGGTAGGAGACGAGCCAGGCGATCGCCTTCGGCCAAGCGCCCCGGGTGGACGGCACCGCCGTCCACCCGGCAACGCTTTCGCCGTCGAGCAGCGCCACGCCACGGTCGAGGGCCAGGTGCGGCCGCGCCATCGGCTTCCCCTACTCGAGGGAGATCCTGGCCATACCCTCTACGCCCTGCCGCCGGAGAACCTGCCGCCAGCGGCGCCGGAGCTCGCCGAGATCGGGCTCGAGCCGTCGCCGGCACCGGGCAAGCCATGAAATGATGCGGCTCCTGCTTCCTCCCGACAGGAGCCCGCGACCATGACCGAGCCGCTCGACCCGACGACCCTGGACGCCATGCTCGAGGTAGCCATCGAGGAGGCACGGACCGGCCTCGCCGAAGGGGGCATCCCGATCGGCGCGGCGCTCTTCCGCCGGGACGGGACGCTCCTCGGACGGGGGCACAACCGCCGCGTCCAGGAGGACGACCCGTCCGTCCATGGTGAGACGGACGCCTTCCGCAAGGCGGGCCGCCAGCGGAGCTACCGGGACACGGTGATGGTCACCACCCTCGCCCCCTGCTGGTACTGCAGCGGCCTGATCGTCCAGTTCGGTATCGGAGCGGTGGTCATCGGCGAGTCCCGAACCTTCCAGGGCGGCGAGGACTGGCTCCGCGAGCGCGGGGTCGAAGTGATCGACCTCGACTCCGACGAATGCGCCGACATGCTCGGCCGGTTCATCGAGGAGCACCCCGCCCTCTGGAACGAGGACATCGGGGTCGACTGAGCGTCCTCCCGGTGCTCACCGCCGGCCGCCGCGGGCCGCGGCCTGCTCAACCGCAGCCCACCCCCTGCAAGAGCTCCGGCACCGGGAGACCGTCGAGCCATCCTTCGCCGGGCGTCCGAGACGGGATCGAGCTCTCCGAGGAGTACTGACACCGGGGGCAGATGCCCTGGATCTGGCCGTCGCACTTGACGTACTTGCCCGGGACCTGCTCGCAGGTGCTGTAGCCGTTGCAGTAGATCAGACGGCCGTCACAGCAGGTGGTCTGGGCCTGGCAGACGGGGCAGTAGATCTTCTCCCCGCCGTCGCACTGAACCCAGTCCGGGCCAGAGTTGCAGGTACTCTGTCCGGTACAGGAGATGACCGTGACCTGACAGATCACCTGGGCGTTGCAGCTCGCTTGCACCTGGGCGGCCCCCAGGAGCGCTACCGCGATGCCCAGGAGAACGACGATCAGCCCGTGCTTCATGAGGTACCTCCCTTTCATCGAGTCAGTCGGGCACGACCGAGAAGGATGTGCCCGGAGGTCGAAGCCGATCATATAACATCATTTAAGTAGTAACGGCCTATCAAAGAGAAGCTCAACGCCCTTCTGGGCGAGAAGTAGGCCACCGAACCCGCGCTCCACCCTCCGAACACCGCCTGTCCCCTGGCTGCGCCGGGGCAACGGACCGCTCGCGGTCCATTGCCTCCCTATTGACAGTCGAAGCGATCTCGCCTATGCTGCATTAGCATTAACGGTCTGCACCAACCGACCGAGGAGCCGCCGCCAGTGACCCAGTCCCCCGAGCGCCCGTCGATCCTGCTCATCCTCACCCTCGGTCTGGCAGCCGCGTTTCCCCTGGCAGCAGCCGAGCCCGGGTGGATCCCGATCGGACCGGACGAGGGCCAGGAGGTCCAATCCCTGGCCGCCCTCCCGGGCTCGCCGGGCCGAGTGGCCGTGGCCGGCTACTCGGGGGTCTTCCGAACCGACGATGGGACCCGCTGGGAGCTGCTGAACGTCCAAGGCCTGCCGTTCGGAGAGAGCGGCACGCTGTATGCGCCCGCCGTACCCGGGGGCTCGTTGTTCTTCGCCGTCGGCCCCAGCGAGGTCATCCTGCAACCCGAGGACGACCCGTTCCCGCAGCCGGAGGCCTGGAAGCTCTTCGAGAGCGGCGACGCCGGGACGACGTGGCGCGTGGTCAACGAAAGCAGCGGCCCTCTGGCGGTCTCGGATCTCGATCCGAAGAGGCTGTACCTGGCGACGGTGCACGGCATCGAGACGAGCCGGGACGGAGGGGAGACCTGGACGCCGGTGGCGCCCGAGCCGCTCGAAAGCCTCAAAGGCTCCGCGTTCCTCGAGATCCCGGATCTGGAGATGGCCCCCTCCGATCCGGATACCGTCTACATCCTTCTCAAGCTCGCGGGAGACCACGGGTTCCCCGACGACGTCGTCCTGCTCCGAAGCCGCGACGGGGCGGCGACCTGGGAGTTGGTCGAGGGGCCTCAGTTCCAACCTCCGATCGGGGTCCGCCGGGTCGCGGTCGACGACCTGGCGATCGACCCACTCGACGCAGACACGCTTTACCTCGCCCTGTCGGAAGGCGTCTTCCGCAGCACGGACGGGGGCGCCACCTGGGAGTCACGGAGCGACGGCCTTCCGTTCTACCTGACCAACAGCGACCGAGACACGATCTACCCGGTCGGCTCGCTCTTCTTGGACCGCGAAGAGCCGGCACTCCTCTACGCGGCGATCCGACACTCCGAAAGGTCTCCGGGCGGCGTCTACCGATCCGCCGACGGAGGCGCTTCGTGGTCGCCCGCAAACACCGGCCTGCAGCTCCCGACCTCGGTGAATGACCTCGCGTTCGATCCCGACGACTCCCGCGTCCTCTACGCCGCCACCTCGTCGGGCGTCTTCCGGTCGGCCGATCGCGGCGACTCCTGGGCCACGACGCCCGGCCGGCTGCCAACCCCGGTGAGGTCCGTCGCGGTCGACCCCGCGAGCCCCGCCAAGCTCTTCGCGGGTACCTACGACAGCCGGCTCTTCACCACCGAAGAGGGGGGCCGGCCATGGCGCCGCACCGCGCGCGAGCTCCCGATCTAGAGCAACGTCACCCTCCTCTCGATCGCCCCAACGGACCCGTCCCTCGTCTTCGTCCATAGCCTGGCAGGGGTGAGCTTAGGCCGTTCCACCGATGGCGGAGCCACCTGGACAAGCCTCCAAGGCCCATCCTTGGGCGACATCACCGAAGTTCTGGTCGATCCGCGGGACTCGGACCGGGTGTTCGCCTCGGTCGGCGGACTGGGAGGCGTCTTCGTCTCGGCCGACCAGGGGACGACCTGGAGCAAAGCGCTGGGGGGGCGCATCGAGGCTCTGGTACAGGCGCCGTCGAACCCGGACGTCCTCTACGCCGGCGCGCTGTCCGGTGACTTCGGACCCGATCCCAGCTCCTGCCGGAGCGGAGACGGTGGGGGCTCGTGGCAGTGCACGGCCGTCGGCTTCTCCGCCGTGCTGGCGATACCGTCTCTGGCGGTCGATCCCCGGGACTCGTCCCGCGTTCTCGCAGGCCTCCTGATCCAACGCCCGAACAGGAGACCGGCGGAGACGTTGTTGGTCGAAAGCCTCGACGGAGGCGCCACCTGGGAGCCGGTCAACCCCGGCCTGCCCGTGGAAGGGCTCGGCCGGCTGACCGACCTCCTGTTCGATCCCCGGGACCCCGAGGTCGTCTGGGCCGCCACTGGCAACGGGGGAGTCTTCCGCAGCGGCGACGGGGGCCGCTCCTGGACCCCGGTCAACCGGGGGCTCACCAATCTCGGAGTTTGGGACCTCGACCTCGACCCGAGCGGCAGGGTCCTCGTGGCGGCGACCGGCAACGGCCTGTTCCGCTTCTCCACCTCCGCCGGTCCTCCGCCTCCGCCCGAGGTCGACTGGATTGAAGACGAGGCCCTCTCCGGCTTCAGGGTCAAGGCCCGGATCGACCAGGGTGGCGGCACGACCCTCGCCGCGGCGAAGGAGCCGGTCTGCATCCCGGAGACGGTCTGCCTTTCGGGCGCTCTGCCCGGCCGTTCGGAGCTCTTCGTGCGAGTCGTGGGGCCGAAAGGGAACGGTCGGCTGTGGCCGACGCTGGTCAAGTTCTCGACCTCCCGGATCGAGATCTGGATCCAGCAGCTCTCGACCGGCGAGCTCCGGTACTACGAGCTCCGCGGGGCAAGCCCCGGGTTCGACGAGCTCCCCGGCCTGTTCGATCGACTCGGGTTCTCTCCGGACTAGCCCCTCCGGGGCCGTGGCGCCCTTGCCCGACGACGATCCGGGCCCAAAGTCGTTCGTCTCGACCACAGGATCGGTCGACAGGTACTACAGCACCACGCCTCAGGGTCGCTCCAGTCCCCCTCGGCGCGACATGCAGCACCCCTGTAACTAGAGACCATTACAGAATACTCACAGCCGCACGGAAGGAGGGACACGATGAAGAAGAACCTTCCCCGCTGTCTCATGGCGTTCGTCCTCGTGCTGGGCGTCGCCTCGAGCGCCGACGCCCGGCGTGGAACGCCGCCCCTCACCTTGCTCGGCGGCGCGCCGGACTTCGCCGCCATCGGGCACCTCTACCTGCCCGCCCCCGACCTCGACGCCCTGCTGGCGAAGGACCGGGCCACCGTCGGCCCCGTGCGCGTCGCCGAGACCCTGCCGGTGCACCGCACCATGCGGCAGCTCGGCACCTGGGAGCGCCTCGGCGACCGTTCCCTGCGCTGGCGGTTGCGGGTGAGCTCTCCGGGGGCCTACTTCCTGTCCTTCCAGCTCACGGACTTCGAGCTCCCGGCCGGCGCCGAGATGCACTTCATCTCGGTCGAGCACAACTACTACGACGGCCCCCACGGAGCGAGCGCCAACAACCCCGACCGGCAGTTCGGCAGCCCAATGGTGCCGGGCGACTCCGCGGTGATCGAGGTCTGGGTCCCCGCAGGGGTCGGCGAGCTCCCCGACTTCCGCATCGAGTCGGTCTCCTGGGGGTATCGCAACTTCCGCAACATCCTCGCGACACCCTACCGGAACGGCCGCACGTTCGTTCCACGGCCGAAGGCGGCGCCCGTCGCACAGGCGGGCTGTGAGATCGACGCCAACTGCCCACAGGGAGACACTTGGCAAGGGCAGATCCGCTCCTCGGCCGAGGCGTACGACGGCACCTTCATCTGCTCGGGCCAGGTGGTCAACTCGACCGACAACACCTGCGCCGACTACCACTACCTCACCGCCAACCACTGCTTCTCGAAGGGCAAGGCCTCGCGGCTGGTCTTCTACTGGAACTACAAGAACTCGGCCTGCGGCACCAACGACGCCCCGATCGACCAGACCACGACGGGCTCGACCTACCTGGCCAGCGCCGCCGCCCCGGACTTCTTCCTGGTCCGGCTCAACGAGATCCCGCCGGAGAGCTACTACGTCAGCCAGACCGGCTTCGACGCCACCGGCGCGCCTCCGCTCACCGGGATGACCCTGGGCTATCCCAACGACGTCCCGATGACCATCAGCCTCGACGGCGGCCCGATCATCGACGGCATGAGCGACGGCTGGGGCCCCGACCACTGGCGGGTGACCAACTGGGACCAGGGGGGCACCGCCGGCGGCTCGTCGGGCGGCGCGCTCTGGGACCAGAACCAGCGGGTGGTCGGCCAGCTCCACGGCGGCCTGGGGAGTTGCGGAGACGGCTGGGACGAGTTCGGCAAGCTCTCCGAGTCTTGGGCGGCGGGCCTCGCGGCCCACCTCGACCCCGGCGGCACCGGTCAGCTCGCCACCGATCTCATCGACTGCTTCAGCGGCACACCGCCCGAGCCGCCGCCGCCGTGCGACCTCGGGCTGCCCGGCGACCCCTGCGCCACCGACGCGGACTGCTGCTCGAATAGATGCAGAACCAAGGGGAAGTTCGCCAACACCTGCCAGTGATCGGAGCCGCCCCCCACGGCGGAAGGGGGGCGGCCCTCACTCGCTCCGCAGGGCCTCGACCGGATCGACCCGCGACGCGCGGAGCGCCGGCACGAGATAGGCCAGGAGCGATACCGAGAGGAGGAAGAGCGGGACCGCCGCGAACGTCACCGGGTCTTCCGGGCGCACCTGGAAGAGGAAGGACTCGAGGGCCTTGCCGAGCCCCCAGCCCAAGGCGAGCCCGGCGGCGAGGCCGATCGCCGTCCTCGTCAAGCCCTGCCGGAGGATCAGCCGGACGACGTCCCGCGGACGGGCGCCGAGCACCATCCGCACTCCCATCTCCGGGATGCGCTGCAGAACACCGACGAGGGTCACCCCGTAGAGGCCGACCCCCGCCAGGAGCAACGCCATGGTGCCGAAGATGACGAACGCCAGGCTGATGATCTGGTGATAGAAGAGCGTCGACTCCAGAACCTGGTCCATCGATCGCACGAAGAACAGGGGCAGGTCGGGGTCGACCGCCTGCACCGTGCGGCGCAGCGTCTTGGTGAACGCCATCGGGTCTGTCCGCGTCCGCGCGATCACCAGCGCCGAGCTCTGTGGATGCTGGGCGAGCGGTAGGTAGATCGCCTGCTGGTCGTCCTCGTTGCCGAAGTCGGCGAACTGCAAGTTCGGGACGAGACCGACGACCTCCGCCCATCCCACGCTCGGGTCGGCGACCTCCCTCCCCCGGTCCAGCCACAGGTGGACGCGCTGGCCGACCGGGCTCTCGCCGGGCCATTCCTTGCGTGCGAAGTCCTGGTTGACGATGGCAACGAGCGGTCCGCCAGCGCGATCGGCGACGGTGAAGTCCCGGCCGGCCAGGAGATCGACTCCGAACGCCCCGAAGTACCCGGGGCTCACCACCGCCGACCGGGCGACCGGCATCTGCCACCACTCTTCGTAGGTCTCGCCGGGCCGCTGGTAGCGGATCGCACCGGGGGCGAGCTGCGTGTCCGCGGGCACCACCGTGCCGAGCGCCGCGGCGACGACCTCCGGCCGCGCCGAGACGCGCTCCCGCGTCTCGGTGTAGACGCGCTGCCAGTCGCTCTCCTCCGGGTAGGCGTCCTCGACGAGGTCGACCCGCGCCGTCAGGATGTTTGCCGTGTCGAAGCTCAGCTCGTGACTCTGGGCGGCCAGCGCGCTCCGGACCGAGAGCGAGGCCGCGACCGCCAGCCCGCACGACAGCGCGAGAGCGGAAACCGCCAGGAAACGGCTCGCCCATCCCAAACCGAACCTGCCGCCGCCACGGGCGTCGTCATGGAGCATCTCGCTCAGATTGGGGCGCGAGGAGCGCAAGGCCGGCACGATGCCGGCACTGAAAGCCGCGAGCACGCTGGTCACCACGGCGAACAAGAGCACCCGGCCGTTGGTCTCGAACCTCACCCAGTAGGGCAGCTCCTCGACCGACGCCATGGCGAGGTCGAAGGCGCGCACACCGAGATGGGAGAGCAGTGCGCCCAGCAGAGCTCCCGCCAGGGCCAGGATGCCCGCCTCCGTCAACACCTGGCTCATCGTACCGAGGCGCCCCGAGCCGAGGGCACTACGGATCGCCAGCTCCTGACCACGTGCGGCGGCCCGCCCGAGGAGGAGGTTGGTGACGTTGACGCAGGCGATGAGCAGCACGATGAAGGCGGGCAGGCCGAACATCGTCGTCAGCATCAGCAGACCGTCGTCACCCATGTACGAGCTCACGACGTGCTCGACGTACGGGAGGGCCACGATGCCCATGCCCTCGTTCGTCTCCGGGTACGCCTCGGCCAGGCGTCGACCGATGGCCGAGATCTCCTCTTCCCCACGCGTGAAAGGCACCCCGTCCGCCAGGCGCCCGATCACCTCCAGACGGCGCCCCTCGCCGCGAGGCAGCGTGCGGTCCACGAGAACCAGGGGAAGCCATGCGTCCTCGTTCACCGGAAAGCGAAAGTCCTGAGGTAGAACGCCGACGACGGTCGTCGGCTGCCCGTTGACGCGTACCGTCCGTCCGACGACGTCAGCTTCGCCACCGTAGTCCCGCTGCCAGACGTCGTAGCCGATGAGGACGACGGGATCGGCACCCGGGGCCGCGTCGGAAGACTCGAAGCCGCGTCCCAGGAGCGGATCGACGTGCAGCACCTCGAGACAACGCGGCGATACCCAGGCACCGCTGTGGCGCTCGGCCGCCGCCGGCTCGCGCGACCCCATCCCCATGTCGCGCAGGTTGACGGTGCCCCTGCGGAAACCGACCAGGGCTTCGAAGCTCTGCTGCTGCTCGCGAAGGTCCGCGAAGTCGCGCTCGGGAAGGCCGGCGCTCCACCGCCCCGTCTGCAGGTTGGTGCGCCGTAGGGCGACCAGCCGCTCGGCCTCCTCGAACGCGACGCCGCGCACCATCAGGCCGTCGACGATCGAGTAGGCGCCCGTCGCGACGCCGATCCCCAGGGCCATCGTGATGATCGCGGCAACACTGACCGCCGGGCTCTTGGCGAGCCGGCGCAGCGCGTATCGGATTCCCCGCCAGGGTGCGTCCATGGTGCCTCCGGGTCGCTCGTGACGCGGGAGTGCCTGACCCATGCTACGGGAGGCCCGGCGAGAGGTTGCACCCGTGGAAGGTGCCTTGCGAAGCCCCCCAGACGTCTGCTCCGACACCGGTCAGCACCCCGTCGAAACGCGAAGGATCCCGGGGGATTCGTCTGCGGTCATCCGACCCGAGCCGCCACCACGATCTGCCCGGCACCTCGCCGGGCAGGTGCCCCGGGTCACCGACCAGTCCGTGATCGCGATCGCCTCGGCACGCAGCGCCTCCGGATACCGGGCTCCCCGCCCAGGACGGCCCCCGAAGTGCTGCTCAACCCGCCTCCGGAATTGCTCCACTCGCTCGTCCATGGTCCTGCCTCCTTTCTGGGAGGCACCATGCAGCAGATCAGCCCGCTTGTCGAGAACGGGGTAGGGCGAGGACTTACATCTCCTCTACGACCGGGTCCTGCCCTTCTACGAGGCCCTCGGAGTCGAGGTCGGAGCCGTGCTCACCGATAATGGACGCGAGCTTTGCGGTCGACCGGAAGAGCACCCGTACGAGCTGCTGCTGGCTCTCGAAGACATTGAGCACCGCACGACCAAGGTGCGCTCGCCTCGAACCAACGGACTTGTCGAGAGGATGAACCGTACGCTGCTCGATGAGTGCTTCCGCGTCCACGGAAGAACCACCTGGTACCAGAATCCTGTTGAGATCCAGGCCAATCTCAACCGCTTCCTCGCCTGCTACAACCTCGCACGCACCCACCAGCGATACCGACTGAAGGGAAGGACCCCAGCCCAGGCTCTCCGCCACGCCCTCGGCGTCGACGGCCTGCCGAGCCTCGACTACGCTCCCCACTCACAGGAGGAAGCGATCGACGAGCCTGAGGCCGCTTGACTGACCTCCCCAGGGGACGGGTATCCGGCAAATGCCCAACTTGTACAACCAGTTCCGCTGGACCGCGGTGGCCTCGGAGATCCGCCAGTAACTCGCCCCCCTTTGCTCCAACTCAGCAACTCGACACACAGGCAGACACCTTTACATCTCGCCCTCGCCGCACCAGTCTCAAGCTTCCTTCGATTTCACTTCACCCAGACAAGTTCATGAATATCGAGAGTCCCGCTCCCTCATGGTTCGTTGTGATTATATCCAGAAAACCGTCCTCATCGAGATCTTGAAGAATGATACCCAGCGGGACCGCGCCCGTCCGAAGCGCAGGTTGCTGAGGTGAAAGCACAAGCTCGTCACCCGTCGTTACATTCCTAAGAACTGTGACGGTTGCGGAGCCCGCATTCGCCACTACAAGGTCAATTCGACCGTCCCTATCAAGATCTCCCGAAAGCAATGCACTAGGGTTATTGCCCGTTGGTATGGACGCTCCAGCTACAAAGCCGCTCGGAGCTCGAAGATAAAGCGACACACCTGCAACCCCTCGGGATCCGACGACGACCACGGGTGCGGACCCATCGCCCGATGGTAGAGTGCCAGCCACATCCGGGAGTGCACCAGAATAGAGGTAGTCGGGTCCTCTCATGCGAATCATACCTGGCGCACTGACGTTGTAGTAAACGGCGAGACGGTGGGAGTCTGTTAATGGCACCAAAAGGTCGACGTCGCCATCCCCATCCAGGTCGGCAAGTGCCAAGAAATTGAGGTAGTCGGGGGCGGCGAGGAAGATTGGCGCCTCGAAGGCTAGCCGCCCGGAAGGAGACGCATGACGGAAGATGGCCGTAGTCTTCGCCGAGTTTGAGGTGACGACCAAATCCGGCATCCCGTCCCTGTCGATATCGGCGATTGCTACTCTATGAGGCGTTGGAAGGTTGAGGCGAGAAGTAAGTTGGAACGCCATCGAGCCTGGCGTGCTAAGGTTCCGCAATACTGAGACGGTGCTTTCGCCGGTATTAGCGCTCACAAGGTCAACCCGGCCGTCAGCATCTAGATCCGCTGATGCGATACCTTCTGGACCAACTCCGACTGTTAGCCTTTTGGGTACACCAAATCCAGGCACGCCGGTAGAACCTGTATTCCTAAAGATTGTAACGTGGCTTCCAGAGTAGATGGCTACTGCGAGGTCTAGAAGTCCGTCCCCGTCAAAATCTGATGCGGTTATGCCCAGGGGTTGCGCGTCGGTCGGAATATCTATTCGTCGGGAGAACATTATGCTTGCTGCCGGTATTGTCGGACCGGCAGCAAGATCATTTCGCGGGAAGGAGGTAACCTCGTCGACCGAGCCGTTCGGCGTGCGATTTGAGAGCCTTGTCGGCAATAGATACTGAGACTGGGGCCTAGAGCCATATAGATTCTCAAGGCCAACAAGCTCTCGAATCTCTGGGCTGAAAAAAGTGAGCATTGCTGCTAGGGCGGCGAGAACTATTCCAACCGCGGTGAGTTTCTCGACTCTCGTCCAGGATTTGTCTTCCACGATGTGGAGCCCCCAGCGTGGGTTAAGGCTCTGGGCGTGTTGACCTCCGACCAGTAACTGGACGATGTCTAGCCCGGAAATCTCACCAGAGAATAGAGAACGGGGCGTCCTTTCTGGTATAAACTGTTGAAAGGAAGCAGGTTATACCGCGAGAAAGGAATCGCCCCGTGAATACAGACTGTACCTCCAAGCGCT
>Ga0210123_1000485_pt1 | contig 24614 bp, 28 predicted proteins | sample Muzzi_PWB_D2_FD_185535 | JGI IMG/M metagenome (GOLD analysis project Ga0210123, IMG submission 185535) | Wetland microbial communities from San Francisco Bay, California, USA, that impact long-term carbon sequestration - Muzzi_PWB_D2 (SPAdes) | ecosystem: Environmental > Aquatic > Marine >... | reverse complement strand
GACGGATGTTCGGGTTTGCCGGATGAGTTGATGGGGTTATTCACCGGGTGCAATTGGGAAGATATCACCTATAAATGTTGTCTGCCCCATGACCTTTGCTACGGTTATGGTGCACTTGGAAGTAGAGCTGAGAGAAAACGGGTCGATACCAAATTTTACAGCGATCTGGTGAACAAAGCGGGTATGAATGAATGGACCGCCTCTGCTTTTCTTGCAGCGGTTCGGGTAGGCGGTGCGGAAGTATTCGGATTGTCATTTTCATGGGGATTTGCCCATAAATAATTATAATTCCTCGATTAATTGCAGCTGATTAGGGTAATAATTAGTAGATCATCTTCAATTGAGTAAGTGTTATCCCAAAGAGTTCAAGGGGCCAAGGATTCAAGGCCCGCCCTGTCGCGACGCGGTGATTACTTAAAGTGTAGGCTAAGCTTCATAATAATGATGGTTTATTGACAATATATTAAGATTAATCGGTCTGGGTCAGGGGGTCGAGGTAGTAATTGGTTGAATGGTCAAATGGTCGAGTCGATATATGGTTACGATCGTTTGGCTGGTTAAGTTGGTTTGATTGGTTTAACTTTCAGCTTCGAGCCTTTTGTCCCGTAGCTTTCGACCTCGGACCTCCGATCAATGGGTACATTAAAAAAGATATGGCAGAAATCGAAAGGATGTTAAAAGCACTGCTTTAGAAAAGAAACCCTCGAATCCTTGGAGCCTCTTCTCCAACTATATTGGAGAAGAACCCATTTATTTAATATCCTTGACAGTTTAGGTTAAACGTTCGAAAAAACATATGATTTAAATTAGTTGCTTTAACCTTAAACAAAGGGAGAGCATATGATGGTAAAAAGAACCCCATTTCTCACATAGAGAGATGGGGTTTTGTCTTTGGCTGATACCGATTAGGTATCTGCAATTTAGCAATTTATGTGATTATGGCAAGATATTCCAAGAAAGAAGCAGGATATAATATTTGTGATATCATATTACCGTATCACAATTTAACGTGAACTTAGGTAGTTGCAAGGTATCACATTCCACAGGGTCTAAATAAATCTTAAATTTATTCCCACAAAAGACTAATACATGTACAAGCCGTCTCAAAAGTACATCTGACGCCCAATTACATTGTCCGAGCCTGTTTGGATATACTAGATTACATATACCTCCTCAATATAGCCTGGCTCAATCAAGATAATAGTGGAGACCCAAATTAATCTTCCTGCAGCGCATTTATATTGGCATAATAGTCGAGTGCTTCCGGATTACTCAGCGAGTCTTTGTTGAGCACCGGCTGGTTGTGAATGACCTTTTTAACGGCCAGTTCGACCTTTTTCATATTGTGAGTGTATGGAATATCCGGAACCGGCAAAATTAAGGCCGGAACATGCCTTGGCGACGCATTGGTGCGAATGGTATTTTTTATTTTAACGACAATCTCGTCGGTCAGTTCATACCCTTCGGTCATTTTGACAAACAGGATAACACGGACATCATTTTTCCAATTCTGTCCCACAACAACACAGTCTTCGATCTCCTCTAAAAGATCCACCTGGCGATAGATCTCTGCGGTTCCGATGCGAACTCCGCCGGGGTTCAAGGTGGCGTCCGACCGGCCGTACATGATAACGCCGCCTCTTTCGGTAATGACGATATAGTCTCCATGCCGCCAGATATTGGGATACACATCAAAATAGGCGTCACGGTATTTTTTAGTGTCCGGATCATTCCAGAAATAGATCGGCATGGACGGAAAAGGAGAGGCACAGACTAGTTCTCCCTGCCGGTTAGTCACCGATTTTCCGTTTTCGTCAAAAGCCAAAACCTTCATGGCCAGTCCCCTGCACTGGAGTTCACCGGCATAGACCGGCCCCATTGGATTCCCAAGGGCAAAGCAGCCGTTGAGATCCGTACCCCCGGCAATAGATGCCAGCTGAAGATCCGCCTTAACTTCCCTGTAAATATACTCGAAACCTTCGATGGACAGCGGTGATCCGGTTGAAAGCACGGCCTTGAGCGGAGAGAGGTCATAGGTCTGTCCGGGCTTCACACCGGCGTTCTGCAGGGCTGCAATGTATCCCGCACTGGTTCCGAATATGGTAATTTTTTCTTCCTGGGCCATCTTCCATAGCGCGCCCGGATCCGGGTGAAAGGGATTCCCATCAAAAAGAACCAGCGTGGCACCAACAGTCAAAGAACTGACCAGCCAGTTCCACATCATCCAGCCGCACGTGGTGAAGTAAAATATGGTGTCCTCTCGTTTTAAATCGGTATGAAGAATGAGTTCCTTTAGATGGTGGACAAGAATCCCTCCGGCACTCTGAACCATGCATTTTGGAAGGCCGGTGGTGCCCGAGGAATACATGATATAGAGGGGATGGTCAAAGGGGAGTTGATCGAATTCAATTGTAAGACCGGATTCGGGTGATTTAAAATCATTATAAAGGATCGCATGCGATACGGTGCCGATATCCGGATCTTGCACGGTGTAAGGCACGACGACCACCTTTTCAACGGATGGAATTTCTTTCAAGATACTTGAAATGCGTTCAAGGCTGTCAAGCCTTTTTCCTTTGAAAAAGTATCCATCCGCAGTGAATAGTGCTTTGGGTTTGATCTGCCCGAATCGATCCAGCACACTTTTTATTCCAAAATCAGGAGAACAGGAAGACCAGGTTGCGCCGATACTGCTGGCGGCCAGCATGGCGATAATGGTTTCAGGCATGTTGGGCATAAAGCCGACCACCCGGTCAGCCGCCTGAACGCCGGCTGCTCTCAAAGATCCGGCAACACGAGCCGTTTCATCATAAAGCTCGGCATAAGTAATCGTTCTGGCAACTCGATCTTCTCCCCTAAAGACGAGAGCAGGCCGATCGTCCCGATACCGTAGAAGGTTTTCCGCAAAATTAAGCCGAGACCCGGAAAACCATTTGGCACCGGGCATTTTTCCTACATCGTCTATGATTTGTTCACATGGCCTTGACGCTTTAATTTCAGCAAATTCCCACATTGAAGCCCAGAAGTCGGATATATTATCAATGGACCACTGGTAAAGGGGAGCATATTCAGAAAAATCCTGGTGGTGCTTTGCATTGATAAAATCCATGAATCGGTACATATTTGTGTTTTTGATTCTTTCCTCAGATGGTTCCCATAAAAGTTTGGCCATGATCAATTTCCTTTAAACCGTTTGATTTTAAAAAATGTGATAAATCAATTCATTGCGCTTTTGACTTTCTTTCTATCTCCAGTTTTTTCAGTTCCTTTCGCATAATCTTTCCAGTAGCGGTCATGGGAAGTTCATTGACGAATTCGATCTCCCTGGGATACTCGTGGGCAGCCAGGCGAACCTTGACAAATTCTTTGATTTCTGCGCCGATCTTCGGGCCGGGCTTTACATCGGGTTTGAGCACGATAAAGGCTTTAACAATTTCGGTTCGTATTTCATCCGGACTTCCCACGGCAGCCGCCATGGCCACGGACGGGTGTTTCATCAGACAATCTTCAATTTCTGCCGGCCCGATCCGGTAACCGGCACTGGTAATCACATCGTCCTTGCGACCCTTGAACCAAAAATACCCGTCTTCGTCTTTTTGGGCCAGATCGGCGGTTAAAAGCCAATCTCCGATAAATTTTTTGCGCGTGGCCTCAGGATTTCGCCAGTACTCCAAAAACATGACCGGATCGGGACGTTTAACAGCGATTTCCCCAACAGTTCCCTCTTGAACCGGGGCGCCCTGTTGATCGACAACGTCAACCCTGTGGCCCGGTATGGCTTTTCCCATGGAACCGGGCCGGATTGCCATGATTTCTGAACAACAGCCCACAATGAGATTGCACTCGGTTTGACCGTAAAACTCGTTGATGGTCAATCCCATGATGTCTCTGCCCCAGTCGAGCAGTTCTTCGCCCAGTGTTTCGCCGCCGCTTCCGATGCTGCGCAAGAGGCAATTGTGGCGGCTTCTGGGGTCTTTCACCTGGCGCATGAGTTTGAGTGCAGTAGGCGGCATAAATGCATTGCGGATGTTGTGTTTGGCAATGAGATGGAAGGCGGCCTCGGGATCAAATTTTTTGGCCCGGTGTGCCAGAACAGGTATGCCGTGATGCCAGCTTGGAAACAAAACGTCGATCAGCCCGCCGATCCATGCCCAGTCTGCCGGCGTCCAGAAAAGATCATTTTTTTTCGGAAAGAAATTGTGGGGAAACTCGACACCCGGCAAATGGCCCAGCAGCGTGCGATGGGCATGCAGAGCGCCCTTGGGGGGACCGGTGGTGCCGGAGGTGTAAATAATCAGGGCAGGATCATCCGCTCTTGTTTTTACAGCCTGAAAATCAGGGGATCCCTTTTCGACAACTTGCCAAAAGTTCAGAATATTTTCAGATTTTTTTCCATCCGTCACCAGAACGATTTTCAGATTCGGAAGCTTGTCCCATATTTCCATAATCTTAGGCAAGTTTGCCGAATCCGTGACAATGCTTTTGGCCCCGCTGTTCAATAATCGATACGCCAGAGCGTCGGTTCCAAAAAGTGTGAAAAGGGGAATGGCGATGGCCCCGATTTTATAAGCGGAAATATGGCACAGTGCGGTTTCAGGGCATTGGGGCAGCAAAATTCCCAACCGGTCACCCTGGACGATGCCGTTGGCCTTCAAACCGTTAGCCAATTGATTGGACAGGCGCTTTAGATCCCGAAAGAAATAGTTTTCGATCCGTCCATCTTCCTTTTCGTATATCAACGCCAGGCGATCGCATTGCGGGGCCCATTTATCACAGATATCCACGCCGATATTATAGAACTCGGGAATTTCCCATTGAAAAGCATGATACACTTCCTCATAAGTTTTTCCCGGTCGCAACATGTTTTTTCCCTTTTCGCCCATCGCCCGGAGGATGGAAAAGAGGATATACCTGGTCCTGACTCTACAATGGCCGAAAGAGAGCCTTTCCGCAGAACTATATCATCAGATATTTTTTCTTTATTTCTTCGTTGGTACTGAGTTCTTCAATACTTCCCTGATATCGAATCTTTCCTTTGTCGATCACATAGGCCCGGTCCGACGTCAGGGTGGCAAACTTGATATTTTGTTCGGAGAAAAAAATGGTCTGTCCCATTTTCTTTAGTTTTAAGAGCTGGTTGCCCAGATCTTTTACTACCAAAGGGGCCAGTCCTTCCACAGGCTCATCCAGAAGAAGAAGCTCGGGGTTTCCCATCAGGGTCCTCGATAAAGTGAGCATCTGCTGTTCGCCACCACTCAACGTGCCGCCAGCCTGATGTTGTCTTTCAGCGAGGATCGGGAAAAGTTCATATATTCGTTCGACGCCCCACGGTTCGCCGTCAAAATTTTTAGGAATTTTCTGGCCGAGTAGCAGATTTTCGAGCACCGTGAGATCCGGAAAAATCAAACGATTGTCAGGCACATATCCCATTCCTTTTTGGGCGATGTAATGGGGCGGCCGGCCGCGAAGCTCATCGCCATGAAACCGAATGCTTCCGGATTTCGCAGGGGTCAGACCCATAATACTTCTCATGGTCGTGGTCTTACCGGCCCCATTTCGACCCAATAAGCAAACCAGTTCACCGCGGTTTACCGTCAGGGAAACATCAAAAAGGATATGGCTCGTTTCATAGTAGGTATTAATCTGTTGGACGTCCAGTATCATGCTTCCTCTCCGAGGTAAACTTTTTGCGCGGTTTCGTTGGACCTGATTTCTTCCGGGCTGCCTTCAGCGATAATCGAACCCTGATGTAAAACAGTAAGCCGCTTCGCGTATCCGAAGACAACCGACATGTCATGCTCGGTAAATAGAATGGTCAGGCCCATCTCCCGATTCAATCGTTTTACCAGATCCATGGTCTCATGAGTTTCCTCTTTCGACATTCCGGCCGTCGGTTCGTCCAGAAAAAGCAATTCAGGTTTGCTCCCAAGGGCGATGGCCAGTTCCAGCCGTTTTTTGTCTCCCTGGGAAAGGGTTCCGGCAATGCTGTCTGCATGCTCAAAAAGTCCCGCCACCTCGAGGATTTCCAGGGTTTCTTTTTTAGCCAGGCGGTGCGCCGGCGTAAAGAAATTGAGGGTTTTGTTTTGATGGGTCAGAATCGCCTGGCGAATATTCTCATATGTTGTCAGGGCCAGATAAATATTACTGACCTGAAACGCCCGTGCGATGCCTAAACGGGAAATTCTGTGGGGTGGCCAGTCGGTTATATTTTTCTCCTGAAAGGATATCCTGCCCGAATCAACTTTATAGTAGCCGGTCAAAAGATTGAAAAAAGTGCTTTTTCCCGCGCCGTTCGGGCCGATGATGGCAGAAATCTCCCCACTCTGCATCTCAAAACTCACATCGTGGGTGGCTTGAAGTCCGCCGAAAGCCTTGTTCAGATGCTCCACTTTGAGAATTGCCATATTACGATGTCTCCGCGTCCTTAGACCCTTTTGCTTCTGCCGTTAAATCCTTTGTGCCGAAGGTTTTGAACTTTGTCTGGGCCAGACCCAGGACCCCGCCGGGCACAAACAACACAACGGCGATAATCACCAATCCGATGGTTAACGGCCAGTATTCGGTAAAGCCCGTGACAAAGGCAAACAAAAAGGTGTAAATGACCGAGCCGATCATGGGTCCCAAAAAGCCTGCGGGACCGCCGATGACGGTCATAAATACCGGCACGCCGGATTGATGCCAGTTACACAGATCCGGTGCGATGCTCCTGTTGAACGGCCCCAACAGGCCGCCGGCCAAACCCGCGAACATGCCCGCAACGACAAAATTGATGAGCATATATCTTTGAACATTGATACCGATAAACCGGGTTCGTTCGGTATTTTCCCGGATCGCCCGCATGGTATATCCAAACGGTGAATTGCTGATAATCCACATAATGATCAGGGCCGCTGTAACGATTAAAAGGGTGAAATAATAATAGGCGGTAACGTTGATAAGCCAGTCCGGGGGGACGATTCCTTGGAGGCCGTCGTCCCCGCCGGTAAACGAGTACCACTGAAAAACGATATAGTACAACATCTGCCCGAATGCCATGGTCAGAATGGCAAAGTATATCCCGGTCAAGCGGACACAAAAATAACCGATGAGCACCGCTAACAACCCCGCTGTAATCATGGAAACCGCCAGACAGATCGGCAGCGGAACCGAGGTCTTTACCATCAGCAAGCCGGTGGCATAAGCTCCCGCACCGAAATATGCCGCATGCCCGAAGCTGAGTTGACCCATGTAGCCAAAAATCATATTAAAGCTTACTGCGAAAAGCCCTAAAATTAAAATCTCAACAGCCACATGAAGCCAGTATTCTCCGATAACCAGGGGCAAAATAAGGGTTGCGATAAAAATCAGCCCGAGCCACCCGTATCTCATCATAAGACCACACCTTGTTGTGTTGACGTTTCGTATTAAGCTCTGGCAGGCGTTCCAAATAACCCCCAGGGCCGTATGATTAATATAAGGGCCGTGACGACAAATATCAGAACCAGGGCGCCTTGGGGCCAAAAAAGGATTGAAAAGGCATACACTTCACCCACAATGATGGCTGCTACAAAAGTGCCCAGAAGGCTTCCAAATCCCCCGATGACCACAACACAAAACGCTTGAATGATAACGGCCATATCCATTCCCAGTGTAATGGATCCCACCGGAGCCTGAACAGCCCCGGCCAGGCCGGCAATGAAAATCCCCAGAGCAAATACACCGGTATAGATCCTGGGAATCGGAATTCCCAGGGCGCTCACCATCTCGCGGCTGAATACCGCGGCCCTGACAGTATGTCCATAACGGGTCTTCTTCAAAAACCACCACAGGCCAAAGGCCACGACAAGTCCGACAGAAATGACGAAAATGAAATAAGAATCGAACGGCGTGTCGAAAATATAGACGGGGCCGGCCACCAGCAGCGGTCGTTCGATCAGTTTGTCGTCTACTCCCCAGACAATCTTGATCAAATCTCCCAAAACCAGGACCATGGCATAGGTGAGCAGAAGCTGTTCGGGCAAATCGCGGTTGTATACCCGGCGGATCAGCACGACCTCGATAATCCCGCCAAAAGCGGCCAGGGTCAGGGCGGCCAAGGGGATGCTGATCCATAGGGCAAACCCGAAATCCTGCATCAGGAACCAAAACGTGTAGCAAAGGTAGGCCCCGATCAGCCAAAATGTTGCATGGGCAAAATTAAGAATGTTCATCACGCCAAAAATAAGGGACAACCCCGAGGAGATGAGGAACAACATCATGCCCCGGGAAAGTCCGCTCATAGACTGCGCAAATATCAAAGAAGCATCCATATGCTTTCCTCGGTTATTTTTCTTTTGATCTGGCTTCGAGAATCTCAGCTTCGGGGCGCCATGAATCCGGACCTTTGACCTCAACCAGATCATGGTAAATGGGGAAAGGATACGCCGGATCATCCGCTACCACGCCGATATAAGAGGAGCAGCTCAACTGGTTGTCAATATCACGGAAAAAGAGCTTGCCTCGAGTCGTATCCACTGAGGCGCTTTTCAGCGCGTCCTTCACCTTCTCAGAGTCGATGCTGACCGCCTTTTCGATACCCTGTTTTAAAACATAGACCGCATCATATTCCATTACGGCCCAGTCGCTCGGATACCGGTTGTACTTGGCCTTAAAGTTCTTCACAAAATCCGCCATCATGGGCACGTCCAGATGGGCAAAGAAGGGGGCCCGGCACAGGCCGATCAGTCCGCGGGTGAGGGTTTTGGACTGGAGTATCAGTTCCGAAACACTGATCAGGGATCCGGGATAAGGAATTTTGTCGAAAAATCCGTACGCCTTTGCCTGTTTCATCCAGGCAACGTTGTCTTTGGAAGCGATGGAACCGATGACAAAATCCGGTTTCTGCCCCATGATGGCCGTAATATAAGAGGTAAACTGCGTCTCACCGAGTCTCGGCCAGAATTCCTTTTTCAGTTTTAATTCCGGTGCCATTTGTTTTAAAAGCGCGACAGTATTGTTTTGGGTGGATCGGCCCCATTCATAGTCAGAGGCAATGGTCACATAATTCTTCCACCCTTTCTTTTTGGCGAGTTCCGCAACGCCCAAAACCACGGCCTTGGCCTGCATATAGCTGTTGGGAACCACTTGGTAGGTGTACGGGCTAAAATTGACCTGGGTGATGTTTTCCGAGTTGCTGATGGCCGGAATGTGAAGAACCTTGTATTCTTTTGCCACCGGTTTGATTGCCGCGGCACAGGCGCTGGAATAGGTCCCCAAGATGGTTCGAACTTTTTCCCGAAGGATCAGATCCTTGGCCTCGCGAACGGCAATGTCCGGTTTGGTCTGGGTGTCACGGATGAAGAGCTTGATGGGATGTTTGCCCAAAAAACCACCCTTTCCATTAATCTCTTCTACAGCCAGTTTAATAGCGTCCACACCGTCTTTGCAGTAAAGCGCACCAGTGCCGGTGATCGCCAGATCGACTCCCAGATTATAGGACTCTGCTGCCAGAGTGCGGTCTACATGGAAAAAACCTCCCAGTAGTACAAGAGCACAAGCAACTGCGATTATCTTAAATTTCATCATTCTTCTCCTCTCATGTTTAATGAGTTAAAATATGAACTGGGTACATTGTTGGCGGAACTTCACAGAGAACGCCGCTCAGGGGAAAATAGTCATTTTTTGATGGATAATAGATACCATATCCGCAAAATTGTTCATCACCTCCCTTCTTTAAATAAATTCTGCTTAATCGAAATTTAAGTCGGATAATTCTCCAACCCGGGTTAGTAGGTCAGCACCATGCCCCCATCAAAGAGCAAGTCACCCCCAACAAGATATTTTGCAAATCTTGAAAACCCGAAAATAAAAAGGTTGGCGACCTCGATGGGCGACATCATCTCCTTGATGCGGGAAGCGCCCATCATGACGTCCCTGACAACTTCTTCCGGGGTAATGCCGCGCTGTTTGGCCTGTGCGTCGATCTGGTTTATAGCCAGGGGAGTTTTGACGAAACCGGTACTTAACGTAAAAGAACGAATCTTGCCTTCACCTTCCGCGGAAATGGATTGGCTTAAAGCCCTTAAACCGAACTTGGTAATGTTGTATACCGGCTTGTTTTTTGTGCAAATATGGGCATGAACCGAGGCCATATTGCCGATCACGCCCGTACTGTCGCTGCTTTTTTTCATATGGGGAATGGACAACTTCGAAAGATAAAAAGGGGCTCTGAGCATCAGAGATTGCATTTGATCATATTTTTCCATGGGAAAATTGTCGACGGAATCGATGTGCTGTATTCCGGCGATATTGGCCAGGTACTTGATGGTGCCTACTTTGGCTGCTTCCGATATCGCCGTTTCAATGTTTTCATCCCGGGCAAGGTCGCATTTGATAAAGACCATCTGCCCTCCCATATCGCGGGCCATTTTTTGTGTCTTGCGGCCTTCTTCTTCGTTGATGTCCAGTCCCACGGTTATCAAATTGTTCACAGCCGCAGCAATGGATGTGGCTCTACCTATACCGGTGCCGGAACCGGTGACAACACAGACATTGTTGCGGTTAAAATTCTTATCTTGAAGAACCAAAATATCTTCTTTGGCAATTTTCGGTTCTTTTGTATCTGACGGTTTGCTGGTTTCTTCCATGGATTTCCTCCTGAATGTCTGGAAAATTCTTACCGACAATTTTAAGCAGGCGACTTTTTTAAAACAACCCAGACGGTTCCCTTAACTTAGAAGTTGCACTGCAAGTTTCAGACCACGACTTGATAGCATGATATTTAAATTACAACCAAAATCGCGGTTCAGGATAATTGCTGAATACCATTCATATTTTGTGCACCATATAAAAACATGACGATATTTTACTCGACATATTCCATTGGAAGGTGTATGAAAAATATGTAGCAATTGATCTACATGTAGAAAAACTGATACATTTTTGGAGGGGCAATCATGATTAAAAAAAATGACCGTCTTGAAAAAGAAGCGCTGCAAAAGAGCCTGGAGACATACAAGCTCATATTTGACAGCATCTATAACGGCGCCATCGTAACGGACGTCAGCGGGAATATTACGCATTTTAACAAGCCATACGGCGAGTTTCTCAGGGTAAATCCCGAAGACCAGATCGGAAGGCACTGCACCGAATCCGTGGAAAACAGCCGCATGCATATCGTGGCCAAAACAGGACTCCCCGAAATTAACCAGTCCCATCGAATTATGGGGAAAAACATGGTTGTCCAGCGGATACCGATCAAGAAAGACGGCCGGGTGATGGCAGTGTTCGGGCAGGTCATGTTTAAAGATGTGAAAGATGTAAGAAAACTCGCATCAGAGCTCACCCTATTGGAATCCAAAGTAAAACTCTACGAAGAAGAACTCATCAACCTTCGATCCACCCGTTATACCTTTGACAGCATCATCGGAAAGAGCCAAGCTATAATGTTTTTAAAATTAGAAGCGCGCAGAGCGGCATCCAATAACTTTCCGGTGCTGATTTCCGGCGAAAGTGGTACCGGAAAAGAACTGTTTGCCCAGGCGATCCATCATGCCAGCGCCCGCAAACTTTATCCATTTGTGCGGATAAACTGTGCGGCGATTCCCAAAGATCTTTTGGAATCAGAACTTTTCGGATATGAAAAAGGCGCATTTACCGGGGCCGGATCTAGCGGCAAGCCCGGCAAGTTCGAACTGGCCCACAAGGGCACCGTTTTTTTGGATGAGGTGGGGGACTTGCCCCTTGAGATGCAGCCCAAACTGCTTCGTGCAATCGAAGATTATGAGTTTGAGCGGGTGGGCGGTACCAAGGTAATTCGAACGAATTTGCGCGTTATCGCCGCCACAAATCAGGATCTCGAACAAATGCTGGCCGATGGTCGTTTTCGCAAAGACTTTTTCTACCGCCTTAACGTAATACCTCTGCACATTCCACCCCTTCGGGAACGAAAAACAGATATTATTCATATCGCCCAATGGATGCTCAAACAAATGGCAGTGGAAGCCAATATCCCTGAAGTAAAACTGGATAAGGAGGCGCAAAAGGTTTTGAAAAATTACGAATGGCAGGGAAATGTGCGCGAATTGTCCAATGTGCTTGAACGGACCATGTCGGCCCTTGAAAGCAGTACCATCCACCTTCAGGATCTTCCCTTTTATCTGTATCGCAACAGCAAGGAATCCTCTGAACAGAATCGGTCGTCATTAAAAGATTTGCAGGCCAGGACAGAAAAAGAAACCATTTACTATGCCCTGAAAGAAAGCAAGAACAACAAGGCCGAAGCCGCCAGGATGTTGGGAATACACCGTACCTTGCTGTACAAAAAGATGAAAAAATACGATATACCTCTTGCTCTTTAGTTTCCTTAAAAGATTTTATCAATTTGTAGCTTTCGGCATGCTATTGATCCTGAAAATACGATCAGAGATACCAATTATTCTCTGTACTGGATTCAACGAAAAGAAGCGATGAAGGAAAAGAAAAGGCGATAGGTGCTACTGGATATCTTGAAAAACCGCATGAAAAAAATGATTTAGCTATAATCTTACATCAGGTATTAGACGGAAAATGATAGTAAAAATATTGGAGCCGAACCTTTGATATTTGCAATAACGTCCAAGTATCAATGGCCTGATTTTTCTGTGATACCTCAATACGATATCACAACTTGAACTAAACTTTTGATTACTGCAATGTATCTTGAGTTTTGCAGTCGGTTGTAAAGCTTGTGATATCAAAATACCGAAGCCATAATTCAAATATACATCACCGGAACATCAAACTGAGACCTTATCATTTTCGAAGTCTCAATATCGTCAATCTTTGCATACAAATTCAAATCCATCACAACAACATCAGGGTTTGTCTTTTCAATTTCTGAAAAGAGTCTTGCAACTGAACGCACATGAGATTATATCTTATAGCAATTACAAATAAACCTGCATCTGACATTTCCATTAGACCCGTTATCAAGGAACATGGCACTTAATCCCAGCATGATGTTATTCCCTTCATCCATGATGTTTACCGATTAATAATCCAAGATTCATGCCAGAAGGTTTACTGGGTGATATAAAATTATTATAAGCTATAAATCCCAGAGGGTTAGATAGAGAAGGATGCATTCATTAAAAAGTTAGATCCATTCTGAGATAGTATGTTTGGGCATTTTTCTGTGCAAAGATGCACAATTTTTTGTGCATTGCGAGACCATCATTAGAGGATGTTATCTTAAAGGTTTGAACTTGTTGAAACCTTCTGTGCACATTGACATTCATCCTACAATCTTATATGTTTCTGATATGTTTAATATTTCAAAATAGTTCATTAAGAGGGTTCTATAAATAAACTGGATCTTGTTAAGGCATGGTTAAGGAGGAAATATGTTATCAGGAATAAAAGTATATAAAGTTAAAGATTTTATTCGTAAAACGCAGACCGGAAATATTGATCTCAACAGATCAAAACAGATTGTAAGAGAGCTTGCTAAGGCCACCGGATCTCATACTAATCATAATATTCTGGTTGATCTCAGAGAAACCACTGTGTCTCCTGCTGCAAGCATAGAAGATATAATGGAAGTAGCTCTTGAGTTTGGGAGCTATGTTTCCTCTTTCAAAAATAAGATAGCTAACATCATACCTGATGATCCAGAACGCATGGAAATTGCCAGCCGTTTTAAAGCTTGCATGGATATTCAAGGCTTTGAATACGAAGTTTTCACCGACTACGAAAGTGCAATTGAGTGGCTTTCTCTGACAGAAGATATTGATCAAACAACCCCTTAACCCCAAAGAGGATATAAATGGCACAAAAACTTGATCAAGATGAGCTGGTTAGGTTCAGAGAATTGTTGATTTCAAATACTATACAACTGGACGTTGTTACCCGGGTACTTATTGAAAAAGGCATTATTACAGAGGAGGAGTTTTTTGTTAAACTGAAAGAAGTTCAGATGGAATACGAGAGTAAGGACAATGCTTAAGAAAATCATATCAGGCGGTCAAGTCGGTGCTGATCAGGCAGCCCTTGATGTTGCAATAAGTTTAGGTATTCCGCACGGTGGCTGGATTCCAAAAGGGCGAAGAACAGATACTGGAACATTGCCCAATAAATATAAGCTTAAGGAAATGTCTTCTTCCAGGTATCAAGAAAGCACTGAACAAAATGTCATTGATTCAGACGGTACTCTGGTCATTTCCCATGGAGAACTTACCGGAGAATCCTTACCAATTCTTAAATTTGCGGAACATCATAAAAAAAAGCTGCTCCATATCAACTTGGGAACAAATAGAGGCTTCAGAGCTGCTCAATTAGTTAAGTCATGGATTGTTTTGAACGATATCAAGGTGCTGAATGTATCTGGCATCTGTGCAAATGAAGATCAAAATATTTATGAAGATACTGTTAGTTTATTAAAAGCTGTTCATTGTCTTTTCCATTTAGACTGCTGTTAATCATCTTTTATTTAAAGAATATTATGGTTTAAAGTTAAAAAGTGATAAAAGTTGGAAAAAACATTTAAGTTAAGAGCAGTAAAATGACAAAACCCCCTCAAGGTAACATTTCTCAGATCGTTGATGGGATCATTTCTCAAATGCCTTTGGAAGAGAGGGTCTCCCTTGTAGATATGAAACAGAAAGATGTTGAAGTTCTCCAAGGTGTCTTTGATCTATACATACGATGTAAAATTGATCTTGATGATGAAGACCATGAGCATATAATGCATGAACTATGGAAAAGAGTTCGAGAGACTCACTTGCTAAGAGTTGTTAAATGATGGCTTTCATATTTAGAATCTTTTTGTTTGCAGTAATCTTTTTTACCCTTACTATACCCAATGCCTTCTCTGATGGTAATGTCCATGTCGAAGGCCAAATCACATTCCCACTTTCATCGAAAAAAACCGCTAAAAAGATAAGAGTTTGGCAAGGCATGGTTGTTGGGATTAGTGACGGAGATACTATTACGGTATTACATGAAGGTAAGGGTGAAAAGATAAGGCTATACGGCATTGACACGCCTGAAGATCACCAGGCTTTTGGTAAAAGGGCAAAGTAATTCACATCTCAAATGGTATACGGAAAAACCGTTGAAGTTGAACCAAAAGATACAGATCGGTATGGCCGAACCGTTGCTCTAATATCTGTTGATGGTCAATCCTTAAACGAGGCCCTTCTTAAAAATGGATTTGCCTGGGCCTATCTCAAATATTGTCACGAGGCGTTTTGTGAGGATTGGCTTAACCTTGAAATCGTTGCCAGATACGGCAAAATCGGTCTAGGGAGTGAACCTAATCCTATTCCGCCCTGGGAATTTCGGCAAAAGTAAAAGCTAATATTTTCTCAAGCATGCTGAAATCAATATCTATCATGGGAACATGTAATCAAATACCATGTGAAGAGATTGACTTGACTATGCCATTAAACGATATTTGTAATTAGGGGGTTATAATGCAAAATTATATTAATCGTATTGTTCGTGCTGCTAAGCTTGACATTAACCTATATGAAGAGGTCGAGGCCGATAAAGGAGCAATGGGTCAAGCCATTGGAGTTGTTGTTCTTTCCAGTATAGCAGCCGGGATAGGGAGCATAGGAACGATAGGGGTAAAGGGAATCATTTTTGGAGGAATAACAGCTCTTATAGCATGGTATGTGTGGGCCTATATAACATATTTTATTGGAGCTAAGATTATTCCTGAACCCCAGACCAAAGCGGATCATGGTGAATTGTTGCGAACCATCGGTTTTTCAAGCTCTCCAGGTTTAATCCGAGTATTGGCTATTATACCTGGGATATCCAGTATCGTTTTTATTATCGCTTCAATTTGGATGTTAACAGCTATGGTTATTGCGGTTAGACAAGCTCTTGACTATCAGAGTACATTACGTGCTGTAGGTGTTTGCATCATTGGCTGGGTCATTCAAGCAATAATCCTTATGATTTTGTTTTATGCTTTCGGGGTCGATGTATCGAAACCCGTTTAATTTTTGCAGGAACGTACTTGACTCGATAGCTTTTAATTTTGATATCTGCATATCAATTGTTGTTGGGAATGGTGTCGATACTGGCAAGTAATCTGTAATCAAGCGCATCCATTTTTTCTATCAATTTACCCCCAGCTATTACCACCACACCGTGGTACATAACCATCTGACTTATTAAGAAATATTATGAAATAAATGTCATAATTTTTATGTAATTTACCCCACAATTTCATAGCTTTTTCTATGATTTTTCATACCTATATTTTTATCCAATTTACGTTAACCATTTGAAAATTCAGTTATTAATAGAGACCGTATTGTTTTTGCATGAATTTTGCATAATTATTGGCTTTTGAGTGTAATTATAAGTGTGAGAAAAAGCCAAACTGGAAATTATTATATTTACATTTTTATAATAAAAGGGAACAAGATGAAGAAATTATTTATGTTTTTATGTATTTTGATTATGTTTTTTGGAATTGTAGGCTGTCCACAAAATGATGATCCGCCAACATATACCCCATCGACTTTAGTTTCAAAACCATCAACAGATACAAATGGAGGAAATGGTGGAAATCCTTCTCCTGTTCCTGAGCCCGCTACACTTATACTGCTTGGTACTGGTTTGGTTGGCCTTGCAGGATATGGACGCAAAAGGTTTAAGAAATAATATTGAATGAGCCACATATTACACGATAATGGAGGAAGACGTTCAGGCATTAAAAGGCGTGAGTTCTCGTATAATGAATATTTTCCTGAGCGAAGGTCTGGTAAAGATAGGAGAAGCGGAAAAGATAGAAGACTAAAACCAAGAACATCAAAATAATTTGAAAACATTTAAAAAAGCAGGGTCTAAAGTGGCTCTGCTTTTTTTGTCAATGAATTGCCAATAGCGTCTATGCAAAGCGTAAATATCAGAGTTCTAAAATATTTGTGATATCGTTTTCCAATAAGGGCAGATTCATTTCACCGGGTTTGTCCTTTTGATTTTTTATGGATTTTACGATATATGCAATTGGTATAGATTCACTTCAGGTTGCACTTATGGTAAGTAAACACAAGTTTGATTTCGGTTCCGAAACATTCATTATTCTGCGATTTAAGGTTCAAGTTTCAATGCATTCAAGCACCCTATGATATTATCAAGCACTTTCATTTTTTATCTATCCTTATATTATCATAAAAGTATGTAAATTTTTTCACAATTTTAGATGTATTTCAATCTACTATCATATCGGGCATTAGCTTGTAACAATAGCAACTATTTGATAACTCTTAACATTCTTGCTGATCGGCTTTAATCTTTTGCTTTTGCATGATATTTGCAGAAGGATTCAGTATTGCGGTATGTTATCAACATAATTAAGGATTGCTGGTCATGAAAGTAGTAGTTAGCATATTATTGCTCATTGGAATAATAGTAGCCATTTTGGTGCTGTGTGCATGGTCAGTTTTACTGTGTTCATGGTTAATGTTTTTCAGTGACAGTAAAGAGTGTTACCCCGATATTAATGACTTATAAGAAACAAATTAAAGATTATCTTGGCTTTAGGGTTGAAAATCTCAGATAAGGAAAAAGTAAATTAAAACTTGCTTATAAAGAGAGACGAAAGAAACCCTGACTGTAGCCAGTATCAATATCGGATTTTTTTATCTTAATAATGGGTATTGTATGATATCTGGAATTAGTAGGGATTGGTTTCAGGTTGCACTTATGGTAAGGTATCTGAAATTTGAAAACATCACATTTTACAGCCCTTCGGCATATCATTACAATTTACATGATAAACAGAACTGTATAATTACTGGTTATCTGCCAATCAAGCCAAGGTAAACCATATGCTAAAAGTCGACCCACATCCTGATTATCCTCAAGAGGATGGTAGGTATCTAAGGGGGAATGATTTTTCCCCGGTTGCCGTGGCCATAATTTTGAATTGTGATGCAGACAAAATCCCTCCCGAGCTTGAGAGTCTCGTAAGAGCCGGGATAGAAACAGGGGCTGCTCTATCAGGCACAGTGCAGACCGAAAATATCGGGTTTGAGAAAATTGTATGCAATATTGTCGCTAATCCTAACATACGCTATCTAATCGTCGGTGGACCAGAGTCTATGGGGCATTCGACTGGCGAGGCTTTAAAGGCTCTCATTCAACACGGCGTTGATGACAAGAAACGCATCATTGAGACCGATGCGCCCCACCCTTTTCTGTTTAACCTGTCCATGGAAATGATTGAGCGTTTCCGGAAGCAGCTGTCTGTCATTGATCTTCAATTTGAAGGAGATCCGGATCTAATCAGAAAGGCTGTTTGGTCATGTTACCAGGAAAGCCCCGTGGAATTTCGCGGTTATTCGTTGTACGATCCTGGTGCATATCCTGAGCCGCCTCTCAGCGGCAAGTTGACATTGCGCATAACCCAGCCATGGGCTGAGGTGGTCCTTGATGATAAAGAACGTGAAGCAAAGAGAAAAGCTCAGGAACTTATAAAAATGTTAAAGGCCAGATCAAAAAAAGGCCAAGAGAAAAAATCATAGGTATTTAAACAGCAGATAACCATCGGATGGAGCAGACGGCTTGAAAAACCGCGGCTCGTGTGGAAGCTATTCAGAATCGAACTACCTTGGTGCCGCTGCTCACCCAGATCATTACTGATAGCTGCACTGCATGACAAGAATTTAAAGGCTTAAAATATTAAAGATATCACAATAGCTGCTAAATTGTTTGCGTCCCAAATACTGGATATACCTTCCTCACTTCATTTCATTCCAATCAAAATTTACCCTTTAAAATAATAAATATATTCATTGATTAAAGCATCACAATGTAGTAGTTTCCTTCTTTATTAAACTTTTCATAAATAAAGGGTAGGTGCTCTAACATGGATAGCAAGGAATTTAAAAAATTGCGTATTAAGATAGATAAAACACAAAAACAAATGGCCCAACTTTTAGGTATATCCGTAAAAGCTGTTCACAGCTACGAGCAGCGTTGGCGAAACATACCACCAAATGTGGAGCGGCAGATGTTTTTTTTTCTAACCAGAATTAAGGAAAACCAAAAAGACCGAAAATCGTGCTGGGTTATAAAAAATTGTCCCCCTAAGACTATGAAACAATGTCCGGCCTGGGAATTTAATGCTGGAGAATTATGCTGGTTTATTAACGGAACTTCCTGCTGCGGTGATTATTGTAAGGACTGGGCAGATAAAATGAAGTGTTGCAGGTCTTGTGAAGTTTTTAAATCCTTTCTCTAAGCTCAAAAAAATTCTTATCCTAAAGCCTGAAGAATCGGTTCGAAATCATCAAATCAAAACTTGTGGGTACTGCTATATCTCTGGAAAATACGAAATCAGTCAAAAAGTTGTGATATCAAAAAAAAGCCATTTCCGGTTGGCCCCTACCAGCCGTAGCATGGATGGCGACACACAACCCCCCTTCAAAATCCTATTATAACTTTCCGGTTCCTTTGATACCCATATTACAGAAAAAGTGTGTAAATATTTTCTCAATATTTAGATGAATTGTTTTATCATATCAATATAAGTAGCTAACTTTATAGTAAGTTGAGTATTATTGAACTATTGTGGCCCAACTTTTGCAAATAACAGTTAAAAGGTTTCAAAGTCCTGTTTGATGAAAGTAAAAAGGTACACTTATCAACTTTAAAAGGAGGAGTACAACGCCCGATATGATACCTGTTAAAATTGAGGACACCAACATAGAAGTTTTGGCAATGATAGTCAGAGCAGCATCTCGAAAATACGATTGCTCAATGGATATCGACTTTCAAAATGGAAACCGAAAAGTAGAATTCATTGGTGATGAAATTTTCAAGCCATTTATAGCAGAAGAAGTCGAATGTATTTTTACAAAGAAAGAAAAATTTTGAATTGAGAGTCCGAACAAATAGTATCAATGGTGATTTGGATACTATTGTTGTCTTTATTGCAAAACAAGGATCCAATTAATTTAAAAAAGGAAGATTTCGATTGATGACCGGCGTAGTGACCAAAAAACACATTATTTTAATTGCAAAGGAGTTCGGTCTGTGGAAAGCGCTTAAGGTGCTTGTCAGCCGAAAGCCCGTAGCTTTAAGGGTTTTGATCATGGAGTGATAGTAGATCAAAATCGAGATTTTCCTGACCACTTCTTTCTCACCAATTTCAATAGCCTCACCTTTTCATTATCCACACTTTTGATTTCTGCTATGAAAGCGTAGATATCAGAGCTTCAAAATTTTTGTGATATCGTTTTTAATAGAGGCAAATCCTTTTGACGGGGTTTGCCTTTTTTGCAATTTTGTAAGAAATAAGATATATGTAACGGAAGTTAAGGTGCTTGGACCTGTTGTACTGGTAAGATATCACAACACAGACAATATCCCACAAAATGGCAAGATATTGTAAAATTTGATTTCGGATAAAAATGCTCACTATTTTGCAATCCAATATCAGGAAAGGGATTGTGAAGTATGTGGTACCTAAACTTTTAAACAAGCAGTTTATCCGTTGCCCTCTCCTTTTTCATGCTCTCCCGACTAACTTTTACTTCATACATAAGTTATCTTCCTTGAATTTAATTGGATATAATAAAGCATAAGTCCCGTAAAAATAGGAAAAAAACTAAACAGGGAGAGTGGTATAAAATTACATAAAATCATGAATTAAAATACCACAACTAATTGTTGTAATTTAATTTATTGACGCAAAAGATTTTTCTGCTTACATATTCCAACGAGACTAAATTTATACAAAGAAAGTTCAAAACCCAAAGAAATCGAGTGACGGAAAGATATGCAAAAGCGTTAAATTAAAGACCTTAATTTAAAGATGGAAAGGAGAAGGTGACTCATGAAACACTATATGATTTTTGCTTTGGCTTTCTTCTTATGGACATATCTCAATCTTTATTTAAGGCGCATTAAAAGACAAAAAGTAATTCAGAAAGAGAAAATACTTAATATAGAAGGTTTGAAATTAAACTCTGACTCAAAACAGATCCAGAACACTATGTTTCTTAAAAATGCAACTATAAAAAATCTTAAAGTACTAATATTTGGAGTTATTTTTTTATGGTCGTGTTTTATGTTTTATGATCTTTATAAAGATTTTTCATGGAAGGAGAATATTGATAAAATTAAATGGATTATGTTTAATGTTAAAATTAATATGTCGACTGGTATCAATATTTAATTCTTTTGCTTTCTTTTTGTAATCAATTAATGAAGAAAGTTTGATAAAAGCTTTTTTCAATAATTCAATGTTTAGTTTATAATCCCTATCAACAAAAGCATAGAAATTTTCATTATGTGTCTCAAAAGAGCCTTCATGTTTTAATATACTGCCTCAAAAACTCTACTTCGAAACTTTGAATATCTGCAATAAAAGTGTAAATATCAGAGGTCTAAAATATTTGTGATATCTTTGAACAGGGTGATTCCAAAAAGGACTCACCTCGTCTTTTATTATCGGTATAAGTTATCTATCCAACTCATGGCCTCAGTCTCGTTAATTTTTCCAAGGTATCGCTGAGTCGTGGACAAATTAGCATGTCTTAAGATCACCTTGCTGACGACCTCAATTGGCACACCAGACCTCGAAGCATAAGTTGCGGAATGCCGTCGAAGATCATGGGGCCTCAATTTAATGTTAACCAGCCTTCCCGCTTTAGCCACGATAAACCTTGCAGCTTCATAGCTGATTGGAAATAACAGATCGTCAGCATTTTTACAGGCAGACCTGACATACTCCTTCAACCTTTCTGCAACTCGCTTTGGAATGAAAACAATTTCATTCTCTCTGCCACTTTTAGGGTCTCTTAGAATTAATTTTTAGTCACTAATGTCCCTTGGGGTCAATTTCAACACCTCGCCAATCCTCATACCGCCCCGAGCCATTAATTCAAGTATCAAGCGATTGCGTATCAGAGTGGTTCGGAAAATGATTTCATCTATCGTTTCTTTTTCAATGAAATCCCAATATGGCGGTGTTGTAGCACGGAACAATTGTCTGAGCATTGGTGAATCACATGGATTTCTAAAATCGGAAAGGATGTTGTTTTTGATAAAATTGAAAAAGGCTGCCAGATGAGCGTATCGGACTCTTTTGGTGATGGATTTTTTGCCAACTGTAATACGATTTAAAAAGGAAAGTATGTCATCAGTGGATAGTTCGTTCAACATTTGGTTATCAAATTCTCGACAAAACTTGAATAGAATCGATTCATATGCACGAACTGTATTTTTTTTTGGAATGAGCTTTATGATAACCTAACCAGATTTTTGCAGCTTTTGAAACATTCATTGTTTGCCTCCTTTAGGTTTATGGGTTTGACTTTAGCCGAACTTTTGAGGTAACTTTATATACCATTCGATAAGAGATATATGCAATATTTCCGAAACGGCATTCACTTGTCAATATGGCAAGAAATCTGTAATCAAACACACTCCTCTTTTCTATCGATTTACCCCAACAATCAATACCACATTGTGTCATTTAACTGCCTGAAATAGTAGATAATTTATCATTTGACATATAAACTTCCTTATAATATTGGGTATAATATAGATTCTCTCCTGAAATCTGCTCTCCACTCGAATTGATTCCCATTGTGAAACATCTCTTGTTCTGCTGACCTCATTATCAATTAGTTTCTCATTATCTAACGATTTGCCGCTTCAATTATTTATTCTTTATTCAGGAGTTTTCTCTAAGAAAAATCTCCTCAAAAGTAGCCCTGGCATTACAAATTAATTTGGACTGTAAGTATTGTAAACAAATAGTGGTGCACCGGTCATTTTCTAAAAAAGGAGGTGAGGGGTTCATGCCTATATATATTACACTGTTTAATTTGACAGAACAGGGAATAAAGAACATTAAAGACGCACCCGGACGTATCGAAGAAGGAATCAAAGCTGCTGAATCGATTGGAGGCAAGTTGATAGGTTTCTATGCAACACTGGGGGAATATGACTATATTTCCATTGGCGAAGCTCCAAACGATGAAGCTTATATGACCTTTCTTTTAGGTTTAGGTACTCAAGGGAACACCAGAACAAAGACACTCAAGGCGTTTACTAAGGAAGAGCTTGGGGGGATGATTGCGAAGTTGCCATAGTCTTCTCGACAAGGCCATGAATTATTATTTACAGTTGTTGAATAAATCATACTCTGGTGCACTACTTTTCTATATTTAATGTTTATTTGTTACTTATAGCATGTACAAAAATACACAAATCGCCTCTAAAAAATTCGTGTGATATTATTTCTTCAATAGGGCAAATTCATTTCATAGGATTTACCTTTTTTCATTTTTATAAGAAATAGGATATCTGTAACGGAAATCAACGTACTTGGACCTATGTTCATGGTAAGATATCTGAAACTTGAAAACATCTACATGATAAACACTACAACTAAAGGAGCCAAATATGACTTTAAGAATATCGTTATATACATTTTATTTTTAATGGCATAGTTCGATGAATTTTAATTTTAATTAAGGGAGGATACAAAATGAAACGAAAAGCTTTATTAATCATGTTGGCATCATTTTTCAGCTTAGCTTTGTTGTTTGCATGCGGTGACCAAAAAGAGGCTGAAAAGTCGGATACAAAAGTAACTTATGAGGATGTCAAAAAGGAATCAAAAGAAGCAATGGAAACTGCCAAAGAATACACTCAGGAGAAAAAAGAAGAATATTTACGGCAGATGAGAACGAAATTGGATGAATTTGACAAAGAAATGCAGGAGCTTCAATCCAAAGCAGCGAGTAAAGCAACTGAACTGAAAGAAGAAAGCAAAGCGGAATTTGAACAGAGTATGGAAGCGTTGGCCAAAAAGAAGCAGGCGGCAGCTGAAAAAATAGATGAATTAAAAAATGCAAGCGGCAACGCCTGGGATGATATTAAAACTGGAGCAGATTCAGCCATGGATGAGCTTAACAAGTCACTTGAGCAGGCACGTTCGCATTTCAAGTCCTAAAGCCAGTCCACTTTTTCAATAGAGGCAAATTCATTTCATCGGGTTTGCCTTTTTGATTTTTTGTAGGAAATAAGATATATGTAATCGGAATGTGAGGTGTTTGAACCTGTTATTATGGCGAGAAATCTGTAATTTGAAGACATCCATTGGGTTATTGTTTTAGTTAAAATATAGGATATTGAGCCCGTTGGTGGAATCCATTGAACCAATGGACGTTACTAAAACCACTTAAGGAGATATGCATTGTCGATTATATCAAACACATTTCCAACCTGGCTGACTAAATGGATGGCAGCACAGAGCATTACCCTATGGGGTGCGGCAAACCTGCGTAGTTTTTCCACTCCTTTAGATCAAAAAGGAAGAGAATTTCCCTTCGCCATTGCATGGGCAATTCCTATGAACCCCCAAATAATGGTCAGTATCCAGAACGGACCTAACCAAGCATATGCTGATGAATATAATGAGAATATTCTGATTTTAAATTTCTGGACTCGGGGATGATTTTCCCCCTTATATATGACTAATTTTCGGAAGTGCCTCTCTAATAAAAAGTCGGCCTTCTTCTCACCGCTAAGATGTACTCAAAACCTAATCATAAACAAATGAAATAACAGGCAGGAATTCGAAAGTGAAGGATTATTCTAAAAGTGGTAAATCTTATGATTTTTATGCAACTTTTCTT
>Ga0210123_1000484_pt1 | contig 24619 bp, 23 predicted proteins | sample Muzzi_PWB_D2_FD_185535 | JGI IMG/M metagenome (GOLD analysis project Ga0210123, IMG submission 185535) | Wetland microbial communities from San Francisco Bay, California, USA, that impact long-term carbon sequestration - Muzzi_PWB_D2 (SPAdes) | ecosystem: Environmental > Aquatic > Marine >... | reverse complement strand
CTTCTGCGGCACCAGGCGGCGAAGCCTCTTCGGCCACAGCCCTGCAAGGAGGCACAACCGATCTTAAAACGAAACCTGCCGTTGGTCGCGGAGGCTTAGAGGGCACTGGTGGCGGCAGCGGTAAGGGTACGGCCGCGGGCATGAAAGCCGCCCCCCCTGCAGGCGCTAAGGGGCATGGCCACATGCTGCTCCACCAATTGGATTTAATGCAGCAGGAAGTGCAAAAGCATTTAGAGGGCGGTGGAGACATTTCCCTGGAAGAACTGGCCGATGCCGTCTTTGAAATGAAAAAACAGCTTTTTGATGACATCCAAACCCAAAAGGCTCTGGGCATCGCCTATTCCAACGAAAACGCCATTGTCGACAACATCAATGCATTGACGGACCAGGTCATTCTCAAACTGATTCAAGAAGAGTACAAGGACGGCAATATCACCACCCAGCGCTTCGCGCAGATCATTCTGCGCCTGATCCCTGAAGCCAAGGACCTGAAACGACTGCTGCCCAAAATCAAGAATGTGCTGCTCGAAGCCGGCATGGCCCCGGAAGCTTATCTGGAACTTGTCGATGAACTGAAACGCGAACTGCAGAACGAAGACCTTTCCAGGATTATCGAAGAAAGTTCAGAAGCTATCGGTGTCGACAGCAGCGAAATCATCGATGAACTCAAAGAGGACTCCGGGCAGGCGGCTAAATTGATCTATCTCGCCTCTGAAATACGGAAAGGCGGCGGAGATGAATCTGCGCTGTCCGACATATTGGTGGACTATGTCGAACAGATGACCAGCCAGGCCGCCCAAAAAGCGGATAAGGAGGGTGGTGACGATCATCTCAAAAAAGTGATCTCAAATGTTGAATCCACTGTGCTGGGCCAACTGGCCAAAATGGATGTGGGCCAGGATGTTCTGGCGCGCATGGAGGATCGCATTAACAACCGCATGGATTCCATCGTGGACAAAATGCGGGTGCAATGGCTGCAGACCCAGGCCGGAAAACTCAAGAAAGAACACGCCAAACCACTCACCGTGCTCCAAACCCTTGAGCAGAACGTGGGCGATGATGAAGAACTGGGTGAAATCATGAAGGCCGTACGCGCCAAAGTGGATAAAGGCGAGGTTGAGGAAAACAATTTTCCCGAACTCCATGCGGAAATCAATCGGCAAAAAAAACGGCTGGCCGAAATAGCAGCGCAACAGGATTTCCCCGAAGGCGTCTTATCGCCCAGCGAGCTGATGTTTATTCTGGACAAGGAAATCGCCCGGGCCAATCGATACAACGCCCCGTTCTCGGCGCTGGCGTTCTCATTCGTAAATGCCAAACCGCAAATGAAGGCCCTGGAAAACATAGTGACCGCCGATGCGGTGATGAACGCCGCCCTGGAGAAGCTGGTCAACACCATTCGCGAGGTGGACTACATCGGCCAGATCGGCAAAAATAAAATGGTGGCGCTCCTGCCGATGAGCGCGCTGCCTGAAGCTAAACAAGCCTTGGGTCGCGTGATGAATCTGCTCCATAACGAACCGCTGGTGGTCAAAGAGGTCCCCGTGCAATTGCGTGTCGCCGGTGTGGCAGCGGAATTTGACGCCGAGCAGACACCGGATGCGCAGGTCTTTGCCAAAAAGCTCTCCAATCAGCTCATGGATATGGTGTCGCGGCTCAAGAACATCCAGGTCCTTTTTTGAAACTATGATTGGATTAATTTTTTCAACCGTGACAACGCCGGCCAGGAGAAGGTTTCGCGCTGGCAGGGAAAGATAGCGTTGTTCGTGAAGATTGGATCTGCCGCCAGATCATAGCGGGATGCTGCCACGGCATCCGGCCACAACCGGGTATGGGGGATGGGGGTGTAGTAAGCCAGGATGGGCGTGATGCCGGCTTTCTTAACCACGTCAATGGATGCTTCCACCGCAGCGACGGACTGCCCCGGCAGACCTACCAGCAGGTAGGCGCCGATCTGTCGCGCATCGAACCCGGCGGCTTTAAGATGTGCCACTGCACGAACGAACTCACTGCGAGTTACCTTGCAATCCAGACCGGAACGGGTTTCAAAAGCTGTGGTCTCCAACCCCAATCGCAGCGTGTGGAATCCAGCCTGTTTCATCAAACGGGCCATCCCGGCGGTAATGGAACGAATATGAACGGCGTTGGGGGTGTGAAAAAAAACAGGCATGCGTTTGGCAATCAGTTCCCGGAAGATGGGCAAGGCATGATTTTCCGCATCCGCCAACAAGGCGTCGTCATAGAATGCAAAGTCGACGACCCCATGATTGCGATGCCAATGCTCGATTTCGGCGACCACGGCAGCCGGCGATCTTCTTCGCAAGCCGGGTTCAAGATGCCGACAAGCGCAGTAGGCGCAATCAAAGGGGCATCCGCGCATGGTTAAAAGCGGAATATAGCTGATGCGGTGCTGCAGGTCAAAAGCGGGATAGGGCCAGGCATCCAGGTCGTTCAGATCGATGCGGGGATTTAGGCTGAAGCCGGTATGGCGCCTGACCAGGTCAAACAGCGATTCGCCGCGGTCCGTCACCACCTCATCCGCCCCGCTGTGCGCGCGGGCATGAGCGCTGCATAAACGAGCATATACGCCGCCCAGAACAACCGGGACATCAGGATAGACCGATGTGATGGCCGCTATGGTCTCGATCACCCCCGGATACCAATAGGTCATCAAAGATGTGACCAGAATCAGATCGGGTCGCAGGGCGGCTTTCAGATCTTGCCGGAACCATTGGGGATCTATGCCATAGCGGCTGAAAGTGCGCTGAATCCCCTCCAGGCCCGGAGGATGCGCAATGGCCTGCTTGCGGTAAGGACCGCGGCCATGTCGGGCTTGGGAATCCGAGGCCGGTGCCAGGGGATGATAGCGGTCCAGGCAGTCGATATAGGCCACCGGGATAGTGTGGGCCCTCAGCAGTGCGGCCAGGCTCAGCAGGCCATACGGTTTGGCCCATACATCATAGGCCGCGAAATCATGAATCCAGGGATTGACCAGAAGTATTTGCGGCCGGCTCGTCACGGCGGTGTTATGCGCCACCATTCGAAAAATAGTGCATGGAGGTTTTCTTCAATTCCCGCCGACTGAAAAGCAGCGAATAGTTATGAATACCGGCCTTGCGGGCCATCTTTTCAGCCGTATGGCGGCAATGTGCTTCATCTTTGCCGTGGATCATGGTGTATAAATTATACTTCCACTCCGGTGTGGGATCGCGTCGATAGCAGTGGGACACCTCCTTGAATGATGCCATGATCTCTCCAACCGCGTCCATGCGGTCCTCTTCTACCTGCCAGGCGGTCATGGCATTGGCCCGGTAACCGGATTTCTGGTGACGCAAGGTCGCCCCGAACCGGCGTATCACCCCACGGCCGATCAGTTCGTCCAAAATCCGCAGCAGCGTATCTTCGTCAATGCCGATCTCTGCTGCTATTTGGGCAAAGGGCTGCGCTACAATGGGCATATCCCCCTGAATGGAGGCGATCACTCTTTTTTCCAACTCGCTCAGCATAATGGCTCCTGGCTTTCAATGACGGCTTTTAGCCCTTAGGTTACCGTTTTTCAGGAAACAGACCCAAAATGGCCTCTTCGTCGGCGGCGCATACACCCCGCTCGGTGATAAATCCGGTGACCAGTCTGGATGGGGTTACATCAAAGGCATAATTGCACGCGTCGCTCTCTTTAGGTGCCACGAGCACGTGATCTATGCCGGTCAGGGTGAGGCCTTGCACAAACCGTACTTCATTGGGATTACGCTCTTCAATGGGTATCTCCTTAAGCCCATCGCGAAGCTCCCAATCAAAGGTGGTGGAAGGCAAAGCCACATAAAAAGGAACCCCGTTGTCCTTGGCCGCCAAAGCTTTAAGGTAGGTGCCGATCTTGTTGGCCACATCGCCCGTATAGGTTGAACGGTCCGTACCCACAATGACCAGATCCACCATGCCGTGCTGCATCAAATGCCCGCCGGCATTGTCGGTGATCACGGTATGGGGGATGCCGCCTTTGCCCAGTTCCCAGGCCGTGAGCCTGGCACCTTGGTTCAAGGGCCGGGTCTCATCCACCCAGACATGCACATCCGTGCCCTGTTCGTGGGCAACATAGATGGGCGCCGTGGCCGTACCCCACTCCACACATGCCAGCCAACCGGCATTGCAATGGGTCAGAATGTTCACCGGTCCTGATCTGGATTTGCCGATGCGCGCGATGATTTCAGCACCAAATTCCCCTATTTTGCGGCAATTCCTGACCTCTTCCTCTGCAATTGCGCCGGCCTCTTGCAAGGCCGCCGCCAGACGTGCCTCACTCCCGTCGATGGGCAGGATTTTGGATTGCATGCGATCCACGGCCCAGGCCAGGTTCACGGCCGTGGGGCGCGCCGCTCGAATCCGCTCACACGCAGCGATAAAACCCGCCTCATCGGATGCGGTCTTTAAGGCCACCCATACGCCATAAGCGCCGGTGACACCGATCAAGGGGGCGCCGCGCACCACCATCTCCTGAATGGCGTATATGACCGTATCCACCGAATCGAGCGCCAACACCTTGAATTCGTGGGGCAAACGCCGCTGATCGATCACTTCTACCACCTGACTTTGATCATCAAACCAGATGGGACGCAGCTCTTCTCCGTCTACCTTCATGTGCTTCGACCTTTCAGCTATGGGCTCTCACAAAAATAACGTCACATTTTTAAGCGCCGATGCATCCCGCCCGGCTGCGTTGCGATAGCTTGAAATATCTTGATATTCCATCGCTTTCGCGCCTTGCCGGACTGGTGTCGCAACACTTAAAAATGTAAATTTATTTTTGCGCGAACCCCAATCGTCAATTTTGACAATTCATTCAATTATCGTCATCGGCTGTTCTAACCCCATTTCCCATTTAGGGGCAAATTCCGCTTTCCGTCCGACAGGTCCAATGGCCTTGCATAGCAAGAAAACGGTTGACAGCCAAGGCCATTGCCTTCAAATTTAGCCGCGCAAGTATAAACCCAATCCATCTTTTGATAACAGAGGCCGACACATGGAATCCCTGCGTGAGAAAGCGATCGAAGATTTGCGACGGTTCGGCATTTCAGGCACCCAAATTTATCTTATCGATTTGATTCCCCTGATTGAAATCATCTGGGCCGACGGCATGGTTCAAGCGGGCGAACTGGAAATCCTTGAAAATTATCTTCAAACCCACGTGGACCATATCAATGGGGTGGCCGGATGCCGGGTACTGACATTGACGGATGCCAAAGCATTTATCAACCGATTTCTCGACCAGCGCCCGGATCCGGAATTGCTTAAATGCCTGCGAGAGCTGGTCCATCCGGTGCGTTTGTCCAATTCAGACGCCCAAACCAATCGGGCGCTCAAGGAGTCCCTGCTATCCACCTGCCTGGATATCGCCGCCAGTTCGGTCATTCGCTACCCCTATGGCCTGGGCGATCGTTTCAATCCGGCTGAAAAGCAATGCTTTTTTGAGATTGTGGAATCCTTCATGAACCTGCCACCCGATAAATGCACCACTTGAGACTTTCAGGGCAACAGTTCGTGCGCCAAGAGTAAAATACTCAATGCCTGCAGCACCAGCCAGCCGCGGCGCCCAAAACGCCAATGGGGCAGCAAAAAGGCCATCATAAAACCACTGCAGACAAAAAAAACGGTCATGCGGCGGACGTTTTCAGGCCGCCAGGCCAGGATCAGCCCGACGAGCACCCAATAAGCCGTCATGGCCAAAGCGGTGAATTTCAATCGACGCGGCCCGCGCGCCAGGGCGACGCCCAGCGAAGGCATCACCAGACAAAAACCTGCCGGTCCGAACCATGAAAAATCCGGACCCGAGGCCCATGACCAGTCAAAGGCCACGGCAGCGCCCCGCCCGGCAAGCGTGGTAGCCACCACCGACTGGTAAAGCCCCTTCAGCGCGCTGAGCAGACTGAATCCCAGGCTCCATCGGAAAAAATGATCCACAAAATCCGGCATGTCAAATGCGAGGAACAGATAGCGGGCCAGATTGCCCGCGGTCCCCATCAGCGCGTCCGGGTTGAATACCACGCTGTCATACAGAGGTTCGCCGATCCACGCTTTACCGGCCATGAGGTTGGCCCAGATCACGCTGGATTGGGTAAAAACCATTATCAATGCGCCAGCCATTAAGATACCTCCCCATTTACCCGGCACTTGGGCTCCGGCCATCCGCATGCCGTGCCGCCGGCCCATGGCAACCAGGCTCAAGGCGCCCAGCACGGCCGGCATGAGGAAACATAGCCGGCCACCGGACACACTGAAGGAGACGGCACCGATGAGCATGATCAAATCTAGCCAATGGGGCTGCTCACACATACGGTAGATCGCCAGGACGGCCACCAGGGCGGCGGCGGCCGGCAACAGTTCGCTGGGCGCAACCAGGCTCTGCTGAACTATTCTGTGCATGCTGATAACCAATAGGGTAACCGTGATGGCCATGGGCGGCCACGCATACCTGCGTGCCAGGGCATAGGTTGAAAACCCGATCGCCGTATAGGCACTCACATTGGCCAGGGCGATGGCCAGGGGCGGTTGCCAGGAAGCTGCAAAGACGGCATGGTTGAGCACCGGCAATACCATGTCGGGGTGGGCTGTCCAGATGGACAGGATCGTACGCGGGTTGTGCCAGATTGGTTGGTAGTAGTCCAAATCCGGCCCGCTGAATTTTACCAACGGCCAGACACATGCCACCGCCACATACCCCCACACCAGCAGGAGCCCGCTGATGGCCAGCCGATGACTGCGGACAAACCGGATGAACGTGCCGAATTGGGAGAACACGAAACGACGATGAGTGAAACATACGCGCAGCGCAAGGCACGTACAAAGAACCAGCGCCGGGAGGTAAAGCACGGTCAGGCCCGTAAGGAGCAGTACCTGGGCCATCCAGGATTGGATCATGATCATGGATAGCAATACATAGGCCATGGTTTCCGCCAGCGTATGGCCCCAACGCTTGAACCAGGCCAACCCCGCGCCGCAGAAAGAGACGGCGAATATGATCAGGACCGCATTGGCCGCCACGCTGCTGTCAGCCATCATTTCTATCGGGCTCCGGCGTCTCGTCCTGATTGTCCTGCGGTTCCTCCCCGGATGCCGGCAACTTCAGGTAATCGACGATCGCTTGCATATAATCGCGCATCTCGGTGGCCAGTTTAATGCACTCCGGACAGCGCACTTTTCGAATCATATACCCATGCACGTCGTTCTGGTGGTGATACCAGCGGCCATAGGGCGATCCTTTGCAGAATTTTTTACCGGTATAATTGGCGATGGGGCATCCCACACAGAATAGCATGTAAAAGATACGGCAGGGCGGACAATCCCAGACGCCGCCGTCACTGCCTTTGCCGGCGATAATGCGGTCCCACTTTCGGACGGATGATTCCATGATACTGATTTTATTCATCATATCACCTCTCTTTCCTGCTGACGATCTGGATTGCGAAGGCAGGGCCAAACATGCCCCAGCATGTGTGCCATCCTCCGCAGCACCGGTTCCACGCGCCGTTTTTTGGCTGTGGCCACCAGCTTGTCAGGATCAGCGCGGGACAGGTCGCACAATTCAGCTAGCACCGCATGTACGGAAGAAGCCAGCGCCTTGATGTGGTAGCCGCCCTCCAACACCAGCACCAACCGATCGCGGCAGCAAGTTCTGGCGACATCCATCAAGATCCGCGTCAGGGCGGTAAAGCCAGCTTCGGTCATCCGCATGCGGCCCAGAGGATCTTTTTTATGGGTATCAAAGCCTGCCGATACCAGGATCAAATCAGGAGCGAACGCCAGGGCCACCGGCGCCACCAATCGCTGAAACAGCATCACATAGTCGCCATCCTTCCAGCCCTTGCCCAGGGCGAGGTTGATGGTAAAGCCTTCTCCCCTGCCCCGGCCCACCTCCAGGTGATGACCCGTACCCGGGAAACAGGGGTATTGATGGGTGGAGATATACAGCACGGCCGGATCCGCTTCAAAAATGTGCTGTGTCCCGTTGCCATGGTGAAGATCCCAATCCACGATCATCACTTTTTTCAAACCCTTGACCATACGGGCGTATTCCGCACCCAACGCCACGTTGTTGAACAGGCAAAAGCCGCCGGCCCGGCCGATCTCGGCGTGGTGTCCGGGCGGCCGAACCATGACGAAGGCATTGCGGACCGCCCCCTTGAGCACATCGTCGATGGCGGCCATCACACCGCCCGCCGATCGCCGGGCCGCTTCAAAGGAATCCCGGCAGGCATAAGTGTCCGCGGTCAACTGGCTATAGGCTTGCTGTGCCGTGGCGGCGATCTGGTTCACATAGGCCCGGGAGTGCACCATGGCCAGCTCTTCCATAGAGGCCGACCGTGATACGATATCGATCAATGGCATGGCACCCGCCACCTCATCCAGCATGGCGTAAATGCTTTCCAGTCTGCGGTGGTTTTCCGGATGGTCGCCATCGCTGCGGTGGGCCAGAAAAGCGTCATCGCGCACAATCCCCGTAGGTGGGTTGTCGGAAGCCGGGTGTGTCTTCAGTGGGGCGCCAAACGCGCCCTCGAGATAGGTTTCGGGAACCACCATGACATGGCATGGCGCCTTGCGCAGCATGACCTCGGTGCTCGATCCCGTCATCCATTGTCCCAGCGTGCGGCGCGGCCGCACACCCACCATCAACAGGTCGGGCTGCAGCGTCTCGATAAGGGCCGGGAGCTCGTCCTTGACCTGGCCGGCGGCCAGGTGTACCGATGCAAAAATAGCGTAGCGGTCCGTTTCAGGGATCATGGCTGCCAGGTGGTCCTCCCACCGCGCCTGCAAGCGATGCTGTACCTCACCATAAGGACCATCAGTGGGCTCCACCAGAGAAATTTCAACGGCGGACGCCATGACGTGCAGCAGTTGCAGACGGCTGCTGAACGTCAAAGCCAAATCGCTGGCATACCCCACCAGCGCCTCACAGGCATCGCTGCCGTCACAGCTCACGGCGATGGTGTTGATTTCCGGCATGGCATCGGCAGCGGGCCGGATAACGAGCAAAGGGCACGGCAGCATGCGAGCCAGGCGCTCCACCACGGTCCCCATAAAAAGCCGCTTCACTCCTGTGAAACCCTTGCTGCCGGATACCACCGCGGCCACCCCATGGGTTTGGCAATACTGCTGAATCATTTCGGCCGGATCACCATACGCAATATCCGCTTGCCAAGGCACCTTCAATGATTGGGCGAACGCTTCGATGGCCGCCATGCTCTGCCGGCGCCGGGCGTACAATCCCCCTCCGTGTTCAAATTCGGTGGACGGATGGATCTGATCGGACGGCTGATGAATGGCATGAAAAATTAGCAGGGGACGATGCTGTGCAGCCGCCAGCATGGCCGCCCATTGCACCACGATATGGGAGGCCGGCGACAGGTCAATGCTGCAGAGAATGCGATCCATAAAATATGCCTGAACATTGGGGGGATGGCACCATGCAGCGCAATGGAACCTTGGGAAGAACAGTGATAGGGGGCCCGATTAAGTGTGAACGGATGTGCGCGTGCGATGCCGATCAACATTGATTATAGGCGGTTGGACAAGATAGTGTCAACCGGAAGACACCATGGGTCGATGACAACAATCAAAACCCAATTGTCAAATGGTGGATGCGCTGCGTGCAGCGATCGATGGAGTGTTGGAATTATCCCTTCCCCATTAGAGACGATTTTGATTGCGACAAGGGATTCCTTGGATGGGAGAGATGCTCTACCCTATCGCTGCAAAGGTCGGAGGGCGCCATAGCCAAGGCGTCCAAGGGTACGCCGGCTTATAAGCATACTGCGAACCCTTGGCAACACAGGATATGGGGTCCACCGACCTTTGCAGCGATAGGGTCTACTCACCTTCAAACGCTACCAGTGAAAACACATTGTGGCCGTTGAGCTTTTCTTTGCCCTTAAGGTCGGGCAAGTCGATGACAAAGGCGCATTCCAGTATATTGCCGCCCATCTTCTCCACCAGATGGACTGCCGCGGCGGCGGTACCGCCGGTGGCGATCAAGTCGTCCACAATGACCACCTTCTCCCCGTGGCGAATGCCATCCTGACTCATCTCCACCACATTGCTGCCATACTCCAGCGTATACTCCTGGCTGATCACCGGCGGTGGAAGCTTTCCTTTTTTGCGCACCGGCGCAAAGCCCACATCCAGTTTGTAGGCCAGGACGGCGCCAAATAAAAAACCACGGGCGTCGATGCCCACGACCTTTTCAACCCCCATGCTTTTATAGCGGTCATAGAACCTGTCGCAGGACCATTTGAACGCTTCAGGGTCCTGGAGCAGGGTGGTAATATCCCTGAAGGTCACCGGGTCGATGGGCCAATGGGGTACCGCACGAATTTTTTCTCGAAGATCCATAGCTTTCACCTCAGCCTTGAATTTTGGGTATGGCGTTTAAGAGCAGCTTTTCCACGTTGCATGCGTTTTTGTTGAACACCGCAAGTATGTCATCCCAGGTGACGGGGGCCTCATCTTCCTTCCAGCAATCGTAGTCTGTTGACATGGCCACAGCCGCATAAGGCAACTCGATTTCATTGGCCAGAATGGCCTCCGGTGCAATGGACATGTTGATGACATCGGCCCCCCACAGACGGTACATATGGGATTCAGCCTTGCTGGAGAAGCGCGGGCCCTCAATGGTGACCACCGTACCCCGGTCATGGACATTCAAGTTCAATTCGGTGGCGGCATCGAGCAGTGCACCACGCAGTTCTATGTCAAAGGGTTCCGCCATGGAAGTGTGGCGGGCACCATCCTCAAATGAATCGAAAAACGTGGTTTTTCGATGGCGCGTCAGGTCGATAAACTGGTCCAGAATAACAAAATCACCTCGGCCGATCTCTGCTTTTAAACTGCCACAGGCGGTGGTGGCCAGGATGTGGGTAACGCCCTGATCTTTCAGGGCATGGATATTGGCACGGTAGTTGACCTGGCTGGGGCTGTATTGATGTTTCCGGCCGTGGCGGGCGATCATCACCACTTCAGCGCCGTTGAGACGCCCACAGGTCAGCGGCGAGGACGGCTGCCCATAGGGGGTGTCCACCACGATTTCGCGGGCGCCTTTGAGCATGTCCGGATCATCCAATCCCGAGCCGCCGATAATACCGACTTTAATCATATGTTATCGCTCCATGAATTGATTCCAAACCGAAATTTAAGCTCTATTGAAAAAGCACGGATGTGTCAATACGCTGTAACGGATCTCCATGGCAATCGCATGCGTTTGCCATGCCAAGCATACCGGGGTTGGCACTCCTGGCTAAGCCATCGGCATCCCATTCACTCTGGTGAGACCTTGCTTCTCAGGGATTTCAAGCGCCCACGCTTGACTTTTCTGTTGATCCGCTTGGCCTGGGCGCTTCGGGAAGGTCGGGTGGGTTTTCGCTTTTTACGGGTCACCATGGCGCCGGCGATGAGGTTGCGGAGCCTTTGAAGCGCTGCTTCACGATTCTTTTCCTGGCTTCGATATTGTTGCGCCTTGATGACGATTTCGCCCGATCCGGTGATCCGACGATCCTTTTTTTGGCGCAATTTTTCTTTAAGCCGTGGCGGCAACGACGAAGCGTCAATATTAAAGCGCAAATGAATGGCCGTTGAGACCTTGTTCACATTCTGGCCGCCGGCGCCTTGGGCACGAACGGCGTGCATCTGGATTTCTTCCAGCGGAATGCAAAGGTTGGCGGTAATGCGTAACATGTTCAATCCGGAGTTATTTTTGCGCGAGCCCCAAGCTGGCGATGGTGGCCCCCAATGCATTGGCGTCTCGCATCAGCGCATCGATATCGATGGTCAGGAGCTGCCGGTTCCGCATGACCCACTGCCCGGCAATCATTGTGTCGCTTACATCCCCGGCCTTGGCAGCATACACCAGATGAGATTCCGGGTGATACATGGGCGTCAAGTGTGGCCGGCTCAAGTCGATCATGATCAGATCGGCTTGCTTGCCCACTGCCAGGGTTCCGATTTCATGGTCCAGGCCCAGCGCACGGGCACCCGTAATGGTGGCCATACGCAGTACCTCATGGGCGCGCATCACCGTAGGATCCAATGATACGGCCTTGTGCAACTTGGCGGCCGCGTCCATTTCTCCCCATAGATCCAGGTCGTTGTTGCTGGCACAACCATCCGTCCCCAGCCCGACCACGACACCGCCGGATAACATGCGCGGCACGGGCGAGACACCGGAAGCCAGCTTCATATTGCTTTCAGGGCAGTGCACCACCGGTGCCCGGTTATGCGCAATAATGCGAATGTCATTGTCATCAATCCAAACGGCATGCACCAGCAGCGTTTGCCGATTGAGCAGCCCCAGCCTTTCCAAGTATTGCACCGGGCTGCATCCATGGGTTTGCCGACACTGCTCGGCTTCGGACCGGGATTCGGCCACATGAATCTGAAACAGCACGCCCAATTTATCGGCGACCTGCTTGGCGGCCGTCAGCGTCTCCGACGAACAGGTATAGGGTGCGTGGCAAAAGATGGAAGGATGCACTTGCGGCAAGCGTCCCCTCCAATGCCGAACGAATCCTTCGGCCACGTGAATATTCTCTTTGGGATCGTGCACTCCCGGGGCGGGGAAATCAATGACCCCCTGGCCCACGACCGCCCGCAAACCGGTCTGGGCGATGGCGGCGGCAATGTCGTGGGCCAAAAAATAGCCGTCGCAGCAGGTGGTCGTACCGCCGAGGAGCATTTCGGCCGCAGAAAGCTGCGCCCCAATGCCTACGCTCTCAGGGGTGACGAATTTGGCTTCAGCCGGAAAGATGTGCTCATGCAGCCACTGCTCCAGGGGCAGGTCGTCCGCCAGACCGCGAAACAACGACATGGGCAGATGGGTGTGGGCGTTGACCAGGCCCGGCATAATCAGCTTTCCCCTGGCTTCGACCTTCTCTTTTGCCCGCCACCCTGCAAGGTCTCGGGTTGCCCCGAGCGCTACGATTTTTTGATCCCGCACCGCCACGGCACCGTCTTCAATAATACCGGCATCCTCATCCATGGTCAGCACCAGGCCGTTGACCATCAATACATCCGCGTGGTTCGCTTTCTCACTGCCCATGATGCTCTCTTTCCATTCATCCCGCGCCATGACGGTTTGAGTTGGTCATGCAAGCAACCGCCGATTACCAACCACCGCCCGCGAACTCCTCTTCTTCAAGGCAGGTGACCACATCGGTGACAATGGTTTCCAGGTGCGGTGCCGCTGCCTGGGCCACAGCGATGATTTCTTCAACGCTGGATGTCGAAAAGGCATCCGGCAGACACATATTGGTAATGACGGAGAGTCCCAGCACCTGGATGCCGGCATGAACGGCGGCAATGGTCTCCATCACCGTGGAAAACCCCACGGCTTCGGCGCCGATGGTATGCAGGAAACGCATCTCCGCCGGCGTCTCGAGAGATGGCCCCTTGAGTCCCGCATATACGCCCTTTTGTACACCGACCTCCAACCGGGATGCAGCGGACTGGGCCAGTTCCTGAAGGCGGCCACTGTATGCGCAGGTCATCTCCGGGAATCGTGCCCCCCACCGACTGTCATTAGGACCGATGAGGGGATTGGTGCCGGTCAAATTAATATGGTCTTCGATGATCATGATCTCCCCCACGGCAAAAAGCGGGTTTAGACCGCCGGCGGCATTGGTCATAATCAATGTCTTGATGCCCAACGCCTGCATGACCCGGATGGGAAAGGTCACCTCGCGGGCCGTATAGCCTTCATAGAGGTGAAAGCGGCCTTGCATGCGCAACGCGTTTTGACCGGCGAGCTGACCGCCGGCCAGTCGGCCATAGTGGGTTTCAACGGTGGAGGCCGGGAAATTGGGTATCTCCTTGTAATCCATGATCATATCGATATCCATGGCGGTGAGGATGTCGCCCAGGCCGGTGCCGGTCAACACCGCAACGGTAGGCGGATGCTTAAGTCGGCTTCGAATCGCGTCCGCCGCTTCGGTGGCATCGGCATAATCATGATGGGATATTGGGTTCATCGCATCTTCGCACTCGTCCGGGCGCAAAATGGTTGTTAAAGGATTAAAATTCTTAAAAATAAAAGGAGTTATAATCCACCGCCACGGCTGCCGTCAAGGCCGAGCACCAGGCCGAAGGATCGCCGCAACACAGCCTGAGACCAGCGCATGGGGCTCGTGCCCGAAATCCTGGCAAAGGTCATCGGCGGATTCAGCGTAGTGCGTTTTCCGGACGATTGCAATGGCGGTGAGGGCTGCTTTTTATGATGTCGTTATGATTGACTTTTATTCCACTTTATGGGATGTTGATCAGCCAAACTCAGAAATAGGCGCATGGTTTGCCGGGAAGCGGAACGGTTGCGGGAAATTGGGCAGACCATGATAAAATAAGACAAGGAGATCATCCATGAACCCTGCTGTGCATCCCGAACATCCGGATATTACCGATGAGATGTGGACGCAGATCGACAAAATCATTCAAACCAATCGCCCCATCGCCGGTTCCATCATCGCATCGCTGCGTGAGTGTCAGAATGTGGTGGGCTATCTTCCGGTGCAACTGCTTGACTACATCAGCCAGGGATTGAACCTGCCGGCCAGCGAGGTATATGGCGTGGCTTCCTTTTACGCCCTTTTTTCCATGGAGCCCAAAGGCCGCCACACCATCAAACTCTGCCTGGGAACGGCCTGCTATGTCAAAGGCATCAAGGAGGTCATGAGCAGGGTTGAAAACCAATACGGGATCAAAGAAGGCGGGACTACCGAGGATCGACGCTTTTCACTGGAAGGCGTGCGTTGCCTGGGCGCCTGCGGTTTGGCCCCGGTAATGGTTATCGGCAAGGATACGCACGGCGATGTGAGTTCAGATAAAATCATCGATATCCTTGAGAAATATGAATAATTAACCATCGGCGTACCGAATTTGGTGGACAAATAAAATGAAAATCGCTGAAGTCAAAGACATTTTAAAAGCCGAAGTCATCGTCGGCGAAGATCAGCTGGATGATATCATCATCAGCGGCGGCGCCGCCGACCTGATGGAGGACGTATTGGCCGCGGCAGCAAAAGGCTGCGCGCTGCTGACCGGCGTTACCACGGAATATGTCATGCAAACCGCTAAAATAGCTCAGGTCGCGGCTGTTGTGCTGGTGCGCGGCAAAGCGCCGCCGGACAATATGATCAGCTTGGCCCGTCAGTACAAGATACCTTTATTGCTGACCAAACACTCGCTATTTGTCGCATGCGGCAGGCTCTATATGAACGGGATCAGAGGATTGGACGGATCTTGGTAGACGAATCCTTTAGGAGTATGACAATGCCGAAATATTCAGTGGACGATCTTAAGCAAATCAAAGAACAACGGGCTTCGCGAACGGCCTTTGCAGATAAAACCTACCTGCTTATTTGCGGCGGCACCGGCTGCCACGCCACCGGCAGCATTAAAGTTATGGATGTACTGCAGAAGGAGCTGGACGCTAAAGGCTTGCACGACAAGGTTGAGATTGTGGAGACCGGCTGCAACGGTTTCTGCGCCATGGGTCCGATTATGGTGGTCCATCCGGGGGATATCTTCTACCAAAAGCTGCAACTGGACGACATTCCCAAAATCGTCGAAGAACATTTGATCAACGGTACGCCCGTCAAGAAGAATCTTTACAAGGATCCGACCACCAAGGAAGTAATTCCCAGCCTCAACGACATTCCGTTCTTTTCCCACCAGCAACCGGTAGCCCTGCGCAACAAAGGATTGATCGATCCGGAGTCCATCGAGGACTATATCAGCCGCGATGGGTATATGGGCGCCGCCAAGGCGCTTCTGGAGATGACGCCCCAGGATATTGTCGAGGAAATGAAGATTTCAGGCCTGCGCGGCAGAGGCGGCGCGGGGTTTCCAACGGGCATGAAATGGCTTTTTGCCAGCCAGAGTCAAAGCGATGTTAAATACGTGCTGTGCAATGCCGACGAAGGCGACCCCGGTGCATTCATGGACCGCAGTATTCTTGAAGCCGATCCCCATGCCGTGGTGGAAGGCATGGTGATCGCCGCCAGGGCGATCGACGCCACCAAAGGCTATGTCTATGCCCGCACCGAATACCCGCTGGCCATCAAGCGGCTGCAAATGGCCATCGATGCAGCCAAGGAAAGAGGCTTGCTGGGAGAGAATATCCTTGGTTCCGAATTCAGTTTTGACATCGAAATCTATCAGGGCGCCGGCGCCTTTGTGTGCGGTGAGGAAACCGCCCTGATGCGCTCCATCGAGGGCAAACGCGGCATGCCGCGGCCACGGCCGCCTTTTCCGGCCCATAAAGGCTTGTGGGAAAAGCCCACCATATTGAACAATGTGGAAACCTTTTCCAATGTGCCCCAGATCATGACCAACGGCGGCGCCTGGTACGCCGGCATGGGAACCGAGACCAGCAAGGGCACCAAGGTATTCGCCATGTCCGGGGACGTCAACAACATCGGGTTGGTTGAAGTGCCCATGGGCTACAGCCTGCGCGAGCTGATCTTCAATATCGGCGGCGGTATCCCCAACAAGCGCAGCTTCAAAGGGGTTCAGTTGGGCGGCCCCTCGGGTGGCTGCGTGCCGGAGCAGCACCTGGACACGCCGGTGGATTACGAGGAAATTGCCAAGGTCGGTGCCATCATGGGATCCGGCGGCGTCATCGTCATGGACGACCAGACCTGTATGGTGGACATGGCGCGCTTTTTTATGGAATTTATTCAGGAAGAGTCCTGCGGTAAATGTACGCCCTGCCGAGAAGGAACCCGCCGACTGCTGCAATTACTCGAAAAAATCTGTCAGGGCCGCGGCGAAACGGGTGATATCGAAACCATGGAAGCGCTTTCCGCCGTGATTAAAGAAACCGCCTTGTGCGGCCTCGGACAGACCGGCCCCAACCCGGTGCTCTCCACCCTGCGCTATTTCAGGCATGAATTCGAAGCGCACATCTACGAAAAAAAATGCCCGGCCAAACGGTGCGTCGATCTGTTGGAGTTCCGGGTTGAGACGGAGGCTTGCAAAAAATGCGGCTTGTGCTTCAAGGCTTGTCCGGTGGATGCCATTGAATGGAAGAAGAAAGAGCCGGCGCGCATCGATACTGACAAGTGTATCAAGTGCCTGACTTGTTTCGACAGGTGCAAATTTGATGCAATTATGTAGCTTTAACGCTTAACACCGTGCCGCTCTGCGGTGCTGGCCAGATATATTCCGCACGGGAGAAAAAGTATGCTCGAAGCAATCGTATTGATGGGTGGACTGGGACTGTTAGTCGGCGTTGGCCTGGCCATCGCCTCCAAGGTTTTCTATGTTTATGTGGATCCTCTCATTCTTGCCGTGGATGAAGCCCTGCCCGGGGCCAACTGCGGCGGATGCGGTATGCCCGGGTGCACCTCCAATGCCGAAGCCATCGTTGCCGGCAAGTCAGCACCCAATTCCTGTGTGGCCGCAGGCCCTGAGACGGCGGAAGCCATTGCCGCCATTTTGGGCGTCAGCGTGGAGGCCAAGGAGCCGGATATCGCCCTGCCGGGATGTACCTATGGTGTAGCCGATGCGCACACCAAATTTAGTTACAACGGCATGGACGACTGCCGCGCGGTGGCCATGCTGGGCGGCGGTATGAAGGTCTGCACAATCGGCTGTCTCGGCCTGGGCACCTGCGCCAAAGTATGCCCCTTTGACGCCATCACCATGGGCCCCAAAGGATTGCCCGTGGTTCATGAAGGGCGCTGCACCGGGTGCGGGACTTGTGAGCGGGCCTGCCCCAAGCACATCATCACCCTGTCGTCGGTAACGCGACGTATCCTTCAAGAGTACACCACCGAAGATTGCACCACGCCCTGCCAGCGCGCATGCCCGGCAGGCATCAACATCAGCGCTTATATCGGCGCCATGGCCGGCGGCGATCATGCCAAAGCCGTTCAGATCATTAAAGAACGCAACCCTTTTCCCACCGTCATCGGACGCATCTGCCCACGGCCCTGCGAAAATGAATGCCGACGGCAGTATGTCGACGAACCGGTGGCCATCAATTTTCTGAAACGCTATGCCGCCGACGTGGAAAAGGAGACAGGTCAACATACCCAGCCGTACAAGGCACCGGATACGGGACGCAAGGTCGCCGTGATCGGAGGCGGCATCGAAGGACTCTCGGCGGCTTTTTTCAGCGCACGCCTGGGGCACACCACCACCGTATTTGAGGCCACCTCCAAACTGGGCGGTTTGCTCAGAAGCGCCATTGCCCGCTGTCGCTTGCCCATGGATATCCTCGATTGGGACACGGACGGTATCAAGGATATGGGCGTGCGCATCGAAACCGATAAAGCCCTGGGCAAGGACATCTCCGTATTCGAGCTTCTGGCCCAAGGCAACGACGCTGTTTTTCTGGCTGTGGGCGGCTGGGACAGCCGATTGGCCAGGACCGGCGGCAAAGGAGAGACCAGCCCGGTGCCCGGATGCCACCTGCTCATCGATATCATGAAAGCCGGAAGCGAAGGATACCCCCGGGTTCAATTGAGCGGCCATGTGGTGGTGGTGGGCAACCCCAACATGGCTTCGACAACGGTTCAGCGCTGCAAAGATCTGGGCGCCCAAAAGGTATCGGTACTGATGCGTGAAGCCGCACCCACAGATCTGGAAGGCGCCGACATTATTGTCAACAACGGCATCAGCGGCATCTTCGGCCAGGACAACCAACTATCGGCCGTGGATTTGGCCGATATCGAAAGTGGTGATATTCACATGGTGCCGGCCGACCATATTGTTTTTTCCGCCGGAAGAATGCCGGAGTTGATTTTCGCCCCTGCAACGACCGATACCAAAGACCCTGCTGATGCGGATCAGGCTGCTGGGACCAAATGGCAGGCGCTTTCACCGTATAAACAACCTGCTTATCATATGGAAATCGGTATGATGGCCAACGGCGACGTGATGACCGACTTTAGCGCTGCCATCAAAGCCATTGCCGCCGGGCGGCGCGCCGCAGCCTCCATTCATAAGACCATCTACAGTATCCCTCTGGATTTGCCCGACAACATTGTTACCCCTGAGACGCCGATACAGAACGTCAATCAGGTATCCCTTGTGAGGGTACGCCCGCGCCAAATCATGCCCATGGCCAATGAAAACCAGGTTGCCAAGGGTGCCGAACTGGAGCAAGGTTTCGATGCGGCCAGAGCACAAAGCGAATCCAACCGGTGCCTGCAATGCGGATTGATTTGTTATTTACGGGAATCCCAAGCGGAAGAAACGCCGACAGCTGCGGCAAATAGCTAAAGTTTTTATTAAATCGCCCCGATAGCAATACCGTCGGACCTGCGCCCAAGCTCTAACTTGCCGCATGACCGATGGATCATTAGGGTAGTCGAATAGGAGCGCTTCCGTGGCCACCGAACAAGGCATCGTCGTCAAAGTGGGCATCAAGGCCCCAAACATTGCGTTGGTTAAAACCGCTCAAACCAGCGCTTGCAAAGCATGCTCTGCCCGCCATCATTGTAACCCCGACACCAAGGGGCAGGAGCGCGAAGTTGAAGCCATAAACATGGTGAACGCCGAAGTGGGCGATGTGATCCAAATTTCTATGGATAACAGTTCTTTACTTAAAGCCAGCTTTCTATTATACGTGTTTCCCATTATCTGTATGCTGGTCGGCGCTTCTGCAGGACATGCCCTGGGTACCGGCATGGGGATGGGGCCATCCACCTTGTCGGCAATTGTCGGCGTCGTCTTTTTTATCTCGGCCATGTTGATCGTCCGCAACCGGGCCGGGCATATGGCCCTTAAGCAAAAGTACCAACCCAAAATTACGCGTATAATCGGTCGGGAAAAAATCGGTGGGGAATCATCGGATCCCCCCGATGATTGTGGACAACGGATGACCAACGGCATTTAGGAGATCGTTGCATGATTCAAAAAGTCTTCATCACCAGCAAAAATACAGCCACCTTCGTTTGCCCCGAATGCGGAAACACCTCCATTGCCAATGTCTCCAAATATGCTTCTATTGATAAAAAAGTCACGGTGAACTGCAAATGCATTTGTGGTCATAATTTCAAAGTGTCTCTGGAAAAAAGGCGCCAATATCGAAAATCCACCGACCTGCCCGGGGTTTACTATTACGATATGGGCCGCGGTGATACGGATAAGGGAAACATGCGGGTGGTCGATGTCTCCAGCAATGGCCTCAAGCTTAAACTCAATGTCGAGCGCCATTTCAACGGGGGAGATAGGTTGCGGGTCGAGTTTCATCTCGATGACAAGCGCCGCACCTACATTAAAAAAGAAGTCATTGTTCGCAACGTCTACAAAAATCTGGTGGGCACCTCATTCTCGCCAACCGAAGGTGATGATCCCGCCCTCGGATTCTATTTGATGTCCTGATCGAAGGAAGCCCATCCGCGCTGTTGACCGCCTTCAGGCGCTTTTAACCAACGAATGGCTATGTGAAAATTGACAACCGTTGGCTGCGGCCTAATGCTCAAAGGTGGCAATAAAATCCTCCCCCTGCAAGAATGATATGCCGGGACGCAGCATGTAACGCAGGAGAGCGGTACCAAACTTAAGGGAGCCCAGGCCATGGCTTTTTGCGAATTTTGCTCTCGAGAACACAATGTCGGGTTTGTATCGACAAGGCTTGCCGGAACCGACGGTGTTTCCCTGGAAACTGAAAAATGGTCCCGTATCTTCGAAAAAGAGGGCCTGACCTGCTACTATCTTGCCGGCGAGCTGGATCGTGATCCCGCAAAATGTTACCTGGTGGAGGAGGCTCATTTTCAACATCCCGTCATTAAGGAAATCAGCCAGAACTGTTTCGGCATCAACCGCCGGGACCGTTCCCTGACCGCACAAATTCACCGCATTACAGGTCTGCTTAAGAACCAAATATATAAATTTATTGATAAATTCAGCATCGACATGCTGGTCACCGAGAATTGCCTGACCATTCCCATGAATGTGCCGCTGGGGATTGCCCTGACCGAGGTTATCTCCGAAACCGGCATCCGCACCATTGCCCACCATCACGATTTTTTCTGGGAACGACAGCAGTTTATGGTCAATGCCATATGGGAATATTTGAACATGGCTTTCCCGCCGCACATTCCTTCGATCAAACACGTGGTTATCAATACATCCGGCGATAACCAGCTCAGTCATCGCACCGGTATCTCGGCCACGGTGATACCCAACGTCATGGATTTCGAAAACCCGCCGCCACCCCTGGACGATTATGCATCCGATGTGCGCCAGGCCCTGGGGCTAAAAAATTATGAACTGCTCATTCTGCAACCGACCCGGGTGGTCAAGCGCAAAGGCATCGAGCACGCCATCGAATTTGTCAGCCGATTGGGGGCCAAGGCGAAGCTGGTCATCTCCCATGCATCCGGTGATGAGGGCTACGGCTATGAAAAACGGGTATGGGAATATTCCCGCATCATGGGCGTAGATACACTTTTTGTATCCGATATCATTAATGATCAAAGAGGCACCACTCCGGACGGCCGAAAAATTTACACGCTGGATGACATCTATCCCCATGCCGATCTGGTGACTTATCCGTCCAATTTCGAAGGCTTCGGCAACGCCTTTCTGGAGGCGCTCTATTACCGCAAACCCATTTTGGTCAACAACTACTCCATCTATTCCACCGATATCCGTCCCAAAGGGTTTTCGGTAATCGAAATAGACGGTTACGTCACCCAGTCGGCGGTCCGCCTGGCCAAGAAAATCTTGCGTGATGAAGATTTCAGAGCAAAGATGGTGGAACACAACTATAACGTCGCCTTGCGCCATTTTTCTTACAAGATTCTGCGTCATAAGCTTAAAGCGCTCATCGCCGATCTTCTGCCATGCCGATTCGGTGATTAGCGAATACGCGGAGCCTTTTGGCTTCTTGAGTTGACAAAACAAAACAGGCGGATTTAAATAGAGATTTCAGATCAGCAATCAATGCCCTCGGTAGGCCGGCATCGTTGCAAAGGATACTTTTGTTATGACCAAATGGAAAATTTGTGCCAGACCACTGAAGTTGTCGATGCTGATGGTCCTGCTGATTGGCACCATCACCTGTTCCGGAATCGGACTGCTGCTTGCCCCCCAGGCGTCAGCCGGATCACCTGTGCCGTTTGCACCTGGTGAACGGTTAAAATTCCAGCTCCGCTGGACGCTAATCCCTGCCGGCAAAGCCATCATGGAAGTTATGCCCATGAAAACCATTGATGGCACGCCGGTTTACCATTTTCGCCTGACGGCCGAATCCAACGCATTCGTGGATATGTTTTACAAGGTGCGCGACCGCATTGACGCCTATGCCAGTGCAGACATGACCCGTGCCGTGCGATACCACCACAACCAGCACGAAGGCGAAACACGCCGCAATGTCAAGGTGGACTTTGATTGGCAGAAAGAGAAAGCACTTTACAAGGATGGCAAAACAGACCGTGAGATCGAAATTGTGCCCGGCACTTTCGATCCTCTAAGCGTCTTTTATTACACGAGATTATTAGATTATAAGGCAACAAATATCATCGAATGTCCTGTCAGCGACGGTAAAAAATGCGTGACCGGCATGGCGCGCGTCATTAAAAAGGAAACCATCACCATCCTAAGCGGCACCTATGATACCTATTTATTGGAACCGGATCTGAAGCATGTCGGCGGCGTTTTTGAAAAGGATAAAAGTGCCAAAATTAAATTGTGGGTCACGGCGGATGAAAGACGCATACCAGTCAAAATCGCCAGCAAAGTGGCCATCGGTAGTTTTGTCGGAGAATTGTTGACCATTGAAAAAGGCGATTCATAAGGGATTTCGCCCTACCCTACCCGCTGCCAAGGACCACTATCGGCTCTATTCAAAAAAGAAGACATCATGCAATCCATCTATCGATTACATCGGCTAATGTTCTTATTGTCGGCATTCCTGCTCAGCCCCATACTGTTCTCCATCTCCCCGACACAAGCGGAAGCCCTGGTGGTTGTCAACCAGGCCACCATTAGCCGCCAGGACCTGGATCAGGAGATGGCGCTGCTGGATGCGGAACTGCAATACCGCAACCACACCCTGTCAAAGCATCAAATGGCCAAGCTCAGCAGCCAGTTGCTTGAAAACCTCATCGAACGCGAGCTCCTGTACCAGCGGGCGCAGCAAAGAAAAATAGAGATCCGGGACCGATGGGTAGACAGGGCCATCGCCGATCTAAAAGCGGAACTTAAATCCAATACCGGCTTCAAGGCCTATCTCGACAAAGCCCATCTTGATGAAGTGCAACTTAGGACGCGCATCCAAAAAGGCCTTATTGTGCGCCGCCTGTTGCGCAGGGACGTCATTCGGCAGATCAAAGTCAGCGAAGCTGAAATGCAGGCCTTTTACCGCAAGCATCCGGAATTCTTCCAGCGCCATGAACAAATTCGCGTCAGACAAATTATGATTGCCGTCAACCCTCCGGGTGATGTCTCAAAACGCGGAGATGCGTTGCTGAGAATGCAAGCCATACAAAAGCAGATTCTTGATGGCGGCAATTTTGCTGCCCTGGCCATTCAGTTTTCCGAAGACAAAAGCAGCATCAATGGCGGCGACCTTGGATATCTGCAGCGCGACCAAATGATCGCAAACTTTGCCGAAATAGCATTTTCGCTGAGCCCCGGTGAAGTGAGCGAAATCATAGAAACCCACCAGGGCTACCACTTGATTCAATTGGTGGATAGAATTCCCTTTTCTCAAATGGCGTATCGTAATGCGCGCACCAAAATCGAACGCACCCTGCGGCGTGATAAAGAAGAGTCAGCCGCAGATGCTTATCTATCCAGACTTAAACGTCAGGCGTCCATCAAACGCCTGGCGCGCTGATGAGGTCAATACCAAAGGAAAGCGGCGTACTTTTTGCTTGACCTTTTTTTTCTCTTTTGGTTAATGTCGTCGTGGATGACACCCTGATAAGCGTTGATATTTACTAACTTATTTCCAGGCCGTGCGAACTCGGGACTGTCACCCCCAAGGCTGGTGCTGCGGTGTTGCGATAATGCATTTAGGACAGGAGGATAACGTTTTGGCTAATGGCACTGTAAAATGGTTCAATAACAAAAAAGGTTATGGCTTCATTAATGAAGAGAACGGCCGTGATATATTTGTCCATTTTTCTTCTATTGCGATGGACGGATATAAAAGCCTGGCTGAAGGTGAGCAAGTCATCTTTGAAATTGAAGAGAGCACACGCGGCCCTGAAGCCAAAAATGTCCGCAAAGCTTAGCACCTGATAAGCTCCGCCAAAGGCATCATGCTTTACCAGGCATGATGCCTTTTCTATTTGTGGGGGTTATTCACCGATGATTTTCACCAGCACCCTTTTCCGGCGCCGACCGTCAAACTCGCCATAGAAAATCTGCTCCCAGGTACCAAAGTCCAGGTGCCCTTGCGTGATGGCCACAACCACCTCTCTGCCCATGACTTGACGCTTCATATGGGCGTCGGCGTTGTCTTCCCCCACATTGTGCCGGTATTGATTCACAGGCGCGTGCGGTGCTATTTTTTCCAACCACTGTTCGTAATCATCATGCAGTCCGCTCTCATCGTCATTGATAAATACACTGGCGGTGATGTGCATGGCATTTACCAAGCATATTGAATCCGCCCTCATCGATT
>Ga0210123_1000483_pt1 | contig 24629 bp, 13 predicted proteins | sample Muzzi_PWB_D2_FD_185535 | JGI IMG/M metagenome (GOLD analysis project Ga0210123, IMG submission 185535) | Wetland microbial communities from San Francisco Bay, California, USA, that impact long-term carbon sequestration - Muzzi_PWB_D2 (SPAdes) | ecosystem: Environmental > Aquatic > Marine >... | reverse complement strand
CATCGAGCCCGCATACCTCGACTACCTCCACTACAGACTCATCGGGCCTGGACGCACACAGATCCACCAACCCGATTCCCATCGAGAACCGTGAACACTGTGCCATCAATTTGCGTGACCGCTCTCATCCGAGACGTCCGAGCAAGTCACCTGTTGCCTCGAGGCAGGGGATGCCGCAAGGGGAGATCTTGCCGCCGGCGATCGGTGGCGCTTCGCCTTCGAGCTGAGCCCGGGGGACGGGCTCGAGGTCGTCGCTCACCAGGACGCCGCGGACGTGGCGTTGGCCGTCGTGGATCCGACGGGCCGGACCGTCCTTCGACTCGACCGACCGGTCGGCCGGTCGGAGCCCGAGCATCTCGTCTTCGTAGCAGAGGTGCCTGGCCACCATCTCGTGGAGCTGGAGAGTCTCGAGCGGATGGGGGGCGGGCGATACCGGCTGAGCGTGGTGGCCCTCGGCCCTGCGAGCGATCAGATGCGGCGGCGCGCTCGCGCGGTGCAGAGTCTCGCGGAAGGGCACGAGCTCCGGCGTGGTGGAGAGGACGATGCAGCCGTCGAGAGCTACCGGCGGGCGGCGGAGGAGTGGCTCGCGCTGGGTGATGCCGACCAGCAGGCCGATTCCCTCTTCTGGATGGCATGGTGCCTCCGCCGCGACGGCCGGCCCGAAGAGGCGGTCGAGGTGCTGCAGCGGTCCGTGCGGGGGTACCGGACGAGCGGCGATCTCGAGCGGCAGGCCATGGCCCTGGGTGACCTGGGAGGGGCTCTTCGGCACCTCGGCCGGGGCGAGGAGGCGCTCGCCCGGTACGAGGAGGCCCTGGCCCTCTGGCGGCGCCTGCGCGATTCGGTTGGCGAGGCCAGGGCCCTGACCCTGATCGCCAACCTCCACAAGGCACGGAACGATCTGAGCGCCGCCGAGCGCTTCTACAAGGCCGCGGCCGATCTTTGGGATGCTCTCGATCGCCCACGCGACGTCGCCATCACCATGGCCAATCTCGCCGGTGTCTACAGCGTCGCCGGCCAGCCGGAGCTCGCCCTCGATCTCCTCGAACGTGCCTCGGCCCTGCTGCATCCATCCGGCGCCGCGCCGGACCGGGCCTTCGTGCTCGAGGAGATGGGGATCGCCCACCGCAGGCTGGGCCAGTGGCAGAAGGCCCGCGAGGTCTACGGGAACGCGCTCTCCCTGCGTCGCGAGGCGGGAGATCCGGACGAAGCCGTCGTCGCGCTGGCCGGGCTCGGCCGTCTCCAGTACGAGCTGGGGGAGTATGACGAGGCCCTGGCCCTCTACCGTGAAGCGCAGTCTCTCGTGGAGCCCGCGGGAGATCGTCGCCGGGAGGCGGCCCTGGTCCACAGCCTGGGGTTCATTGACCTGCACCGTGGGCACCCCGACAGGGCGCTGGCTTCGTTTCGGCGCGTGCTGCCGGTGTTCCAGCAGACAGGATTCTCGGCGGGAGAGGCGGCGACCCTCAGCGGGATCGCTCGGGTCGAGCGGACCCTCGGGCACCCGAGGGCGGCTGCCGACTGGGCGGAGCGGTCTCTCGCCGCCCTCGAGAAGCTGCGGGCGGGCTCCGACCGGGTGGACCTCCGGACGTCCCTCCTGGCCACGAACCAGGAAGACTTCGACTTCGCGGTCGACACGCTCATGGAGCTCCACCGTCTCGACCCGGAGGCCGGCTTCGCGGCTCGGGCCTTCCACGTCAGTGAGCGGGGGAGGGCCCGGAGGCTGCTCGAGACCCTGCCGGGAGCCCGGAGGCTCGAGACCGACACGGCGTTCTCCGGGCCGTCCGGGGATTCATCCGGAGATCCATCCGATTGGGGGGCCCTCCGCCGGAGGGTGAACGGTGCGGAGGCCGAACGCCTCCGGCTCCTGGCCGCCGGGGCGGACGAACCAGAGCTCGAGCGGGCCGAGCGCACCCTCAGGGTGGCGCTCGAGAGGCTGCGCGCGGCCAGGGAGCGGGTCCGCGAACCCGGTGAGGGTCGGCGAGCGGAGCCGCATCCCCTCCGCCTGGCGGAGGTCCAGCGTTCGGTCCTCGAGCCCGGCAGCCTCCTGTTGAGCTACGACCTCGGGGAGGAGCGGAGCTATCTCTGGGCGGTTTCGGACGACCACGTGGCCACCTTCGTCCTGCCGGAACGTCGGATCCTCGAGGCCGCGGCCCGGGATGTCCGTCACCTCCTGGCTCACAGCCACCATCGGGCGGCCAGCGACCAGGTCGCTCTGGAGGCCGCGGAGCTCTCGCGCCTGCTCCTCGAGCCGGTGGCGGGGGAGCTTCAGCACCACCGGCGGCTGCTGGTGAGCGTGGAGGGCGAGCTCCACACCGTTCCCTTCGGAGCCTTGCCCGACCCGTCGGGGCGACCGGGCCGAGAGGAGCCCCTGATCGCTCGGCACGAGATCTCCTACGCCCCGTCCGCCTCGGTTCTCGCCTGGATCGATGAACGGCCGAGGCCCGCGGAGTCGCGGGACCGGAAGCTCCTCGCCCTGCTGGCGGACCCGGTGTTCGGCCCGGGGGACGAACGGGTGGTGCGGACCGGGGTCGGCAGCCCGTCAGCCAAGGCTTCCGGGAGATCGTTTATTCTCGGAGGGCCGGAGCTGGAACGGCTTCCCTACTCCGAGGAGGAGGCCCTGGAGCTCTCCGCCCTGGTGGGTGCGGAGGACCGATTCGTGGCGACCGGTTTCGACGCCCGCAAAGATCTCGTGACCGGTGGCGGGCTCTCCGGCTTTCGCATCCTCCACTTCGCAACGCACGGCTGGTTCAACGCGGATCATCCGGAGCTCTCGGCGCTCGTTCTCTCCCGGCTCGATGAGCGAGGGCGACCCCGGGACGGAGCCCTGTGGGCGCACGAGATCTCCTCTCTCCACCTCGCGGCGGACCTGGTCGTCTTGAGCGCATGCGACACGGCGCTCGGGTCGCGGATTCATGGAGAAGGCCTCGTGGGGCTTTCGCATGCCTTCTTCCAGGCCGGCGCCCCCCGGGTGCTGGTGAGCCTCTGGCGGGTCGACGACCAGGCGGCGGTGGACCTGATGAAGCACTTCTACCGGGGGTTTCTTCGGCAGGGGTTGCCGGCCGCGGAGGCCTTGCGCCGGGCTCAGCTCGCGCTGCGCGCAGATCCCCGCTGGAGCCGACCGTTCTACTGGGCGGGCTTCGTTCTCCAGGGGGCGTCGTGAAACCGCGACTACACTCGGCGGCTCGTTGCGGGTTCCTCTGGTTTCGAGAAGGCGCGAACCGTCGGCCGACGGTCTCGTGGTCGCTTCTCTCTCGAAACCCAAGGAGGCATGACCATGGCAGACCCAGCCCGCAGCTCCGTCGCCCTTCCGGAGGACCGATCGAACGCTCCCCGTTCGGTGCTCGATGACGCGGTTCCCCCGCCGGGGGAGGTCTCCGAAGAAGGGCGTGAAAAGACGCCCGAGGACGACGGGGCAGAGCCCGAACCGACCGTCGATGTGCCGGACAAGGACGGTGGTGACCGGCCCTCGTGACGATCGGTGTCGTCCCTTGTCGTCTTCAGGTCGGGTCGGCTTCCGCCTGGGTTCGGAGAGCATAGATCTCCAGGCGGATGGAGTCCTGGCCGTTCGCCGGTGTGGCGAGTGAAGAAATCACGCAGCTTCCGCGGAGAGTCACGCCGGCGTCTGTCGACACAATCCGGCTCTGGCGGCCGTCCCGGACGACGGCCGCCAGAGCCTCGTCCTCTCGAAGGGCGAGGTCCGCTTCGAGGACGAGTGGGCTCGTCGCCGAGACCAGGTCCCGATCGTCGAGCCGGAGCTCGAGGACCGAGAGGCCGGGATCGCTTCCCAGGGCGCCGGCCAACGCCACGGGCCGCAGGTGAAGCCGCCTCGAGGGCGGGAGGCCGCCGATACCGGGGAAGCCGGCGGGTGCCGACGCCTCGCCGGAGAGTCGCGCCGCACCGCGGAGGCCCGTCGGCACCCGGAGCCGCACGCCCGGGGCGAGCTCTGCGGTGCTCCCTCGACTCTCCTGGTCCCCACCGCCGTCGAGTCGGTTCCAGGGCATGGGCCGTACGCTGACCACGGCCTGGCTCGTGGCCGCCCACTGCTGCGCGGTCGGCGGATCGGCATCGATCTCCCGCCACTCGGACCGGCCGAGAAGGGTCTCGAGCAGTCCTCCACCGGCAGAGGAGGGAGCTTCGTCGTGGCCTCTGGTCGACGGCGTGAACAGGCTTCCCTGTGCCAGCGGCGAGAAGTCGGTCTCGACGGAGCAGGTCAGGAGGACGAGGAGGTCCCGCCGCCGGGTGACGCCGCGCGCGTGGTACAGGTCCGGGACCGTGCAGGGGATTCCGTCTTCCCGGCGGATCCACAGCTCACGCCCGGCCGGCAGGCGGCCCGTGCCACCCTCGACGAGCTGGACCGCGAAGGTCTCGTCCAGCGCCAGGAGTGCGAAGTAGAGCGGCTCGTCCGTCCCGTTCTCGAGGTGAACGCAGATCCGGCGGGCCTGGGGGGCGCGGCCGGCCGCCTCACGGTACGCGAGCCGGGCCTCGCCGTGGCCCGGGAGGGGACGAATGGGGGGCTCCCGGCCCGGCTTCCGGGGAGCGTTCCACTCCCAGACCGTCATCGCGAGCGCTCCGTCGAGCGGGCTCCTGGGGCTGGAGAGCTCGGCAAGGGCCTGCCAGCGGGCGACGTGCTCGAGCGCCGTGGCGAGCTCGACGGCATCGACTTGGGCGGCGTCGACCGGCTCGGCCAGATCTCCGACCGCTTCGGGCCGCTTCAGGCGCCAGTGCCCGGAGTCCAGGCGGACGACCGCGTGGGCAAGAGTCCGGTCCGTGGTCGTCGCCAGGTACGGGGAGCGCCCCGTGGCGCGCCGCAGGGCGTCGAGCTCGGGTGAGCTCCCGTCGATGACCACGTACAGCGAGGGGAGAGGCAGGCTCGTCACGACGGCGGGATGTACGGGCGGTTCCCCGGGGACGGTGCCGGCCACGATCTCGACCCGGCTGCGGGCGGCTTCGACCGTCTCGACCCGCGCGGTGCCGAGCTTCGTGGAGAAATCCTGGCCGCTGCCCGCTCCGGCCGGCAGCACGGCCAGCTCGGTGCCGTGTTGGATGGCGTGCACCGCGCCCGCGTCGAGCCACCACGACCCATCCCCATGGCGGCGGACGTAGAGCCGGGCCGGGCGAGGTACGACCGCGCCATCGAACAGCGTCCGGTCCAGGTCCCCCTCGGCCTGGGGGCGTTGGCCGGCAACCAGGTTGTTGACCCGCGTCTGCACCCGCTTGAACAGGTCCCGATAGGTGGCGTCCGTCCGCAGCCTTGGGAGGCTCTCGAGGAGGTAGTAGGAGAACAGTCCGCGCCGCGTTCTGTCCGAGGTCGAGCACTCCTTCGCCGTCTGGTGGTCCTCGCAGGCGGCCAAAAGCACGTGCCGACCGGCCGGCAGGACGCGCCAGCCGCCAGCCGCGTCGAGCGCTCCCGGCACGTCGATGCCCTCCTGCTGGAACCAGTAGCTCCCGGTGGGCCGTGCCCAGCGGGATCCCTCCATCCGGCGGACCCGGTCCTCCTCCTCGGGCTCTCGCGTGGCGGTTCCCGAGTGACAGCAGTCGAGGACGACCACGACGTGGGCTCCGCTCCGAGCGACCTCGGCGATCAGGACGGCGAGCTCCTTGTCCGCGAGGTCGAGGCCCCCCGGTCGCCGGCTGTCGAAGGCGACGAGCGTCTCGCTCAGGCCGTCCGGCTCCTGGCGGGCATACGGGGACGGTGGCGCTTCCTGGGAGCCGTGGCCCGAGAAGCAGAAAAGGGCGGTCTCCCCACCGCGGGCCCGCCCCAGGTGAGACCGGAAGGTGTCGACGATGGCCTGGCGGGTGGCTCGCCGGTCGAGCAGCGTTTCGACGCTCAGGCGGTCCGCCGCGATCCGTCCGCGGAGATGGCTCTCCCACGCCAGCGCGTCGTTGACGCAGCCCTTCAGGGGCTTGTTCGGGTAGTCGTCGATCCCCACGAGGAGGGCGTGAAGGTGGCGCATGGGCTGATCCTCCGGTTGTCCGGCACGGCGTGTGGTTACAGCGCGCGGGTCTCCTCGGGAAAACCCGGACGGGTCTCCGCGGTTTAGCGGTCGGCGTGCTTCTACACCATTGCGCCCCTCCCGGGTTTACTGGATCGAGGCCGGTGCGTTCGCCCGGCAGCCCTCGGTGGTGTTCGCTGGAAGAGATCCATCGGGTGCCGGAGGTCGGCCCGGCCTCGACGCTCATGGACTACGAAGACTTCGACATCCGGTTCGAGGCGCGGCGGGGAGACGGTTGCGCGATCCACGCGGTGAGCGCGGTTGCTGGGCGGGCCCGCGGAGCTCTGAAGGTCGCCGACTTCGCGGCCGATCTCGAGGCCTACCGGGCGCAGGTCGAGCCGGAGCCACCGGAAACCGCCCCCGACGGCGCGGGAGCTCCCATCCCTCGCGAGATGGGAGCCCGACGGGCCGACTCCCGGGAGCTCGACGAGACCGCCCGGATTCTGGGGCGGGCGCTCTTCGCCGGCCTCTTCCGGGGAGACGTTCTCGACCTCTACCGGGAGAGCCTCCATTCCCTCGCCGACGACTCCGACCGCGGCCTTCGGGTGCGGTTGATCTTCGACCCGTCCCGGCCGGGGCAGCTCGCGCTCTGCGCGGTGCCCTGGGAGCTGCTGCGGGAGGCTCCGTCGGACCATCCCCTGGCGCTCGATCGTCACCGGGGGGTCGTCCGGCACCTCGAGCTCACCACGCCGGTTCGCCGCCCCTCCCTGGAGCCGCCGGTCCGGACCCTCGTCCTCGCGGCGAATCCCAGCGATGCCAGCGACCTGGACCTCCGGTCCGAGGTCCAGCAGATCGAAGCCGCCTGGGCCGGACGGGGGGAGGTGCGAGTGATCTACGAGCCGACGCTGGCCAAGGTTCGTGATGCGCTCGTCTCCGAGCGCTATCACCAGGTGCACTTCGCGGGACACGGCGTGTTCGAACGGGTCCGGGGTGAGGGAGCGATCTTGCTGTGCCACGCCGACGGTTGCCTGGACCGGGTGGGGAGCCGGGAGCTCGTTGCCGTGCTGCGGGATCACACCACCTTGCGGCTCGTGGTCGTGAACGCCTGCCTGTCCGGCAGGGTGAGCTCCGAGGCCACCGGCGGGCCCCTGGCGGGGGTCGCCATCGCCCTTGCACTGGCCGACGTGCCGTGCGTGGTGGCCCATCAGCTCCGTCTCGATGATCCTGCCGCGGTCGTCTTCGGTGGGGTCCTCCACCGGCGGCTGGCGGCGGGGGACCCCGTCGAAGCGGCGGTGGTCGAGGCCCGTCACGCCGTCTTCGAACGGAGCCGTCGTTCTCCGGAGTGGGCGATCCCGGCGCTGTTCGTCCAGCAGGCGCTCGATGAAGCGCCCTCGTGGCGTCACGACCGCCCCCGGGTCCGGCGGGCTCTCGAGGCGCTCGACGGCGAACGCTTCGCGACGGTGCTCTCGGACTTCGATCGCCAGGGGTCGCTCCGTCCGGCCGCGAGCCCCCCGCACCGGGAGCTCCCGGCCGAGCGCAGACGCCAGGCCGAGAAGTTGCTGAGCCTCGCCGAGGAGCGCGGGGAGGGGGCCTGGCTCCACCTTCAGGAGTCGATCCTCGGCGTCCGCTCACCCTTCAGTCCGTTCGACCACTCCCTCCGGGATTGGGTCTGCCGGCCGCCGGGAGGCTGGCAGGTGACAGGGGGCACGCTGGCGGGGGTCGGATTCGGCGGCACCCCGTTCCACGACCCTCCCGATGTGCTACAGGAAGCCGCCCTCCTCACCTGGAAGGGGTTGCGGTTCCGTGACGGGGAACTCCGCGCGTGGCTCTGGATCCCCCTCCTCCCGCAGGAGGCGGGAGCCGGTCTGGTGCTCCAGCACCACGAGACGAGCCGGAGCCTGCTCCTGGGGCTCCTGCGATCGAGCCCGGAGGAGGGGCCGCGGGCCGAGATCTGGCGACGGGCGGGCCTGGGTTGGCAGCGGCTCGCTGTCCAAAAGCTCCCCGATCCGGGTGGTGACCGGGGTTGGCACCGGTTGGAGCTCCGGGTTCGCGGCTCCGACGTGGAGCTCCGGAGCTCGAGCGGAGTGTCCTTGAAGGCCACGTCCGCCGCAGAGCTTCCCGGAGGACGTACCGGCCTGGTACGGCTCGGGAGCACTGCCGTCCAGGTGCAGGAGCTGCTCCTCTCCGTGTGGTCTCGACGACCGCCCCGGTCGAACCGGGAGTCTTCCCAACGTGAACAGCGAAGAAAGGTGAGGTGACCCTGATGTCGATTCGAAACGCTCGTCGTCGGTCCATGCGCTCCGATTCGTGGCCCCGGTCCTGCCGTGTCCTGGCGGTCGTCCTGTTCACCCTGTTCACCACCCTCGCGACCCAGGCGGCGTGCGCTGCCCCCGAGGAAGCTCAGATCGGCTCCGCGGGAGCATCCCCGTCGGCAGCCGGTGATTCCCTCCGGGCCGCCGATCCCCTCCTCCCGGCGCATCTCGGGACGATCGAGTCGAGATTCGAGGGCGAGCCCGGGCGGCCGCTGGTCTTCGTGATCGGTGAATCCCACGTGCAGTTGGAGGTCCAGAAGGCGGTCGCCGACATCCTCGGCTATCTGTACCGTACGTTCGACGTCCGGGTGATCGGTTCCGAAGGTTTCGACGGTCCGCTCCCGCTGCCCCCGACGTTCGGTACGCGAGGAGCGCGCCACGCCGAGGCGTGGATCGAGCTTGTGGATCGCCGGAACATCAACGCTGTCGAGTACGCGGCCCTCACCCTTCCCGAGGTCGAGGTCTACGGCGTCTCGGACCTCGCGGCCTACGACGCGCACGGTGATGCGCTCGACGAGTTGAGGAGCGCAAGCGAGGACTGGAGCGAGCGGTTCAGACGTTTCCTGGAGGAGAGGGTGGCGACTCTGAGAGTCACGGAGCGGGACGGCACCCGACTCCTCGAGGCCCTGGAGGCGTCAGCCGAGGCCGGGGACTTCACCGGTTTCGGAGCAGTTCTTTGTGAGGTCACGGGCCGGTCCTCCACGGCCTGCCGAGAGGTGGAGAAGCTCCTGGCGGAAGAGGAGGATCTGGAGGCGTCGACGGAAGAGCTGGTCTCCTTGGACCACCCGCTCATGAAGAGGCGGGACCGGGCCCTCGCCACGAAGACCCTCGCCCTCGGCGGCAGAGGGCGCGTGGCTCTCGTGGTGGGTTACCTCCACGTTGCAGGGGTCGAGAAGGAGCTTCGAGCCGCCGGGGTGCCCCATGTCGTCATCGTCCCTCCGGGCGTCGAAAAGGACGGTACGCCGACGACCATCATGTCCCCCGAGGATTTCGAGGTCTGGAAGCGCTGGGACGAGGGCATTCCGACGGAGCTCGAGTCCTGGCTCGACGACCGACTCGACGGCCGTACCCAGCACAAGCCGTCACCGACGATCGAGCGAGAAGGGTCGCGAGACCAGGTGGCGGCTCTCAACGCTCTGCTCTTTGCCGACCACCTGCTTCTCGGTGGCGCTCAGGAGGCCGAGGTCCTCCGGGTCCTGGCGAACGCCGATCTTCCGGACGGGTTCGAAGCGGTCCACTGCAGGTGGATGAAGGGTGACGTCCAGCGGATCGACTTCAGGGCGGGAAGGGATTGGGGTTTCGCCCTCTTCGGGGATCGATCCTCGTTCGAGCCTCCTGGACCGGGGGTCACGGAGGTGGCGAAGGGCGAGCTGCCGGACGGGAGGCACTACACCGTCTTCGGAGGAGGGTCGGGCGACCCGCCGAGACTGCCTCCCGGCTCGACCACGCAGCCTCCCGACGACGAGGATCCCTTCGGCCGCCTGCGTGTCTATTTCAGGCGGCAACAGCGCGAGAACCCGGAGGCGTCGACCATCGCGTACCGGGTCGCGGGCAACCGGGTCTTCCGGTTCGTCGACGGTGTCAGCCACCCCCTCTGGATCTCCCCGGCGGCTGTGGCGACCCTGCGCCGGCGGCTCGACGACGCCCCTCGGGGCCCGGAGATGCTCGAGGCCGGCCAGAAGCTGGCGGAGGAGTTGCTCATGGGGATCGAGGACGACCTCCCACCGGAGGGGGGCACCATCCTCTACCAGGTGGTCGACGAGGACCTCCTGGGGACCTACTCGCTACGGTTCCTGGCGGAGCTCGCGGACCACCCCAGCGCCCCGTGGTTCGGCTCCTTCCGGGAGATCTACGCGGTGCCGCAACAGTCGCCGAACCTCGAGGCGATCCTCAGCGAGCCGGCTCCAACGGTCGACGTCGGGTCGACCGTGTTCTGGGTCGCGAATCATCTCGCGAGTCATTCCGACCACCAGGAGCTCATCGCCGCCCTCGAAGCCTCGGGCGCCAGGGTGAACGTCGCGCCGACGGAGGACGACACGCTCATCCTCCTGGGAGACCCCCAGCGGCGCTGGACCGTCGATCTCCAGGATGCCGGTGCCCGGCGCGTCGGCACCGACGCGTTCCGCGCCGAGCTGGCGAGAGCGTCGGCGGTGGTCGCCATCGGCGCGGGGCTGTCGGAGGCGGATCTGGCGGCGGTCCGCGGCGTCCACACCATCGACGCGCCCGCCGACCGGGTTCCGGAGCTCGGACGGAGAACCCTCGAGACGATCTCGCGGGCGAGCGGTCGAGAGACCCTGGACCGTGCGGTGCGTGACCTCGCCGCCGAGGAGACTGTCGAGGTCCGGGAGCTCCTCGGCACGAGCGACGGTCTCGCCCGGTTCGCCGAGAGCGCGGCGACCGCCTCCATGCATGCGACCCGGCGCAGTCGGACCTGAGCCGACGGCGTAGGAGCCGCTCACCGATTCAGGAGAGCTTGCCATGATGACCACGAGACACCGTTTTCGGGCGTTCACCCGCCGTTGCGCTCCACTTCCCTCGGTGCTTCTTCTCCCGGCGATCCTCTGCTGGGCGCTCGGGTGTGCAGGGGGCGTCCCGCACCCGAGGACGGTCCAGCACGCGGCGCCCCCTCCGGTCGAGGATTCCGTCAACGAGCTCGAGCGCGCGGCCTACGCGGAAGTCGTGGAGACCGCAATTCTCGAATCCTGCGACTCCTACCTCGAGCGCTTTCTCGACGGCGAGCACCGCCTCGAGGTGTTGGTGCTCCGGGAAGAGCTGCGCTGGCGACAGGTTCGCGCGCACCCGTCGTTCGCCCTGTGCGATCTCTACCTGGACGAGTACCCCCTGGGGCCCCACGCGGACGCGGTCCGCCGCCTGCGCCACGACCTCGAATGGCAGACCGTGGCTGCGACCGGGAAGGTCGATCCACTGCGCCAGTGGCTGCGCGAACATCCCGACAGCCCCCACGCGGCGGAAGCCCGGGCGCTCTGGGGGGAGTGGCGCCGTGCCCAGGCCTGGGCCGACCCTTCGGGCGAGGCGTGTGCCCTCTACCTGGCCGAGTTCCCTCACAGTGACCGGGCCGGTGCAGTGCGCGCCCGCTGTGCGGAGCTGGCGTGGTCGCGCATCGAGGAGAGCAGGGATCCGGAGGTGGTGGAGCGCTGGCTCGCCGACAATCGGCAGGCTCCCCAGGCGGCCCGGGCGGAGCGGTTGCTGGAGGAGCTCCGCTTCGAGGAGGTCCGGAGCCGGCCGAGCGCCGCGCTCTGCCGCCGCTACCTCGCAGAGTACCCACAGGGCCGCTTCGTGCGGGAGGTCCGGAGCCTCCTCGCCCAGGTGCTTGCCTGGGAGAGGGTGGAGGACGAGGACAGCGTCCAGGCGTACGCCACCTTTGCGGCCGAGCATCCGGGCCATCCGCGCCTCGCGCAGGCTCGGGAGCGCTCCTCGGTGGCCTACTGGAGGCGGCGGGTCGAACGGTCTCCGGAGAACGGCCACTCCTGGACGCAGCTCGCGGAGGCGTGTCTGAACGAGGCCGCCTGCACACTCCGGGAGATCGAGGCACACTATCGCCGGGCGCTCCAGCGCGATCCGGACAGCGCGGTGGCGCTCCTGGGGCTCGCGACCCTGTGCTACAACCGGGGAGAGTACGACGCCGCGCGGGAGCTTCTCGGGCGCTCGATGGCCCTCGACGACGGGATCGCCGGGACCCACCTCTATCTCGGTCGCCTCGAGGCCCGCCAGGAGAACTGGCGGCGGGCCATCGAGCACCTGGATCGGGCGCTGGAGCTGTCTCCCGAGTCCGAGGAAGCCCTCTTCCACCGGGCTATCGCGAAGCTCCGGATCGGAGGATGCCGGCCGGCGCTTCCGGACTTTCGACGGCTCACGGCCGGTGCCGGCGAGGACCGATCGAAGTTCGTGATCCAGGCCGAGAGCCACCTCGAAGTCTGCACGGGAGGGAAGCGATGAGCCTCCCTCTTCTTCAGACTTTCCCGGACGCTTCGGACGCCACCAGCAGATCTCGATCGCTGCTTGCGGTCTTCGCGTCTCTGGCGTTCTTGGCCGGCCTGGCCGGTGTTCTCTTCTCGTCGACGTTCTGGCTCGTCAACTTCGACGTCGCCACCAGGGGCGCTGTGGGTCCCCTCCACGGCTTCCTCGGTCGTTTTGTCCCCGCGGAGCTGTACGCCCTTCTCGAGGACCTCTCTCGCGACCGATCCACGGTCACGCCCCTCGTCGTCCTCCTGCTCATGCTGGCGCTCGTGAGGGGCTCCGCCCTGGTGCTCTTCCGGCCCAAGAGAGTTCCGCGGGCGCTTGCCTCGAGTCGCGGCCACTTCCCGTTCGCCGCCGGGTACCAGACCACCTGGGTCCAGCTCGGGCTGATCGGCACCCTCTGGAGCTTCCTTCTCATCGGCGGGGAGCTGGGAGAAGGCCTCCAGGATCCTGCAGCGAGCGTACTGGTGCTCGTGGAATCGTTCAACACGGCCCTCCTCAGCACCCTGTCGGGCATCCTCGGTGCCTTCATCGTCGGCCCCCTGGTCGCCCTGGCCTTCCGGAACCGGTTGATGGCGGCCGACATCCGGGAGGAGAGCTCGACTTCTCTCTTCGAGCAGCTCGAGCGCCAGCTCGGCGAGCTGACCCGCCGTGCCCGGGAGACCTCGTCGAGCTTCGGACCGAGCCCCACCGCCGAAGGCCTGGAGGGATCGCCGAGCCTCACCGAGAGTGCGCTCGGAACCAGTCGGGCTCTCGGCGAGCTCGAAGGTCGAATCGACCAGCTCGACGTCCAGGGTTCCGTCGGTCAGCTCGTGGACGAGCTGGTGGAACGCCTGACTCGAGCTCATCACGAAGCCCTGGGGCGGGTGCAGGAGGCGGTCGACCGGAGGCACGCCGACACGGTCGAGGCGTTGGTGCAGGGTCTGGAGCAGCTCGGTGAGGGGATCACCAGCGGCCAGGAGGAGCTCGGCAAGGGGTTGCGCGAGGGGTTGTCGGAGCTCGCCGAGGCCCAGCGCCGTGAGCGAGAGGCCGGACGCGAGGCGTTGACCGGACGGCTTACGAAGCTCGAGGGCCGGCTCCGAGGGGACCATCGGCGCCTGACTGAGGCGGTGGAGGAACGCCCCCTCGAGCTGATCCGAGAGGTCGAGAAGGAGGGACGGGAGGCCGTCCTTCGAAGCATCGCCGAGGCCCGGACGGCGCTCGAGGGCGGGATCCGCAACCTGTCGTCCAGTGTCCGCACGCAACGACGGACCAGGGGGGGCGATCCTCCGGGGCGGAACCTCTGGAGCTTCCTGCGCGGGCTCTGGAGGCGGTCGTGACTCCGCTCGACCACCTGTTGCGAGACCTGGACGGAGTCTCGGGTGGGCCGCCGCCGCCCCGCCTGGAGCACACCTGGAACGTCATGGTTCAGGTGCTGCTGCCGCTGGTCTTCGTGCTCACCTTCGTGGTGATCAGTGGCTTGATGGTCTACAAGGTCGCCTACGAAGGGCTGCGTGAGTTCATTGACAAGGACGAAAGGCTCGCTGAGTTCGAATCCCAAGAGAGGCTGGTGGAGGCTCAACTCGAGAGGCTCCTCCGGGCGCTCGAGGTGGAGAAGGCCGAGCGCCGAGAGGAGCTCCACGTCTCGCTCTTTCCCACCGCGTCCCGCATCGAACGCAGCGGCGTGAAGCTCTCTGACGCCGAGTTCCGGTTTCTGTGTGCCCGGAGCGTGGAGCTCTTCGACGGCGGGACCCGGTCCGCACGCAGCCGCTTCGCGGACGAGATCTACTCTCGGGTGCTTGCGAGGGCCAAGGTTGAGGACTTCGCGGCACTGCGCGTTCGGCGGTGGGCCGAGCGGGCGTCCGGCGAGATGGACGTTCTGGAGACCGGCCAGACCCTGACGGGCGAGAAAGAGAAGGTCGTTCCCTCCAATCGCCGCCGGATTCACAACGCGATCCTCGATTTTCTCGACGCGCTGGAGGAGCAGGTGGTGCAGCTCCAGGTGGAGCTCCTGCAACGGGTCTTCGACGACCTCCTCGCCACCGGCTCGTTCGAAGCGCTCGATGCACGGGGGGCTCGGAGACTCGAAGAGATCCTGGACCCCTCGACTCCCGAGCACGAGCGCCGACGGGCTGCGGAGCAGCTCTACCGAGGCTTGGTGAAGGGGTGGCGGGAGCGTTTCGAGGAGGCCGGATACCCCTTCTTGGACCGTACCTGGCGGGCCGTGCTGGGGTGAAGAACCTTGGAGGTGCCCAGATGAAAGAACCGATGTCGTGGAGAGCTACTACCCACCGTTTGCCCCGGAGGATGCCGTGGCCGGTGCTCTTCCTGCTGGCGGTGCTCGCGGTCCCGTCGGCTGCCCAGGAGACGCAGGCCGTTCGCACCCAGCGGTCGCTCGAGCGTTGGGCCGCCGGAGCCGCCGCCAAGAAGATCGTCGCCGAGCTGGACGGCGTTCGTCCGGAGGGGCTCGCCGGCCGCTGGTCCCGCGAAATCCTCGACGCTCCTCGCGCCCACCGGAGCCCGCAGGCGAGCCGGGGCTTGCTGGAGCGCGAGTACCTGGAGGAGCTCGAAGCGATTCTCCACCGACGGCTCGTCCGACTCCACTCGAGTCTCGAGCCAGAGAAGAAGCCGGAGGAGGGTCAGCCTTCGTTCAGCGCCGACTGGCTCGTCGACTACGTGACCGGGCAATTCGCCGACGAGATCCGCACAGCCTCTCGGGCGAACGCGGACCGTCACTTCGACCCTCTGTTCGCCCGGGCACGCCAGAGCGCGGTCGCTGCGCAACTGACGAGCCTCGAGCTCGAAGCGCGGCCCGGCCTGGAGGAGGTCGACGCAGTCGCGGCCGCGGACTGGAGCGAGGAGGCCACCACGCGGCTTCGGGATGAGCTCGTCGCACGCATGGCGAAGAACACGACCCTGTTGGAGGAGACCGCTGCGAAGCTGGAGGTGCAGGCCTCCGAGCTGATCGCAGACGCCAGGAGCCAGTACCAGGAGCAGCGGGCGGCCCTGAAGCTCCCGGTCGACGCGACGCTGCGCGCGGCCAACGAGATCTCGCGAGCGTTGAGCGCCCACGTCGAGGAAGCGCGCCTGCGCCTTCGCATGGCCGAAGGTTCGGCGTATCCACTTTATGACGTCTTCCCAAGCGTTACGCGAGGCATCGAGAGCCGGGCGAGAGAGACGGAGCTCCGGCGCTTCGAGCAGTTCATTGGGCAGTACCGGAGGTCGGTCGACCCCCGGGAGCTCCGGTCGCGCATCGAAGGGGATCTCGGGCGGCACCGCCGGTTCGACGAAAGTCGCCGGATCCTCGCGCGGGAGTTGGCGCCGGTCTTCGCTCGCGAGATGGTCGACGAGTACTCGGAAGCGATCTCGAACCGTGCCCGGAGGGCGGGTTTTCGAGAGCGCCTGGGCCGGGGGGTCGAGGGGGAGCTTTCCAAGACCCTTGAGAAGCGGGTCGAGACAGTCCTCGAAACTCCCCTCCGTCAAGTGCATCGAACGATCGCTGAGCGGCAGGCCGGAGAGCTGTTCCCAGAGGTCCTGAGCGGCCGGTTCACGTTTTCCGAGAGCCAACTGCTCCGTCGTCACCTTGGAGAGCTCAGCATCACGGGGTTCGAAGAGTGCTTGAAGGTGCCCCACCTGCGAGATGGGGGCGAGGCCCTGGAGCGCGGGGTCCTCCTGGAGAGCACGACGACGATAGTCGTTGGGAGGACGACGAAGCTACTGGAGGAAGGGCATCGCGCCTTGAAAGGGCAGCTCGATCTCGTTCGCGACCAGGAGCCTCGCATCGAGCGAACCCTGCGCACCCGGGGCGGGGAGCGCTCTCCGGCCCAGTGGGAGGAGCATTTCGTCGGCGAAGTGGAGAAGCAGTGGCAGGAGGAGGGGCACGGGAAGTTCTGGAGCACCGTGACCCACCCTCCCGAGAACGCAGCGACCAAGTACCGACCTCTGTTCGGATACGTCCGGGACGAGATCAAGAAGAATGTTCGGGCGCACTATGAGCCCGCGCGGCGCAAGGACGCGAGTCCGGAGCCGACCCGAAGAACTCGGGACACCCGGGAGAAGCCGACCGGGTCGCGCGACCAGCCGTCGCCGGATCCGTCCCAGGATGAGCCGGGGCCCAGCGACGGCCGTGTCGATACCGGCCCTGAGAGGGGAGGAGGGCTGAACCCGTGGTTGCCGGGAGGGGGCACGCCGAGCACGAGCTCTTCGTGTCTTGGCGGCCTCCTCTGGCTCCTCACCATCGGCCTGCTCGTCGCCAGCTTCTTTCGTGTCGGACGCTGGCGCATGGTCTTGTCCGCCGCTGCGTGGGTGCTCGCCAGTGCGATTCTCTTCCTTTCGTTCTGGACCCTCGGCAGGCGTTCCGTGGACGTGGGCGATCTGAAGCAGGCGAGCGCCGAGCTGGCGGAGATCCTCGGTCATCCACCGGACTCTGTCGACTCCGAGGAAGCGGTCTTCAAGCTGTCGCCCGTCAGCCGGATCGTTCTCCACCAGGCCGAAGACGCCGAGGCCGGTGGTCCGCGTCCGATGGAAGGGCCGGAACGGTGATGCGCCTCGAGGCCGGCGCGGCCGTCTTTGCTCTTCTGTTGGCGGTCCTCCCGGGGGCACCGATGAGTGCCGCTGGGCAGACGCCCGAGCTCGGAGAGAGGTTGGTGGCTGTCTCTCTGGGGAGACTCCAAGAGGGCCTGGAGAGTGGCGAGATCCGTCCGGAGACACCGTTGCCGCTCACGCGCTTCGTCGGCGTTTTCCTCGACGAAGACGCTCCGGACATCGTCCTGTTGGGCCGGGAGGAGCCACCGGCGTCGGGTGTCGTTCCGATCCTGGTGGACGACGTCGTCGTCGCGATGCAGGCGATCTGGCTCTCGGACGAGGTTCCCGGGATGACCATCGATCCCGTGATCGAAGGGACCGACCGCTCGGTGGGTCCATTCCAGAGGGTGGTCTACTTCGGCAAGCTCCAGGACACGCGCGCCGGGCTCTACGCGTTCCGTTGCGACTACTGGATGAAGCGTCTCGGGTCGGGGGCGATCCCGTCTCCCATCCCGAATCTCCAACGGTACGTGGACCTGCTCGCAGAAGCGGGAATCCGCCGGAAGAGCGGGAGCCGTTTCTGGTTCCAGCCCGCGGTGCCCGAGCTGAGGGTTTCCCCGGCGGGCAACCTGATGGTCCTCGATGGGGCTGGTGTCGAGCTGCTGACGGAACGGGACCGTTCGCAATTCAAGAAGGAGCGGACTCGCCATCTCTATGTGGGGCGGGATCCTGTTGCTCGGCGATTCGCCCTATCGGTGACACGACGCTACGACGAGCTTGCCGCGGTCAACCCGGATCTGACCCGCTTGCGGAGCTTCTTCTCCCTCGCCCAGCTCTTTCGCTGGGTCGAGCGGGCCGGCCTGGTTCTGGGGCTGGCTCGCTTCGAAAGGTGGGAGTACCTCCTGCACGAATACGTTCCGATTCCGACGCACTGCCCGACCCGAGCCCCCACCGTGACCGGCGTGGTCGTCCGCGGCCGGATGATGATCGAGCTCACGGGTGGGGTCAGCCTGGAGACCCGACTCCCCGTCGAGCCTCCCGTCGACGCCACCGGGAGGCTGGCCCGGCTCGCCTCCCGGCTCGTCCGGCAACGGCCCGGTGGCTCGGCTCCTTTCTGGACGGTCGAGCTCTCGGGGACCGGGAGTCCGGCCCTCGAGAGCCTTCGGCACGAGCTCGCCGTCGGACGATCGCTGGGCTGGCTGCGCCGCCGTGCCGGTGCGCTGGACGGGGTTCTCGGAATCGAGCCGCTCGAGGCCGGCCGGCTCGCGGTGTTGCATCGTTCGGGAGAAGAGCTCCACTTGGTCGCCGTTGACCGGGACGGCGTGACCTCGTTGGCCTCCGGCGCCGAGGCCGGTGCGCGGTTCGACGAGCTCGCCCGGGCGACCTGCCGATCGGCCAGCAACGGGGACGTGGCCTTCGTCCACATCCGCAAGGTCGGTGACGGGTTCGTCTTCCAGGTCGGAAGTCGCCGAGAGCGCTTGACGTCGGCCGAGATCTCCGACCTCGTGAACGGCCGGGGAAGCGGCTCGCGCCTTGAACGCCTGTTCCTCGGGAAGGAGGCAACGTTCGGGATTTACCGGGACGGGCGTGCAGTCGCACGCGGGGGCCGGGACGGGCGTGCAGTCGCCCGCGGGGGCTCCTTGGCGGGGAATCCGCCGCCTCTCGACGATCCGGCTCTCTGGGTGGGGGTTCTGCAGCGACATTTCGCGGGCCGCCTCCGCTTCCACCTCACCGACGATCCGACGCGGGCTCTCCGTCACCTGCCGAAAGCCTTCGGTCCGGTGGCCGCTTCCGAGGTTCAGATCTTGATCCGGGACGGTGGTGGTGGAGAGCTCCCGGTCACCGAACAGGTCTTGCGCTCGCTCGATCTCGAGGCGATTCCGGTTCGTCGATCTCTGGAGGACGTCACCGCCTCCAGTCATCTTCTCTTCTTCTCCGGAGGCACACGGAGCGAGGTGCTGGACGACCTCGAAGCGCTCGGACGCCGGGGCCGTCTCCGGGGCACCCTGGTGACTCTCTATGCGCCGCGGGGCACCGTGGGGTTGAACCAGGCCCAAGACCTGATCGAGCGCTACGGCATGGTGGGGATGGTTCACCATCTCCAAGAGATCGAGCCGGCCATTCTCGATGAGGCTCTGGAGGAAGTCGGTCGTGCGGTCCACGAAGCGCAGAAGCAAGAGGCCCGCATTGCCCCGAACGAGCTGCTCCGCGAAGCGATCGGACGAACAGCGCGAGAGCTGGGAGCAGGCTCGGCCTTCTCGAACGAGCTCCAGGGCTCAATCCTCCAGATCTGACTTGCAGAGGTCCCAGACTACTAGCGTAAAGGACCCCTGGGGCGGAAGGCCGACAGTTGCCGACGGGTTCGAGGAGGTGCGGGACGAAGAGCGCCTGAACGGCAAGCACTTCTGTGACCGGTCCGAGCCTCTCGACCCAGGACGTGTCTCTGGACTTCAAGGAGCTCGCCCGGGGCCTCGGTGAAGCATGAGAAGCCGCCGCCGTCCTTTGCCGAAGGACGAACCCCGCTGATACTTTGCAAATCTCGTCTCCCGGCCGAGCGGTGGCGTGCTCGTCGGTGATTTGGCCGTCCGGTTCTTCGTGGGAAGATCATGACGACACCAGGGATCTCCTGGACGCTCGATGAGACTCTCGGGGAGGGTCGATGAACGTACGCAAACCTGACAAGCGAACGAGCCGCCTCGGGGACGGGTCGTGAAGGTCCGGCGCAACGATCCGTGCCCTTGCGGCAGCGGCAAGAAGTACAAGAAGTGCTGTCTGCCGCTCGACCGGGATGCCGGGCCTTCGCCCGCCGCGGCCGGTGCGGTGCGCCGGGCGGCTTTGGAGAGCCGGGACTGGGAGGTCGACATCGCGCCGGTGCCGGGCGGGCTTCGGGACGATCCGGCCTCGCGGCTGGCCGTGCTCTTCGTCGTGGCCCAGGGCCTGGGGATCCACTCGGAGGCACTGAACCGTCCGTCCCCGGAGCCGGAGGAGCTGGCCGAGGCGCTGGCGAAGGGGGTGCGGGACGCGGCCGAGACGTTCGGGCGTTTCCCGGAGCGGGTGCTGGTGCGCGAGGAGGTGGTCGCGGAGGCACTGGGTTCTCGCTTGCCTCCGAGCATGGGCGAGGGGGGCCAACTGCTGCCGCCGCCGCGTGTCGAGGCGGGGAGGCTCTCCGGGCTGGACGAGATGGTCTACGCGTTCCAGGACAAGGACACCGCCTATCCCGGGCGGGTCCGGGTGGGCGCGGCGGAGGTCTGGGCCGCGTGGGGTCTGCCCGAGGAGCTGGTGGAACGGACTCTTCGGGCTGCCGCCGGGCTGTTCCGGGCCGATCCGTGGCGGGTGCTGGACGAGACGGAGCCGATCGGCGTGGCGACGCCCTCCGGCGGTGGTTGGACCGTCCTCGGCCTCGGCCACCCGGAAGACGGAGATGCCGCGCTGATCCTGTTCTCCGCCCCGAGGGACTACGAGCAGGCTCTCTCCGACGTCGGCCCGGAGACGGGCTTCAACGACCTGGAGGGGCGGATGATCGACCTGGCCTTCGATCCTGTCGGGGAAGTCCCCCGCGGGTTGCGCCGGGAGGTCGAGTCGAGCGCTCCGGAGCTGCTGGCGGCGGGGGTCTGCCCGCGGCTCATCACCTTCAACACCCCGGCCGGGGGCGTGCGGCGGACCGACGCGGAGGACCTGGTCCTGGTGCTGGATGCTCTGCCGCGGTTCCTGGCGGAGCATGAAGAGGCGATCGTCGACGCGGCGGCTGGAGCGGAGCCGCCGCCGGTCGAGGGGTGGGTCGACGAGGAGACCGGGCTCGAGCTCTCCTGGTACCCGGCGGAGTCGGCCGAGGATGATGCCCTGGAAGAGGACGAGCTCTATGCCTTCGCCCACCCCTACGATCCGAACGTCCCTCCCGACCCGGCCGAGTGGCTGGAGCTGTCGGAGGGAGACCGGATCGACGCGGTCGCCGCGGCCCACGCGGGGACCCTCGGGTTCTTGGACGAGGGTGGAGCGCGGACTCACGTGGCCCTCCAGGCGGCCGTCGAGACCCAGGTCGCCATGGGCGAACCGGAGCCCGTCCCGGGCAAGCTGGAGGAGCTGATGCAGGGCGGGCTCACCCGTCACGAGGCCCTCCACGCGCTCATGTCGGTCGTGGGCACCCTCATGTGGGAGATCACCCACAAGCAGATCGAGGGCCCCGACGCCGTCAAGGCGCGCCACCTGGAGCTGCTCGGCGAGCTCACGGCCCGGTCATGGCTCGAGACCGCCGAGGAGCCACCCGAGTAGGGGGCCCGTAGGGTGCGCATAGGGTGCGCGTAGGATGCGCTTCAGCGCACCGGGTCTTGGTCTGGTGCGCTGAAGCGCACCCTACTCGGGCTTCAGGTGCTCCTGGAGGTGCCGCCGGATCGCCTCCTTTCGGTAGTCGAGCGCGTACCCCTCGTAGTGGTGGTTCTGGTCCGGCAGGACGATCAGGTTGTAGGGCTTGCCCGCGCGGGCGAGGGCGTCGACGAGCTTCATGGTGGCGGAGAAGGTGGCGTTGATGTCGGCGGTGCCGTGCATGAGGAGGAGTTGGCCCTCCAGGCGGTCGGCCAGGGTGAGGCTGGAGCCGGCCGCGTAGCCTTTCGGGTTGTCTTCGGGAAGCCCCAGGTAGCCTTCGAGGCCGGTGGCGCCGTGGTCGACGAAGTCGTAGACGCCGTTGGCGGCGACGCCCACTCTGTAGAGCTCCGGAGCGGTGAGGAGGGCCCGCACGGTCATGTAGGCACCCCAGGAGCCGCCGAAGGCGCCGACTCGGTCGAGGTCGAGGTAGGGGCGCTCGACGGCGAGGCTCCGGAGCGCTGCCGCGTGGTCCGGGATCTCCACCTGGCCGAAGCGGCGCCAGATGTGGTCCTGGAACGCCTTGCCCCGCTCCGGGGTGCCCCGGCCGTCGAGGGAGACGACGGCGAATCCGAGCTGGGCCAGCGCCTGGGGGTAGGTGCCGCGCCAACTACTGCCGGAGGTGAACCGCCGCTGGTGGTGCACCCGGAACGGGCCGGCGTAGAGGTCTTCGACCAGGGGAAGAGCGCTCTCCTCCGTGCTCCCCGGATCGAGCCACCAGGGCAGGTAGAGGACGCCGTGGAGGTCGGTCGTGCCGTCTGCGGCCTTGACCGTGAACGCCTCCGGTGGCCGGAAACCGAGCGCCTCGAGGCCGGAGACGTCCGCCTCTTCGAGAGCCGCGACCAGGGTGCCGTCCGTCCGGCGAAGCTCGGTCCGGGGCGGCCGGTCGAGGGTCGAGTGGGTGTCGAGGAAGACCTGGCGGGACGGGGAGAGCTGGACGTCGTGCTCGCCCTGGGCCGCGGTCAGGCGGGCGAACCCGCTCCCGTCCAGGCCCACCCGGTAGAGGTGGGTGTCGTACGGACGGCCGGGCTCGGCGTGGGCGGTGAAGTAGACCCAGCCCGGCTCCTGGTTCCCGCTCCCGGGAGCCACCCCGACCACCCGGATCACCGGCCAGGGTTGGCGAGGGTCCTCCGGCGCGGTGAGCCGACGGATCAGGTTGCCCTCCAGATCGTAGAGGTAGAGGTGGTCCCAGCCGTCCCGCTCCGACTGCCAGACGATCCGGGCCGGCCCGTCGGCCCCGGGTACCACCCCAGGTACCCCGGTTGGCACCAGGGTGGCGATCTCCTCCCACCCCGGGTTGAGGGAGAGGTTCTTGACGAAGGTCGGTGAGCGCTCTTCGATCACCGTCCGCACCGCTCCGGTCAGAGGGTCGACGGCGAGCAGGCGGACGGCGCCGAAGTCCCGCTCTGCGGTCAAGAGGAAGATCCCTGACGGAAGCCAGCCGACCGGTGCCTGGTAGACGTCCGCCTCTCCGAGGGCGATCCGCACCCGCGCGCCGGTTGCGACCTCGATCACCCAGAGCTCGGTCCGGGCCAGAGGCCGGCCCGACTTTGGGAGCGGCACCCACTCGACCGTCGGGGTCCGCTCCAGCCAGTGGACCACCGGCTCGCGGTCGACCCCTCGCCGGTCCTCCTTGATCGCCAGCACCCGGCTGCCGTCCGGGGACCAGCGGGCGCGCATCCAGAGCTCGTCCTGGACGACCTTCCAGTGGAAGTCCGGCGCGCCGTCATCGGTCAGGCGCCGGAGCCCGTCCTCGCCGTTCTCTGCTTCCCGCCCATCGCCCGGGTCCGCCGCGCGCAGCCATAGGTTCGAGTCCCGCTCGGTCAGGAACCAGCGCCCGTCCGGAGAGGGGATCTCGCGGACCGGCGGGAAGCCGGGGAAGAGAGAGGGGCGGATCACCCGCGGCTCGGGCCGGGGCTCCTCGTCCGGCGGCGCGCTCAGGCGCTCCTTGGCACCGGTGGCGGGGTCGACCCCGTAGATCGCCGTCCCCTCACCCTCGCCACCTCCTCCGTCGGCCTCATACCAGAACCCGGTGCCGTCCGGCAGCCAGTGGGGCTCGACAGCTCCACCCCGAACGAGATCCGGGAAGTCTAGGGCTTGGCGGTAGAGGGCGAGCCGGGCGGTGGCGTCCGGTGCCGTGGCCGGCGGGCCCTGGGCCGGGGCGGCTGCGAGGGGCAGGGTGATCCAGAGGGCTCCGGCGAGAACGGCGAGTCCGGACGAGACGGCCTGGCGCAGCAAGACAGGGCCGGCGGAGACGGGGCGGCGCTCGGGCATGACGGGCTCCTTGAAGGGTTCCAGGTCTTCGAGTCTACGGTCTCGCGGCAGGCAAGGTTGCTCGCAAGGCCGAGCGCCGCAGTCCGCGGGTCCCTCCGGATATACTCGGCCGCCCGATCGGACGAAGACCGTCCCCGGTCCCATCCCTCCGACCCAAGGCTTCCGACCAACATCCCCAGGCGGTGATCTCATGGAGCGCTTCGACAGGACGATTCCGGCCACGGTGCACGGCCACTACTGGGTGCGGCCCGCCAGGGAGAGTCGCCAGCCGGCGCCGCTCGTCATCGGCTTCCACGGCTACGGCCAGACCGGTGAGGACCACCTGGCGGCCCTCGAGCGGCTGCCCGGCTCCGAGGCCTGGCACCTGGCGGCGGTCCAGGGGCTCCACCCCTTCTACACCCGCACCGGCCAGGTGGTGGCGAGCTGGATGACCCGCCTCGACCGGGAGCTCGCGATCGCCGACAACACCGGCTATGCAGCCTCCGTGGTCGAGGCAGTGCGCCGCGAGCTGGGCGGGACCGGCCCCCTGGTCTTCGCCGGCTTCTCCCAGGGCGTCGCCATGGCCTACCGGACCGCGGCGGCGGTGCCGTGCGACGGGTTGATCGCCCTGGCCGGCGACGTGCCGCCGGACGTGGACCCGGGGCGGCTGCCGCCGGTGCTGATCGGCCGGGGGACCCGGGACGATTGGTACGACGAGGCGAAGATGGCCGCCGACCTCGCACGCCTCGAGGCGGCCGGGGCCACCTTCGAGACCTGCGTTTTCGACGGCGGTCACGTGTGGGGGAAGGAGCTCCGGGAGGCGGCCGGGGCCTTTCTCGAGACGGTCGCGCGCCGGGCTTCGACCTGATCGTCGGCACCTTCGCCCGCGCGTGGGGTCTCGTCTGGGCGCCGTGCCCCGCCGCTGACTCCGGCTGGAGAATTCGACGCCGATTTTTCGGTGGCCCGCCCCGCCGCGCGTTTTCTACCCTCTCTTCAGTCGGTGCCGGTTGCCCGGACCCGAACCCGAACCCTGAACGAGGAGAGACCCCATGCACGCGACGATCGATCCCGCCATCCTCTACTTCGGCACGCCGGTGGTGCTGGTGAGCTCGCTCCATGCCGACGGCTCGCCGAACCTGGCGCCCATCTCTTCGGCCTGGTGGCTCGGGCGGAGCTGCCTGCTCGGCTTCGGTGCCCGCTCGTGTACCCCGGCCAACATCCTGCGCCAGGGCGAGTGCGTCATCAACCTGCCCTCGGTCGCCCAGGTCGACGCGGTCGACCGGCTGGCCAAGACCAC
>Ga0210123_1000482_pt1 | contig 24640 bp, 18 predicted proteins | sample Muzzi_PWB_D2_FD_185535 | JGI IMG/M metagenome (GOLD analysis project Ga0210123, IMG submission 185535) | Wetland microbial communities from San Francisco Bay, California, USA, that impact long-term carbon sequestration - Muzzi_PWB_D2 (SPAdes) | ecosystem: Environmental > Aquatic > Marine >... | reverse complement strand
CGGCAGTATGGTGCGGGTGATGATGTTCCATTCACTGTTCACCGAGATCGGAATCACCGGCTGGATATTGAGCACGTTCTGGGTACCCTTCTCCGGCCCGAAGTTGAGGTTGGTGTTGTTCTGAAAAGGCACGCTGATCAGGTTGCCGACCGGGTTCTGCGCAAGCTTCGCCAGTTCCGTGGCGCTCATTGCGGCAAGCGCCGGGGCTGCCGGGAACATCATGGTGGTAAAACAGGCAACAATTGCCCAGACCTTTACTTTCGTTTGCATGGCTCTCTCCGATATCAGGACCTTGTTAGCGCGAGGACATTGCACTCATGCATGTCATCTCGCGGAAGATTTTACTCGCTGTATTGACCCCGTTCGATCTCACCCGTCCGTCAATCTTTGCTCAGAATATTTGAGTGGGCAGCAGCCGGGGGCAGGCATCTGACAACACTTGACAGGAGGAGTCATTCGCAAGATCCCACTGAACGGAAATTTCAGTACCGCAGGCTATCATTGAGATGCGGATGATGAGGCGAGCGCGGGCCGGCGCCCGCGCCGCAACCCTGCCCCATCGCTTCGCCGGCTGCGGCATGCGTCCAGATAAACAGCCCGTCACGCACCGCGCAAGCGCCAGGTGCGTAGTGTAGCGCTACTGTGGCCTGACCCTCGCATTCTCGCCATTGCCTTCGATATAGACCCTTTCACCGGTGTGCATACCGGTTTCCCCCAACTGAGTCACCGAGACCAATACACCGCTCGTGGTGCGGACAATGATCTGCTGCCCAGGCTGCGGTGTGTCGTGCTTCTTCTGCACCTCGTTGCCCGCCACAGCACCCCCGATGGCCCCGAGCACCATCGCGACATCACGGCCGGTGCCATCACCGATCAAGCTGCCAAGACCGAGGCCCGCAATACCGCCGACGACGGCGCCGACTCCGCGATGGTGATTACTCTGGATTTGTACGTTCTCGATCTGTTCGATCACACCACTGCGAATTTCCATTTCACCGGGTTGGCTGCCGCCCATGGAGGCACAGCCTGTGATTAATACCAGGGCCCCCATCAACCCGAAAGACAGGATTTGCTTGAGATTCAACATCGGTTATTCCCTCCGTGTTACTTCGATGATCCGGTGTGGTACTTTCCGGGAACCACGCCACATTGTAGTTCAATGTCGTGCGAACACCATAGCCTGCCGAGCCCCTTCAAGAAAAATTTCTGAACTTCCGCGCAGGGGGCGCGGCAGACCGCTTTGTATCAGCTTTGGCCTGCAGCCGCATGCCCTGCTTTCACTTCCCCTGCACAATACCCGGCGGACTCCAGCTGCCTTTGCCAACTGGCAGGATGGAAGGCGCTTCGGTCTTCGGCCAGTACAGGCGCAAAACAAGGTAGATCTCGTCGTTCGGCGCCGGCAGCCAGTTTGATTCCTTGTCCTTGCCCGGTGAGTCCTTCTGGATGTAGAGCGTCAGCGAGCCGTCCGCGTTCTTCTTCAAGTCGGGCAGCATCGGCGAATTGATCAGGTAGCGGTTGATCGGGTTCTCGATCAGCAGCTGCGTTTTGCCGTCATACATGGTCACCGACCAGAAAGAATTCACGGGCGGCAGTTGGCCGGCCGGGAAGGTGAGCATGTAGTTGTGCTTGCTGCCATCGAGCTTGTCGCCATCGATGTCTGTGCGGGTCATCGGGTACATGGCTTCGGCAGCATCATTGGCATAGATACCAGACATCGCGCCGGCAGCCCGTTTCAGCCAGTCGCCATTGTAGAAAGCGCTGTCGCCGAAGTTGGCAGCGACCTTCCAGCCGTTCATATCTGTAGAACCATGGCTCAGATAATCCTTCACCTTGTCCTCGCCTTCCTTCATCCCCAGCAAAACAGCCGCTTTATGTTCCAGCGAGAGGTCCTTGAATTCAAACGTTTTACCAGGGCCGATACCGATACTGGCAAGCTTGTCGCGTACTGTTTTGTTTTCTGCTGTCACGGGTACGAACTGCAGTGCCGCATCGAGATACTCAAAGAAGTTGGCCTTGATTCCCTTCGTCGTGGCCGGGACAAAGTCGATCTTCGGTGCGGCCGGCGGTGCCGGTTGTTTCAGGTAGGTGGAAAGCGGTTGAGCCCTGTATCCTGCCTGCACCTTGACTACATTCGGCATGTCGGCGGGGTTAAACAGCTGGGTACGGAAGATGGCGAGCGCAAATGGTGTCGATGAATGGAACACCTTTTTGATGCCGGCAGGTTTTTCACCTTTCCAGTCAGGGCCTGCGACGAGATAGTCACCGGCCTCATTGCCTGTAGTGCGGCTGCCGATATAACCATAGTTATAAACATTACCATCAACCAGTTGCACCGAGTAATAACGCTCTTTTTCCACAGCAGGCACCGAGATCACCATCGGCTCCGCGCGCAGGTCCTGCCAGAGCATCGAATACGGCGTGTCGCTATTGGGCGTGACGACAGCGGTGTCTTTGTAGGTGAAGACGCGGGCTTCATTATGAATCGTGTTGAACGGGGCCTTGTACTGGCCCGAGTTCTTGTCGATGACGAATTCGTTCATCACCGCGTAGTTCATCACGACCGGCAGACCATAGATGAACGCCTCCCCGGCGATTGTCCTGGTTTCGGCGAGTCCGGGCGCGGTCATGCTCGCCTTCTTATCGGCCTGTTCGGCGGTGGAAATGGCATCGTCCTTTTTGTCGCAGCCGGCCAGCAGCGCCAGGGCGATGACGCCAAACAATGCACCGATGAAAAATAGGTGTCCTGGTCCTCTCACTTGTCTTTTCTCCAGGTTCGCCTGTCCTGGTAACAGGTTCAGGTTCGTTCTCGGCCGGGCCGCTCAACGACAATCAGTTCATATTTATATTTTGACCATGATAAATTCAGTGGCTTGCGTGGATATTACATGGCCTAAAAGGAGTTACAACCCTCGCTGCATGTAAATCGTATGAATGACCGGAATGAGCAGCTCGAGCACCGCCAGGGCAACCGGTTCTGCCGCACGAGGGACGTGCTAACGCGTGGATCGGGATGACCGGGATGGTTCCATAGTGTTCAGCGGGAGGTTAAGCTAGCCATTATCATCGACCCAAAAGAGGTACTGCAATGCGTAAAATATTTTTTATGCCTTTATTGGCGGCGCTGGTCTTCGGTGTGTCGGCTTGCAAACCTGCCCCGCAGATTGCGGAAGCTGAATATGGCGCGAAAATCGTGGGCAGTTGGCTGGGTACAGTTGGCGACATGAAAGAGTCAATCACCTTCAGTACAGACGGCAACTACGTTGCCCAATTGCGGCCCATGGGATTTATCAGCAACACGCTCTCTCAGGGTGTTGCAGGTATGATCAGTGGCACCTGGTCTGTCAACGGCAGGCTTATCACCCTGAATGTCACCAGCGCGGAGGATGAGCAGATCAAGAATGCTGTAACTACAAGCACCATCGAGTCATTTAGCCCGGATGAGCTTTCAGTGAAGAGTAGCACGGGAGAAGCGTCGTTATTCAGGAGAGAGACTTCTCTTTAAATCATCCAACGCATTTTTATTTTCACCCGGTGCGAGAGTCGAAACCGGGGCTTGATAACAACCACCTGGAGATCGAAATATGAACCACACGCAAGTCAAACCATTCGTTTCGGCTCTCATGATTATGCTGCTGCTCGCGGCGTGCACCAGGAATGTTGATTCGCAAACCGTTGCCAATCAATTCGTGCAACGCTATTTCATGGAAGACAATCTGGCTGCAGCCGCCAAACTGGCCAGTGGCAGTGCCAGGGCGCAGCTGGAGAAACGTCTGCAGGAAATCGAGGCCGCGGGCGTCAAGGAGCCGCGCATGGACAAGCCGATTGTAAAGGCGGTGTTGCTGGAAACCCAGACTGTCTCGCAGAATGAGATGCAGTACGTCTACCGGGTTGCATCAGATGTGGAGGTGGCGGGCATGAAGCCCGTTACTGCAAGACTCTGGCTCAGCAAGGAGGGCAATATCTGGCATGTGGACAAATTTATTCAGGAGGAGTAGCGCGGGGTCAAGTCGCGCCGGACCGGCAACCCATAGTGCAACTCGAGTGCCCTTTGAAAATCGGCCCATTAACCATCCACTGCCGGCCTGCTGGCCACCTGCCTGTCGCTGGTCTACGCAAGGAACATTCTGAAAAAGATCGGCCCGCAGGGTATTGATGCAGCGGCCCGGATTGTCGGCTTTTTTGTCTCGGCCATGGGGGTTGGGTTGATTTTCCATGGCATAGTAGAGTTCTTGCAGTCGTACGGTGTCTTGCTCGGCGGTGTAGCCGGGCACTAATCGGCGCTGAATATCCAAACCGGATCTCGGGCGCAAGGACTGAACCGTCCAGCAATTCAGCTTTATTCATGTTGAACTCAGAAGCACAACCTGCCGTTTCCGTAATCATGAATCCCTGTTATTGACGGGATCGACTAACGGGGACTTCCGGCAGGACAAGGAATATCTGCAAGCTACAGATAAAAGGTCTCACTTCGGCCTCAACACAACATTCAGCACACATGAAAATGGCGGCCCGAAGGCCGCCATCAAGGATACTGCTAAAACAGCATGCGCTATTTGTCGACTGGGACTACCAGACGATCACTGACCAGGTTCAGCTCAGACATCGCGTTGTAGCAGCGCATCGTTACATTGTCCTTCTTTGCTATCAGGCAGGCAAGCATACGACCATCACCCGGCTGAACATCGGAACACAGCAGTTTGATATCCGGAGCACATTTTGCCCCGAAGAAATTGGCATTGCCAAGCGCCGCATCAAGGGTTGACTTGCCCTCGGTGATTGCCGCGGCACAACCGCTCGACAACTGGTCAGTATGACCCGAGAGGCATTTCATTAAACGATTGTTACCCATCATGACATCTCCGCAGAAAGTCGCTATTTCCTTGCTGCAGCCGTCTCCGACAATCTTGACCGCGTCGTTAACACCGCGGTAGATAATCGGTGAGTCCATAACAACTCCCTCTGCAGCAATATTTTTATCCTTGATTTCATCGCTACGGCGTCTTTCAACAAATGCGGCAGCAGTCGCAGTAGTGACCCTGGGAATAAAAAACCTGACTTCTGTGCGTCGATTGGGCGCAAGGCAACTGATCAGGGCCTCACCCTTCATGTCCGGGCAGCTCACGAGCGGGTCATCCGAACCGTGTGCGGAGACCCTGATACGTTCCTCCGGCAGACCCAGTGCGATCAGCTCTGCCCGTACTGCATCGGCCCGCCGCCTGGACAGTCCCATGTTGTAATCAGGATTGCCGATTTTATCGGTATAGCCGTCGACAGACGCACGATGAATATAGTCATCCGCGAGCAGGCCGAATGCCACGGCCAGTTGCTGCTTTCCTGCGTCGCTCAGTTTGTCACTGTTAAAGGCAAACGCATCACCCGCCTGCAGCGTCAACAGGTTGACCTGGGCGGCAACACCGGTTGCCATCACCTTTTCTTCTCTGACGGGTACAGTGTCTTTACGGTCTGCAACGATCCCCGGATCGCACTCTTTGATCGCAACTGTCGGAGTCCACTTTGCCGACCTGAGACATTCACCACTGGCATTGCGGGCAACATTCCCGCTCAGATCGTACTGGTAACCCACCGAGAGCTCGGAGGCCCAGGACGAAAATGGGGCACATACACTACCTGCAATCAGCAGTATCAGGAGTGACGTGAAACTGCTGATGTAATTTGTCGATTTCTTCATAATGGCTTCTCCATGAATTCAATTTCTGCGGTATTGCAGCCAGCATACTATTTGATCCTTATCTGCCAGGCAACGACTCTCAACAACAGCCAAGCATCAACAAATAACCGGGGAAACCCTGATCAATTCGTCATTCCGGACGAACCCCGGACTTGATCCGGGGGGATCCGGAATCCATAGTTTACAAATCAATGAGATACTGGATTATTCGCTACGCTCACCCTTCGGGCCGCCCTTTGGGCGTTCGACGCGCTACGCGCTTTTGTCCGGCTTTCGCCGGAATGAGGAAAGTCCAGTTAATCAGGGCTCCCCCGGGGAAACTCAGCTGCTACTAATGAGGAACAAGGTAAGCCGACATCGCTTACCTTGCCCCCCATTAGTAAAAGAGTTTAATACCACTACCCCCGCCCTGTCCCGCCCCCTTCAAAGGGGACGGGGACGCAGGCCGGAATGTCGGGGTACTTTCGTACTCCTTGGTACAACTGGCCGATGCCATTATCGATGAGAGTTACCCGAAGGTGCATCCGGCTTCAACAACAGACACAATCCACCCGGACAGCTGCAACAGCCAGCCGGCAATCTCTCAACATTTTCTACCGATGCGAGTTACCATCACGCCCTGTAGACCCGGTGATGGTAAAAAGGAACCCAGCGTTCCTGGCATCCCCGTTGCCTGGATCCGATTCACTTAAAACAGAGTCCGTGTATGACTGGATATAATTACGACCTGCTGGTCATCGGCTCCGGTCCTGGCGGCCAGAGCGCCGCACTGCAGGCCGCAAGTCTGGGGAAGCGGGTCGGACTTATTGAACGCAAACCCTATCTTGGCGGTGTCAGCCTGCAGACCGGTACCATTCCCAGCAAGGCATTGCGGGAAACCGCTTACCTGGCGTCCCGATTCTCATCCCGGGGTATGCGTGATGCCGTGCAGATCCGCGGTCAGCTGCACAGCGGTTTTCTCAGCGAGGCCGTTGGCCGCAAGCAGACGGTGATCGATCGCCATGAGCGTCTGTTGCTGAACCAGCTTATGAGTCACGGCGTAACCCTGTTGCCCGGCGAGGCCGGTTTTCTTGATGCCCATACGCTCAACCTGCGCAACAGTAATGGCGAAGCGGTGCAACTCAGCGCCGCAGTGATTGTGCTTGCGACCGGTTCGCGCCCGCGGCGACCGGCGGATGTGCCGTTCGACAGGGAACGGGTGCTGGATTCCACGTCCGTCCTGCAGATGCGTCGCCTGCCCCGACGGATGACCATCGTCGGCGGCGGAGTGATTGCCTGTGAGTTTGCTACCATCTTCGCGCCGCTGGGGGTAGCCGTCAGCCTGGTGGATTCCCATGATCATCTGCTCGCCTATCTCGATGAAGATATACAGCAGACACTGGAACATGATCTGCTGGATATGGGCGTGCATCTGCATATGAAGACCCGCATCAAACGGATAGAGCGGCAGGGTGAACGGGTGCAGCTGGAAACCGACAGTGGCGTTAATCTGGAAACCGATGTGGTGCTCTACGCCCTCGGCCGCGAGCCGAATTACCATAGCCTCGAGCTGGCCGCCGCCGGAATCGATGCGGACGACCTTGGCTGGGTACGGATCAATGAAAATCACCAGACGAGCCGGGAGCATATCTACATCATCGGCGATCTGGCTGGTCGGCCATCGCTCGCTTCCACGGCCATGGAGCAGGGCCGCCTGGCGGTGAACCATGCCTTTGACCGGGATCATGCCGCAACCGCCGGTCAGCTACCCATGGCCATCTATACCATTCCGGAGCTTTCCTACGTGGGCAACACCGAACGGGAACTGCAGGAACAGGGTGTCGACTACGTGGTCGGCCGCGCCCGCTTCTCGGAAAACGCTCGTGGCCAGATCATCGGCGAGGAGCGCGGCTTTATGAAATTACTGGTGGACAGGACCAGCCGGGCATTGCTGGGAGTTCATATCATCGGTGAATCCGCCAGTGAACTGGTCCACATCGGCCAGCTGGCGATGAACTGCGGTGCCGGCGTCGACTTGCTGGCCAACACAGTGTACAACTACCCGACGCTTGCCCACTGTTACAAGACTGCGGCACTGGATTGCCTGCGGCAGCTGCAGGGTTAAGCCGCTTCAATGTCCATGACAGCCAGCTATCCGCAGCCGGCTGGCGTCCGCAAACATCTTGCTTCCCGTGTTGTTGGTCAACGCGGCCTGGTCGACAGCATGCCCATCTGCCTGACAGCAGCCAATATCTCATAGAGTAGTGTCCATCCACAAACAATAAACTCTCGCCAAGGCGCAAAGCACGCAAAGGTATAAATGATTGTTTTAAAGGTTTTTTGAAGTCTTGTCTTGGCGAGCTTTGCGTCTTTGCGAGAAAATAACCGGCCTTTATGGACGGATACTAGAGTAGAGTTGTGGCGCGACGGTCCAGAGTTCAGCCTGCTTGTTGCCGCCCTTTGTCTGACCGGCCTCAATAGCCGGACCATCACTCTGTTTCCATGTTCCCGACCTATAGTGGCCTTGTGGCGCTATCATCAGGGCAATACAGAAAAAGCAGACCCTAGCGAGGAGTCTTCAAAATACGCAGCAACGTTGTAGAACGGCCCTGCAAGGGATAGCTTTGACCGGTATTGAAGGTGCGGCGGCCAGGGCGTTTCCCGTCAACGTGGCAAGTATCAATTTCAACACCCCAGCGGACAATCCCCACATGCTCCGGCATGCGAAACGCGATGGGTTCCGGGTTGGCATTGAGCAGCAACAGGAAGGTATCGTCATGAATCCTGCCACCGCGTTCATCGTGTTCCTCGATGGCATCCCCGTGTAAAAGCAGACCCAGGCAGCGCGCGTGGTACATGCTCCATTCCTTGTTCGTCATCTCTTCGCCATCCGGCCGCAACCACAGAATATCCTTGACGTTCACGCCCTTGATGTGACGACCCTGAAAGAAATGCCGCCGACGAAACACCGAATGGTTTTTTCTCAGGCGAATGACGCTGCGCACGAACTCCATGAATTCGCGATCGTGGCTGTCAATATCCCAGTTGATCCAGCTGATCTCATTATCCTGACAATAGGCATTATTGTTGCCGTTCTGGGTGCGTCCCATTTCGTCGCCCGCCAGCAACATGGGGACACCCTGGGAAAGCAGCAGCGTGGTAATAAAGTTGCGTTTCTGCTGCCTGCGCGCATTGTTTATGTTCTGGTTTCTGGTGACGGGGCCTTCCTCTCCCATGTTCCAGCTCTGATTGTTCCTTTCGCCATCACGGCCCTCTTCCATATTTTCGATGTTGTGTTTGTCGTTGTAACTGACCAGATCGCTCAGCGTGAAACCATCATGACAGGTAACGAAATTGATGCTCGCATAAGGGCGACGACCACTCCGCTCATACAGGTCACTGGAGCCGGTCATGCGGTAGGCCAGTTCGCCTATGAGGCTGCCCTCCCCCTTCCAGTAGGCGCGCATGCAGTCTCGATAGCGGCTGTTCCACTCCGTCCATCCGATCGGGAAGTTGCCGACTTGATAACCGCCTTCTCCCAGGTCCCAGGGCTCGGCAATCAGTTTCACACGTGAAAGCACCGGGTCCTGATGAACGATGTCCAGAAATGCGCCGAACCGGTCGACGGCGTGCTGCTCACGTGCCAGGGCAGGGGCCAGATCAAAGCGGAAGCCGTCAACATGCATCTCCAGCACCCAGTAGCGCAGGCTGTCCATAATCAGCTGCAACACCCGCGGGTGCATCATGTTCAGGCTGTTGCCACAGCCGGTGTAGTCCATATAGTAGCGAGCCTGGTCGCCGACCAGGCGGTAGTAGGCAACATTATCGATGCCGCGGAAGCACAGTGTGGGGCCCATATGGTTGCCTTCCGCCGTATGGTTGTAGACCACATCCAGAATGACTTCGATGCCATTGGAGTGCAGCCGCTTTACGAGAGTCTTGAATTCATTGACGCTGCCGCTGGCGGAATAGCCTGCGTGCGGAGCAAAATAGCCGATTGAATTGTAGCCCCAGTAATTGCTGAGTCCATTCTCCTCCAGGTGACGGTCGCTGATAAAACTGTGTACCGGCATGAGTTCCACGGCTGTGATACCCAGCTGCTTGAGGTGCTGAATCACCGGCTCGGAACCCAGACCCGCGTAAGTGCCCCGGTAGGACTGCGGGACATCCGGATGCTGGATGGTAAATCCCTTGACATGCAGCTCATAGATGACGGTGTCGTGCCAGGGTATACGCAGCGGCTTGTCGTCCCCCCAGGTGAAAGAGGCATCGATCACCCGTGACTTGGGAACTCTGTGGGCGCTGTTGCGGGGGTCGGGGAGCACGTCCCCGGTCTTGCTGCCAATGGTGTAGCCGAACAGCGCATCGTTCCAGTCCACCTTCCCAACGATATCCCTGGCATACGGGTCCAGCAGCAGCTTGTTGGGATTGAAGCGATGCCCCCTGTCCGGGTCATAGGGTCCATGGACCCGGTATCCGTAGAGCTGCCCCGGTCTGCCCTCCGGCAGGTAGCAATGCCAGACCTGGTCGGTTTGCCACTGCATGGGGATACGCACCTCGCGGCCGCCCTGCTGGTCGAACAGGCACAGCTCTACCCTTTCCGCGTGTTCGGAAAACAGCGCGAAATTTACACCTTCACCATCCCAGCTGGCGCCAAGCGGATAGGGCTGCCCGGGCCAGACTGCGGTCGAGGCACCATTCATACACCATGTTCCAGCTGTAGTATGACAGCCGCCAGCGGTGGCAGGATGAGACTGATGGAATAAGGCTGGTTCATCCAGGGTAATTCATCCGCGACCAAAGCGCCTCCTCCATTACCCATATTGCTGCCGGCGTAGAACTCCGAGTCCGAATTGAAGATCTCGCGGTAGCTGCCGGCCTCCGGTACACCGATGCGGTAGCCATAGTGTGGCTGCGGGGTGAGATTGACGACCACAACCACAAACTGATCATCGCTGCGACGCATGAAACTCAGGACGGAATTGTCTGCATCATTACAGTCAATCCACTCGAAACCACACCATTCGAACTCGTATCGGTGCAGTGCGGGAAGGTCCTTGTATAGCCGGTTCAGATGCTTCACCAGACGTTGCACACCCTGGTGAAAGGGATAATCAAGTACGTACCAGTCGAGAATCCGGGTACTGTCCCATTCCTGCCCCTGACCGAATTCCGTCCCCATGAACAACAGCTTCTTGCCCGGGTGGCAGAACATGTAGGTATACAGGACCCGCAGATTAGCAAAGCGCTGCCACTCATCACCGGGCATCTTGTTGAGCATAGATTGCTTGCCATGCACGACTTCATCGTGTGAGAACGGCAGCATAAAGTTCTCGGTAAAGGCATACAGCATGCTGAAGGTCAGTTTCCCCTGGTGGTACCTCCGGTAGAGCGGATCTTCGCTCATGTATTCCAGTGTGTCGTTCATCCAGCCCATGTTCCACTTCATGTCGAAGCCCAGGCCACCGGTCCAGGTGGGACGGCTGACCTGCGGCCAGGATGTCGACTCTTCGGCAATCATGAGAATACCGGGCTGCTCTTCATGCGTCACGATATTGAGTTCGCGCAGGAAATCCAGCGCCTCCAGGTTTTCCCGGCCCCCGTATTTGTTCGGCAACCATGCACCTTCCTCCCGCGAGTAGTCGAGATAGAGGATGGACGCCACGGCGTCCACGCGCAGACCGTCGAAGTGCATTTCCTCCAGCCAGAACACTGCGCTGGACAACAGGAAGTTCTTCACCTCGTTGCGGCCGAAGTTGTAAATCAGTGTCGACCAGTCGAGATGTTCGCCGAGCCGCGGGTCGGCATGTTCGTAGAGGGGGGTACCGTCGAACCTGGCCAGGCCATGCGCATCCTTGGGAAAATGCGCCGGCACCCAGTCGAGCAGCACTCCGATCCCGTTCTGGTGGCATACGTCGATAAAAAAGCGCAAGTCGTCGGCTGTCCCGTAGCGACTGGTCGGCGCGAAGTAGCCGGTGGCCTGATAACCCCAGGATGGATCGTAGGGGTGTTCGGTAACAGGCAGCAGTTCGATATGTGTGAAGCCCATTTCCCTGACGTAGTTCACCAGGCTTTCGGCCAGTTGCCGGTAGCTGAGAAACTCACCCTCCGGGCCGCGCTGCCAGGAACCCAGATGCACCTCGTAGACCGACATGGGTGTATGCTGCCAGTCGCATGACGTCCGCTGTTCCATCCATACCCGGTCGTTCCAGTCGTAGCAAGCAGGACCGGTAATAATGGACGCCGTTTGCGGTCTCAGCTCGAAGGCCTGGGCGTAGGGGTCCGTTTTCAGGAGGATTTCTCCGCTCTCCCGGTTGCGGATCTCGTACTTGTAGAGGCTGCCGGTTTCCAGATCGGGAATGAACAGCTCCCAAACACCGCTGCCGCCGCGCACCCGCATCGGATGCCGTCGCCCGTCCCATTGGTTAAAGTCACCCACCACGCTGACGCGCTCCGCATTCGGCGCCCAAACCGCAAACAGGATGCCGGTAACCTCGTCAACATCATGTACACGGGCCCCCAGGATGCGGTAGGCATGGCGATGCCTGCCTTCGCTGAACAAATGCAGATCGAAGTCGGGGAGTTGTGGTGGAAAACTGTAAGGGTCATGCGCAATGTGTTCGTGTTGAGCCGCATCCGTCCACACCAGATGGTAGTGATCGGGCACGGTTCCCGGCGCGCCGCGCCATTCAAACAGGTCCGTACCTGGAATACGTTCCAGTCGGACATTGGCTTCAGCAATCGTGACCTCATCCGCTTGCGGCATAAAGACACGAACCAGATCAAGGTCTTGATCGCGGCGCTTGCCAAGCACGCTGAAAGGGTCGTGGTGGCATGCCTGGGCTATCCGTTGAAGTTCATGCTCCAGATTGTTACTTTGCATAGTCGTTCCTCAAATCAGTTTTGACACCCGGAGGAAAAGCATGAAGTGGTCTACTAAATTCAGGCACCGAGTTCGAGGCGGTAAAATGCCATAACGAGGTGAGAAATGACAACAGAAATCGAACCGGGGTCAGGTCTGGCTATGATGCATCACTCGCCTGTCGCACAATTCTTCCAACCGTCGTGAAATGCATCCCGAAATGGGTGGCAATGTCCTGGTAGGAATACGCCCCTGTCTTGTAGGCTTTCGCGATAGCGACGTTCCTGCTCGGCGCACCGCGCTCTATTTCCGGCAACGAAAGCAGTCTTGAGCGGCGTTGTGCCATCGGCATCTGCGCATCATTCCGTTGCCCGTTTCCAATCTTTGCCTGCATCCGTTGCACAAACCGGTCATCGCCTAAAAAAACCTGCCCCTTAAGATTCTGCCAGGGCGAATCCGCTTTGCTGCCTGCGCTTACAAACTGCGCATAGCGCTGTTGCGCCAGACTCCGCCGCCTGGCAAATTGCGACAGTACGCCATCAATCGCCAGCCAGGGCGCGGCCGGCTCCAGCCCCACGTTTGCCCGATAACTGCTCCAGGACCAATCAGCCGGGGCTTTTACCCTGCCAGCGCGAACAGGGTTTAACACGATATAACGCGACAATTCCAGCAGGTAGGCGTCTTTGTCAACCAGGATCGCTTTGAAGCGTCCTTGAAACAGGTGCCCCACCCGACGATGTCGGCGATTGCTGTTCTGGGTGGTGACGCCGTTGAGTTGCCTCATGCCTTTGGACAGATTCCCGTCCGGGGTCTGAATCAGCAGGTGGTAGTGGTTGTCCATCAGGCACCAGGCATAACAGAGCCAGTTGAACTGCGTGACGACCTGCTCCAGCGTCAGCAGAAACGCCTGGCGATCCTGATCATCTTCAAAAATAGCTTCACGCCGATCACCACGCGCACTGACGTGATAAAGGGCGTCTGGAAACTCGATGCGGACGGGGCGCGACATGATGATGCGAACGGTAGCAGAGACAATGCTATTTAGCTAGACCTGACCCCGCATGTTGCTTTGGCCGCCAACACCCGGTCGGTTCCATATACCCGGCTTTCCCACTAGAATATTCAGTTCTCCCCTTCCTGACTGACAGGTGCCGGCACATTTTCAACACAGTTGGCGGCGAGAATCACGTACGGAGAATCGGGCAAGCGCCATGAACACTGAAGCTGTAGCGAAAAAAAACAGTCTGCCGAAAGGTGTAATATTCAACGCCTACCCTGACAGCATCGGCCGCAATCTGGCTGATTGTGTAAACATGCTCAAGCGGCCGGAATTCAAGGATGTTTTTTCCCTGTTCTATATCCTGCCGACTGTTTTCAACAGCGACCTGGACCGCGGCTTTTCCATCATCGATTACGACCTCAATGACGAGCTGGTCTCCAGCGAAGACCTGGAATCACTGCACGAGCTAAACGTCATGTTCAAGTTTGACATGGTCCTCAATCATCTTTCTGTCGGCTCGCCGCAGTTCCAGGACCTGTTAGAGTATGGAGACACATCAAAGTACAGGAATTTCTTTATCGACTGGAATGAATTCTGGCAAACTCATGGCGAGATGAGTCCTGACGGTCACCTGGTGCCACATGAAGAACATCTCGAAAAACTCTTCATGAGAAAGCCAGGCCTGCCGATCCTGAAAGTACGTTTCCCGGACGGATCCGAGAGACCTTACTGGAATACCTTTTACCAGGAAATCTCCTATCACGAAGTAACCGCACACGACCTGCTGCAGGCAGTGGGCATCGAAGGACTCACCCATGAGGACGCGGAACAGATTGCCGCGGCCGTGAATGATGTGCTGAGTGCGAATCGGGATATCAGGGAAATCGACTTCGGCGACTTTGCGCATCACAAGGACGGTATTCTCTCCCTTGTTGAGCAGAACCGTAAATACCTGGGACAAATGGACCTGAATGCACAGTCGGATGAGGTCTGGAATTTCTATGACGAAACCCTGAAAAAGCTGCGTGACCACGGCGGCAGGCTGGTCAGGCTCGATGCCTTCGCCTACCTGCACAAGGAACCCGGGCAGGTCAACTTCTTCAATAAACCCGGAACCTGGAAGTACCTTGGCAGACTGAAACAGATAGCTGACAAGTATGACCTGATACTCCTGCCTGAAATTCATTCCGAATATGGCACTGGACTTCATGAAGAAGTGGCCGGCAAGGGCTTCCCGATCTACGACTTCTTCTTTCCGGGGCTGGTGATCGATGCGCTGGATCGCGGATCGAACAGGCATCTGCTGCAATGGATCAGGGAAATACTGGAGAAGGACATCATGACCATCAACATGCTGGGCTGTCATGATGGTATTCCTGTCCTTGACCTGAGAGGCAAGAAAGTCGACGGCATCAACCACAAGGGATTACTGAGCGATGGAGAAATCGCCGCGGTCATCGATGAAATCATGGACCGGGGCGGACGGGTAAAAAACCTGTACGGGCCGGATGGCAAGAAGATTTCGTACTACCAGATCAATGCGACGTTCTTCAGCGCGCTGGGCGAAGACGAGCGCAAGCTGCGTCTTGCCCGCGCCATTCAAATGTTCATACCGGGGACCCCGCAGGTATGGTATCTGGATCTGTTTGCCGGCAGGAACGATTACGCAGCAGCGGACATGGGCGGCGCGGCCGGACACAAGGAAATCAATCGCACCGCGCTCGCGCCCAGTGACATTGATCATGGACTCTCCCGTATTGTCGTTCGCGACCAGCTGGAACTGATGCGACTGCGCAACAAATCACCGGCCTTCGAAGGCAAACTGGAGATCCACGATTCGGATGAACACCGCCTGCACATGACCTGGACACATCATGGCTGTGTCGCGACGTTGAATGCAGACCTGCGCGACTTCGGCTTTAGCGTTACACACAAGGGCATGGCCTGCGCCGAATACATGACATCGTATCGCTAGCCCGGCAACACCCGCTATTTGTGGAGATCATTATGAAAATACTGGCAACCGACCTGGACAGGACGCTGCTCCCGAATGGCCGCTGGAAGGCTGATGACAAAGCCATCGAGCTGTTCAATACACTGACCAGACAACAGGATGTTCTTGTCGTGTATGTGACCGGTCGAAACCTGGCACTCACTGAAAATGCCATAAAGGAGTACGGCGTCAGATATCCGGATGTCCTGTGCGGCGATGTGGGCACCTCGATCAGAAAATATATAAATGGCGAGTGGACGTTTGATGACGGATGGATTACCCATGTCAGGCATGCAAGCCCGAGGTGGGATGCCACCGCAATAAGAGGTGCGGTTGCCGATGTTGAGGGTATGCGCGAACAGGAAAGCGAGCATCTCAACCCGTTCAAGCAGAGTTACTATGTTGAACACGATAAAAATGACGCCGTGCTGAAACAGGTCAATGAACGGGTGAAGGGACGCTTTGACGAAGTCATCATATACAGCTTTGATTCACAGGATGGAAAGGGCTTGCTGGATTTTTTGCCTGCAAGCGCAACAAAGCAGACTGCCCTGGAGTATGTGGCCGGGGAGTTCGGCGCCGCGAAACAGGACGTTGTGTTTTGCGGTGACAGCGGCAACGATATTTTTCCCCTTACTGCCGGTTTTTGTGGTGTGCTTGTAAAGAATGCCGATGATCAACTGGTCGCCAATGTAAAAATGGCAATGCAGGAGAACCCGGACCTGAAGGTGTATTTTGCCAAAGGAGATTTCAGGGGTTTGCACGGCAATTATACCAGCGGTGTGATTGAAGGCGCTTATCACTACGGGGTGTTTGATGAGGCCATGGAGAAATAGCAGGACAGCCCCTTTTATTCGGGAAGGCAGGGTCACTGTTTCAGTGCGTCAGCGCGTCACAGGGCACCATTGCAGTGCACGTACGACAAGCCACGTCTCAATCCAGGTGGGTGCGATGCCTGCCAATCAATCCCTTATACAATCAGGCACTGTTTGTGCAAGGGTTCAGGCAGCCGGCATCAATCGGGTGCACGAGGACAACGCAGGAACACGGTGACATGGCACAACGGGCAATACGCGAGTACGAAGGCAAGCGCATTTTCCACCATAACTGGTCGCGCTATTTTGGCCAGTTTCAGTATGACTTTCAGTCGGCTTCTGTGGCCAACGGCGATGAGTTGCGCGCTCTGGCCGGCGGGGAAGGTAGCGAGTGGCTGCAGGGTTCGCTGGTGGTCAAACCCGACATGGTCTTCGGCAAGCGCGGCCTGAACGGTCTGGTTTATTACCAGCAGCAGCAACCCGGGGATGTCCGCCTGGAGGACGCTGCGTGCTGGATTGATGCCCGTCGAACCGAGGCCACGACGCTGCTCAGTGGTCAGCAGGGCGTGCTGAGTCGCTTTATCGTTGAACCGTTCGTGGCGCACGCGGGCGATGCCGAGTACTACATCGCCGCGGTGCTGGGTGACATGGCTGACGTGCTTACCCTGAGCGCACAGGGTGGCGTCAATATTGAGGAAAACTGGGACCAGGTAAGCAGCGTCCAGATTCCTGTGGACGCGGACGGCGAGACCCTGCTGGAGCTGATCACTGCGGCCGTCCCGGCAGAGGTCGCGGAGCCGCGGCGGTTCGCGCTGTTCGCCAGCGACTTTTACCGGTTTTTTCGCGATTTGCATTTTGCCTATCTGGAGATCAACCCGTTTTCCCTGGCAGGAGAACGTGTGCACCTGCTGGACCTTGTGGCCAAAGTGGATGATTCGGCCAGCCACCTCATGGAGGAACGCTGGGGACCCCTGTACTTCCCCACGCCCTTCGGCATGAAGGCGCCCGGTGCGGAAGAAAACGCCATCAAGGAAATGGATGACAAGAGCGGAGCCTCGCTCAAGCTCACGGTCCTGAATCCGCAGGGACTCGTCTGGACGCTGGTCGCCGGTGGCGGCGCCTCGGTCGTGTATGCGGACACCATTGCCGACCTGATCGGCGCCAGTGAGCTTGCCAATTACGGTGAATACTCGGGTAACCCGACGACCGAGGAGACCTGTCAATATACGCGCACACTGCTCGACCTGATGACCCGCAGCCCGGACCCGCAGGGCCGCGAGAAGATATTGATCATCGGGGGTGCCATTGCCAACTTCACGGACGTGGCCAGGACCTTCACCGGCATCATCCAGGCCTTGCGTGAATACCGCGAGCAATTGCAGTCGGTCGGGGTTCGCATCTATGTACGCCGTGGCGGACCGAATTACGAAGTGGGACTGCGCAACCTCAAACAGGCGGCCGACGCCCTCGCCCTGCCCATCGAGGTCTACGGCCCCGAGACCCATATGACGGATATCGCGAGGATGGCCCTGAGCGCATAAAATGGATACCAAGGTCATGAACCAGCAAAAATCAGCGCAGCCCGTAGACACCGTGTTGTTTGACCGCGATACCCAGGCTATTTTCTGGAACAATCACCAGGCGGCCATCCAGCGCATGCTGGATTACGATACGTTGATCGGACGCGAACGACCTTCGGTTGCCGCCATTGTTTCACCTACCAGCGGCAGCCGTTACGGGAAGTTTTTTTTCGGCAGCAGTGAGGTGCTGCTGCCCATCTACAAGACCAAACATGCCGCCGCGGCTGCACATCCACAGGCGTCCGTGCTGCTGAATTTTGCCTCCTTCCGCCGTGCCAGCCGTATCAGCAGTGAAGCACTGCAACTGCCCGGCATACGCACCATCATGATCACGGCGGAGGGTATGCCGGAACGCCATGCGCGGGCCCTCAAACTGCAGGCCAGGGAGCTGGGCAAGACTGTCATCGGGCCGGCCACCGTCGGCGCCATCGTGCCGGGGGCCTTCAAGACCGCCAATATCGGTGGCACGATAGAAAATATCCTTGCCTGCAAGCTGCACCGTCCAGGTGCCTGCGGGCTGGTTACCCGCTCGGGTGGACTGTTCAACGAACTGGCGCACACCATTGCACTGAACGCCGATGGCATTGCCGAGGGCGTCGCCATCGGCGGCGATCGCTTTGCCGGTTCCGGCTTCCTTGATCACTTGCTGCGTATGCAGCGCAATCCGCAGATCAAGTACCTGCTGCTGCTCGGGGAAGTGGGTGGCACCGAGGAATACCGGGTCATCGAGGCCATTCAGGATGGTCGCATCAGCAAGCCGCTGATCGGCTGGTGCGTCGGCACAATCGCACGGCATTTTTCCACCGGTGTGCAGTTCGGCCACGCCGGTGCCAGTGCCAGCAGTGAGCTGGAGACCGCCGACAGCAAGAATGCCGCCATGCGCGCGGCCGGCATCCATGTGCCGAAAAGCTTCAATGATTTTCCCGAGATCATCTCTGCCGTGTACCGGGAACTGCATGCCGAAGGTGTGATTGGGGACATCGTCGAGCCGCAGGTGACGCCGTTGCCGGAAGACAGCCAGACAGCGCTGGCGGCCGGGCGGGTGCGCTGGCGCACCCATTTCACCTGCACCATTTCGGATGACCGCGGCGAGGAAGCCACCTATGCAGGTTTTCCCATCAGCCAGGTCGCGACGCCGGATACCGGCTTCGGTATCGGTGACGTCATAACGCTGCTGTGGTTCAAACGGCGCTACCCGCAGTGGGCCAGTGAGTTCCTGGAAACGGTCATCAAGACCGTGGCCGACCATGGGCCGGCGGTCAGCGGAGCCCATAATGCCCGTGTCACAGCACGTGCAGGCAAAGACGTAATCAGCTCACTGGTGACCGGCCTGCTGACGATCGGGCCGCGATTCGGCGGTGCCATCGACGGCGCCGCAAAGTGGTTCAGGTATGGCCAGTCAGAAGAGATGTCTGCCACCCGCTTCATCGACTACATGGCCGGGCAGGGTCTGTTCATCCCGGGCATCGGTCATCGCATCAAGTCGCTGCGCAACCCCGATCTGCGTGTCGAGAGTATTACGCAGTATGCGCGGGCTCATTTTCCAGAGACCCGGCTGCTGGATTACGCCCTGGAAGTGGAGCAGTCGACGACCCGGAAAAAGGACAACCTCATCCTCAACGTGGACGGCGCCATCGGTGTGCTGATGGTGGATATGTGGCGCGGTCTCGGCTACGAGGAGAGCGACATCGATCAGTTCATCGAATCCGGCACCCTCAATGCTTTCTTCGTGCTGGGACGCTCGATCGGCTTCATTGGCCACATCCTCGATGAAAAGCGCCTCAACATGCCGCTATACCGACACCCCTTCGAAGACATCCTCTATGATGTACCTCCTTCGACTGACGAGACCTGATTCCAATCGCGAGAACCGGAGTCAGGTGTTGGGTTGCCTCATGCCTTTGGACAGATTCCCGTCCGCATCAGGCACCAGGCATAACAGAGCCCGTTGAACTGCGTGACGATCTGCTCCAGTGTCAGCAGAAACGTTTGACGATCCTGACAGCTTCAAAAATAGCTTCACACCGATCACCACGCGCGGTGACGTGATAAAGGGCGCCTGGAAACTCTATGCGGATGATGATGCGAACGGTAGCAGGGAAGATGCTATTTAGCTAGACCTGACCCCGTGCTCCTGTCAATCGGGTGTGCTAGTATTTGGCCAGGAAAGGTTGTGGTGGGCCACTGGGAGTGTGACAGGGTACTGCCGTGTTCACAGGAGGCAGGGATTTGTCGGGAGTGTGTTCGCTGGATACAGTGTGGCGCGGGGCGTTCATGTTTGTGGTGCTGTGTGTCGCGCCGCTTGCGGCACGTGCCGAATGGTCTACCGTAGACACGGCCCCGGGAATGACGGGATGTGCCCTGGTGACGGAGGAAATCACCCTCTTCGATGGCTACCAGGATACACGGCTGCGGCTGAGTATTTCCGACGGGGAGTTGCGGGTAAAGACGGAATCCAATATCGACCTCGGTTTCAACGACGTGGGTCTGGCGGTGGATGGCAAGGATTTCATACCGGCGGATGCCGTGATCGAGGAGAAGCAGGTGCTGTTCAGTTCCAGCACTGCTGTTGTGATCGAACAGTTTATTCGTGGCCAGTCGGTGACGGTGTACCTGCGCTTCTGGCCCAGTTATCCTGCGACGCAGCGCTACGCGGCCCGTTTCAGCCTGGTGGGATTTACCCGGGCGTACAACATCTACCAGGCATGCAGCAGCAAGATGCCATCATTAAGCAATGTTTCGCAGCCGAGGGAGTAGCGATGCGACTGACCACCCGATTTAATCTCGTTCTGTTTGCCATATTTTCACTTGGCCTGGCGATTGCCGGCTATATTTCCTATACGGTGCTGCACAAACATGCCCGTGAGGAGGTACTCAGTCATGCCGGTATGATGATGGAGGCGGCCATGGCGATTCGCGGTTACACGGTCAAGCAGATCAGACCGTTGCTGACGCTGCAGATGAAACGCGAATTCCTGCCGCAGTCGGTGCCGTCTTATGCCGCCACACAGAACTTCAAGGCCGTCAGGGAGAGGTATCCTGAATATACCTATAAGGAGGCGGCATTGAATCCAACCAACCCCAATGACCATGCCACCGACTGGGAGACCGATATCATCCAGGCATTCAGGAATGACACCGAGACCCGGGAGCTCAGTGGCGAGCGTATGACCCCTACGGGAGAATCGCTCTACTATGCACGTCCGATAAAGATTGCCGACAAGAACTGCCTGACCTGTCACAGCACCGCCGATGCCGCTCCCGAAACAATGATCAAGCTGTATGGCGACTCAAACGGGTTCGGCTGGCAGCTGAATGAAGTCGTGGGCAGCCAGATTGTCAGCGTGCCGCTGTCGGTCCCGCTGGCGAAGGCGCAGAAGGAATTCATGATTTTCATGGCTTCGCTAATAGTGATATTCGTGGTGTTATTCATCGTGATCAACATTATGCTCAGCCAGATTGTGGTGAAGCGGGTCAGGGCAATGGCGAACGTGGCGGATGACATCAGCACAGGGCACATGGAAGTGCAGGAGTTCACGGTGGATGGCAAGGACGAGATAGCCGACCTGAGTCGCTCTTTCAACCGCATGCGCCTCAGTCTGGAAAAGGCCATGAAGATGCTGGGTGAATGAGTCATGTCTGAAGAACAGAATAAAACGGCTATGCCGCGCAATAATCGCACCTGGCTGTGCACGGTGCTGTTCATGGATATCGTCGGCTACTCCAAGCTTTCCGTGGATCAGCAGATGATGGTCAAGCAGAATTTCAGCACCCTGGTGAGCGATTCCCTGCGCAGCCTTCCCAAAGAGGATTGCATCAAGCTCGATACGGGAGACGGCCTTGCGATGTGTTACCTGGGCGCTCCCGAAGATGTTCTCTATGTTGCCGTTGGCCTGCGTGATTCCTTTGTTGATGTGAACGCAATCTGCGGGACCTGCTACAGCGTGCGCATGGGTATCAACCTTGGCCCGGTGAAGATTCTCGAAGACATCAACGGCCAGCGCAACACCATCGGTGACGGGATCAATTCCGCGCAGCGGATCATGAGCTTTGCCCAACCGAATCAGCTGCTGGTATCGCGCGCCTACTATGAAGTGATCAGCTGCCTGTCGGAAGGAAATCCGCAAATGTTTGCCTACATCGGTGTACACAATGACAAGCATGTGCGCAAATATGATGTCTACGAGGTGCTGGCACACCAGGATGGCGAGCACGCCGGTGTCGTGGTTGCAGACAATACAGAAGCAGGCGGGACTGTTGCACTGCCGTCGTCCGCCGCCGACCTTGATGAGCGGATAGTGCAGATCGTCCAGGAGCAGTTGGCCCTGATCATCGGGCCCATGGCGGGTGTCCTGGTGAAGCGCGCCATGCGCAGGAGCAGCAGCCTCGACCAGCTCTACCAGCTGCTTGCCGAGGAGATCCCGACGGTGCAGGAGCGGGAGCGTTTCCTGCTCGGAAAGGACCGGCTGCACTGAGCACTTCACCCGCTATGCGCCCTGTGTTTGAGATCAAACACAGGGCGCAGCGTACTAACGGGTAATCAGTTTAACGACTCTGCCAGTCGGGCTGTGCAGGTAGAGTCTGCCGGTTTCAATCGAACCACGGGTGCCGGTTGATTCGGGGATAGCCATAAAAGAAAGGGTTCTGAAAAAAGGAATCATCGAACGGATTCTCGTTGAAGAACGGATCATTGAACGGGTTTCCGTGCTGGAAAAGTGACCTGAAAGGTCTCATCAAGTCACGCTCATTCATATTCAGTGCATCCAGCAGCGCTTCCCTTTTCTCTTTGGGCAGGTCGGCCTGCTCATTGATCTGTGCAATGATGTCCTCTTTCTTGCCTTCAAAGGTAAAGGTTTTGGTTTCATTTTTGTCGTTCTTGAAACTGACCTCGGCATGATAGCGGCCATCCTGCAGGGTTTTTACCTCGACGGATTCAAAGCTATCCCAGGCTAGTGGAGCAATAGGCCGGGCCTGGGCTCCTGGAGCGCGTTGAGGCGGTCTTGGCATGGCTCTCCCGTAAGAGTGCCGGGGATAGGGTGCCGGACGTGCCATCGCGGAAGGAGACCGGGGCGTGATGGCAACCTTGACGGTCTGCAGTTTGCCTGCATGGATCAGTTGTAAATCTACCTCACCGCCGGCCTTGCCGGACCCGACCAGGCGCGATAACTGAGCAGGCGAATACAGCTTCTGGTCACCCAGTGCCAATAAAATATCATGCGCTTGCACGCCGGCCTTTGCGGCGGGCGAACCCTCTTCCACTTCATCGACTAGTACGCCCTCACCAGCAGGCATAAGGTCTGCCAGCTGTGCCGCAAGGGCATCAGGGACAGGCCGCAGGTAAACACCCAGCCAGCCGCGATGCAGTTGATGAACTTGCGCGCCACTGTTGGACTGGCTCGGGATATTCCGGGACCACGCCGCCATTGGTTGAATAGCCAGCATGGCAAGTGTTAAAGCTAAAAAGTAATGCAATTTCACTTTGCTATTCATCTTGATAACTCCTGTATTCCGGGAATGAAATCAGAAAGACCCTATCAGCCTTTCTATAATCCAAAGGACATACATTTATTGCCTTTGTTCCAGAGAAGTTGATAGTCGCGGACTTTTTTTCAGTTAAACCGTCAGCTGGGTGACAGTCCGTGTCTTTGCCAGATTTACTACGGAAAGAATGTTTCATCCCATCGTGCTGGCCCTGGATGGACAAGGCGCAAGAAAGCATAATATACTGCTTCTACAATGATGCCCCGCAATATGGCGGGGGCTTTTTCTTACCTGCGGTATGTGGTCGCAAAGGTGCGCACGGAAAAAAACGCACGTTTCTTCAATTTTTCATACAGGAAAAACAAATGAACATGACCTTAAGCCTCGCCCCGATAGTCTCACTGATCGCCGGTATACTGATTCTGGTTGTGCCGCGTTTGCTGAACTACATCGTCGCAATATATCTGATCGCTATCGGCGTAATCGGCCTGCTTAGTGCGAATGGTATGCAGATTTAGGAACCCTCAGTTTAATTCGTCATTGTGACAACTGCAGGGAGAAGGCAGGACCGGGAAGCGGTCTCACTTTTTCCTGCAATCGTGTCCTCCCGCGGCACTCATACCTCCCTGTACTTCGCACTCGCAATGACGGGAGTGCTTGAATAGAATTTCACCAGAATTCAGATTCCACGCTCCGGAACACCTGCCCCGCATTGCGCCTTGCCAGGAACCCGGCGGTCGGCAGGTGCATGTACTTTGGGTAAATATTTTATAATTTCTGGCGCTACTATTTAAGGTAGACAATAACCATCGTGACGATAGTAAGGTAGTTACCAGGCAACACTATAACAGCGACGACCACAAGGGATGCTGAACGTGACGCATGGATAGCTCGGGAACAACGTCAACACCTGTCAAGATAACGTTCCCACGCCTGGGAAGCGTATTACCAAATAACCGATTATTCACTCAACCTGATGATGCCCGGCAACGGCGCATAGTCTGGATTTCCACCCCGCCCGGCGCTGGCAAAACCACCCTTGCTGCGAGTTATCTGGTGGAACGATGACTGCAGAGCCTGTGGTACCAGATGGACGAGGGCGATACCGGTATCGCCAGTCTCTTCTATTACATGGAACTGGCGGCAAAAAAAGGCAGCGCCGCACCTGAATAATTCACTGCCACTGTCTAGGCCTGAATACGCACTCGGCCTGCCGGTCTTTACGCGACGCTATTTCGAGC
>Ga0210123_1000481_pt1 | contig 24668 bp, 29 predicted proteins | sample Muzzi_PWB_D2_FD_185535 | JGI IMG/M metagenome (GOLD analysis project Ga0210123, IMG submission 185535) | Wetland microbial communities from San Francisco Bay, California, USA, that impact long-term carbon sequestration - Muzzi_PWB_D2 (SPAdes) | ecosystem: Environmental > Aquatic > Marine >... | reverse complement strand
CAAGCCGGTGACAACCATCGTATCGTGGAACAAAAACTCAAAGCCTTTATATCCCCAAAAGCGCGCAGCTTCAGCACAGGAAATGCTTAAATGAAGCGACAGCGACAGCCATATCGTAGATTACCGAGAATGCTACCGGATAACGTGGGTGGTTGGCAAATCGTCTATACCGGGTTCATTTTAATCATGCTGACCTTTTTCATCATGCTGACATCCTTTGCGTCACTTCAGCAATCTAAAATCACCAGATTTGTAAAGTCGTTTTCCAATGCGGTCACCGTTTTCGACAGCGGGCGTGCGCTTGAGAAAGGTGACACCATGATCAATGCGGATGCCACTATGGTTGACAAGGAAGATGTGTTGGCCCGGCTCTTTGAAAGGGTCAATCTGCTCGGTCAAGACAACGGATTGGACCAGATCGATTTACGCGCCAGCAGGAAGGGCGTCGTGATGACCCTTACTGACAAGATGCTCTTCAGCAGCGGTGAAGCGCGGCTTTCGGAAGCGGCGATTCCGCTTTTGGAAAAGATCTCTGCCGTCATTTCCAAACTGAAAGTACCCGTTGAAATAGAAGGGCATACTGATAATATGCCGATTCACACCGATGAATATCCATCGAATTGGGAGTTGTCGACGGCCCGGGCCATCAATGTGCTGCGATTTTTCACCGAACGGCAAAGCGTAGACAAACAGCTATTGTCCGCAGTCGGTATGTCTGAGTACCATCCCCTTGTTCCCAACGACTCGGATGCAAACAGGAACAGAAACCGGCGGGTGGAGATTGTCTTTAAACCGGAAAGTTAGCATCGGCAACCAATGACACGTGTCCAATATAATACCCGCACCAACGAAGAACAAAACGCTGACCGTTTTCGGTGGCTGACCACATTTAATGACATGATCACTCTGCTGATGGTATTTTTCGTGTTGCTTTTTGCCATGGGAAGCATGGATATGAAGCGCTTTAAGACTTTTCAAAATGCACTTCAAAGTGCCATGGGCGTGTTGAATTCTGGAAAAAATGCTCCCGTAGGGGTTATTGCGGCGCATGATGACAACGCTTCAGAGCCAGGCAAAGCTCAAAATGGCATCGAAAAAGATGGGGACAATTTGGAACAATTGAATCACACAGAAGGTTTGGAGGCCGAGTACACCAGGAAAGGTATTCAACTGATCCTCAACGATAATCTTCTGTTCAACTCGGGTTCTGCTGAAATAACTCTGCGGGGCCGGCAATTGTTGAATAAGGTGGTCAATGTTATTGCGCCGATAAACCGTATGGTACGGGTGGAAGGGCACACGGACAATATTCCCATCTCTACGGATCGTTTTCCCAGCAATTGGGAGTTGTCTGCTGCGCGCGCCGTCAATGTGATCAGGTACATTCAAGGCAGTGGAAAGATACCTGCCCGCAACTTATCCGCCGCCGGATATGGTGCATCCAAGCCGCGCGCAAAGAACGATTCGGAGACGGATCGTACAAGAAATCGACGCGTGGAAATTATTTTGAAAAATGAAGCGACACTTTATTAAGTTGCCTAAGTGTTCCAGGACCGATGGAGGAAAATATGTCCAAAAAAGTACTCATTATCATCATCGCCGTGTTCGTCCTTCTCATGGGAATGATGGGGGCCGGGTTTTTTCTACTCTGGAGTCAGATGTCGGCCACCGTCGCCCAGGTTCAAAATCAAAATGGTGAACCAGAGGAACCGGAGAAGGATGCTGCCGTTGAAGAGAATGCCATTGGTACAATGTACCAACTTGGGACCCTCATTGTTAATTTAGCGGATCATGGCGGCAAAAGATATTTGAGGGTGACAATGGAACTGGAGTTAAAGCCCAATGGTGAAAATGAGCCGGCCGAAGTTATCGAAGAGATCGAGAAGCGGTTGCCACAATTGCGGGACAGTATTCTGATGATTTTACCGACCAAGCAATACGACGAGATCTCAACCACGGCGGGCAAGATATCGCTGCGCGATGAATTGATGGCGAAGCTTAATGCTTTTTTAAAAATAGGCCAGATCAGCAAGATATATTTCACTGAATTCGTTGTTCAATAGCGGTGATCGGACTATGGCTGACAAGATACTATCACAAGAGGAAATCGATGCCCTGCTCAGTGCAATGGACAGCGGCGAAGTCAGTATCGAAGAAGAAACGACTGACAACTCCAAATCTGAGGCCAGGCCATATGATTTAACCGCACAGAGTCTAATGCTGCGAGATCAGTTCGACGCATTGGACGAGGTCTATGATAAATTCATCAACCTCTTGAGCGTCAGTCTGACAGGCTCCCTGCAGCATCACATTGAAGTAAAAATGGTATCAAAGGAAATCGTGAAATTTGGTGAGTTCTTGCAGGCTTTCGCCAATCCCACAGGGTTCAGCATTTATACCATGGAGCCTTTGATCGGATCCGCCATCATGGCTGTGGAGCCCAACTTGGGTTTTGCGCTTATTGATTGCATGTTCGGCGGAGAAGGCAAACCGCTGAAGAAAATCCGTGAATTCACCCGCATCGAAAAACGCATGTTGAACAAGTTCTACGTGGAAGTGCTCAACGAACTGGAGAGGGCCTGGAAAGTCGCCTATTCAATTAAATTTATACAGAAAAAGACTGAAACCAAACCCGAATTCGTCAACCTGGTCAGCCCGGGGGACCTGGTCCTGACCTTTGTTGTATCGATCAGCGGGGAAGAGTTCTCGGGCAATATTCATATCTGTACACCGTTCTTAATGTTGGAACCCATTAAGGATAAGCTTTCTTCCCGGTACCTGCGCGAAAAGGACAGGGCCCATGTCTTCAGAGACCAGCTTGGCAATCTGCTTAAAGATACAGAAGTCCAACTGGTCGCAGAACTTGGCATGACCATGCGCAGCATCGGACAGATTCTTGAAATGGACACGGATGATATTATTCGAATTAATAAGGGACCGCAGGATGCTGTGACGATCAAGGTTGAAGGTGTGCCTAAGTTTATGGGCATGCCCGGCGTGGTTAAGGGCAATCGCGCCATTCAAGTCACTGACCTTATTCTTGAAGATGAAGGAGATGAATATTAATGAATGCTCCGCAAAAGCCTCAGGATCAACCGAATCAAGATGAAACGATACAGGCAGGGCCGGTAGCCGCTACTGGTGGAACGACAGCAGGTGAAAACGACTCCTTTGCCTTTAATGATTTAAAAAATCACGCCAGCGATCATCAACCAGCGAATCTTGATTTTATTCTGGATATTCCACTGGAAATAACTGTCCAGCTCGGTCGGACCAAAATGATGATCCACGACCTGCTCAAGCTGGGCCAGGGTTCAGTGATCGAACTGAGCAAGCCGGCAGGGGACACTCTAGAGATTCTGGCCAACAACAGATTAATCGCTAAAGGTGATGTGGTGGTTATGAACGATAAATACGGGATTCGACTGACCGAAGTGATCAGTACGGTGGAGCGTTTGGAGAAACTCAAATGAATTATGCACCCGATTTGACCACCGCGGCAATAAAGATGGTGCTTTCTCTCGGCGTGGTATTGCTTATCGTTTGGGGGCTCTTCCGCCTGGCCAAGCACAAACTGCCGCTCAACGTAGTGGGTAGCGGGCATAAGCTGATTCAAATAGTGGACAGTCAATGTGTGGGTGTCAAAAAAAGCGTTGCCATGGTTCAGATTCCCGGATCAATTCTGGTGCTGGGGATTGGGGCCGAAAATGTGAATCTGCTGACACAGATTCAAGATCCGGATATTATAAAAGATATTCATGCTTCGCCAAAGAAGCAATCTGTGCTGAGTTTCAAGTCCCACTTGCATCGACTGACCCAGTCACACAGCAGCGTTCGCAAGGATACGCGCAATGAAAAGGTGGTGGATTGAACATGCGATCACGGCAAGTCATATCGGCACTTTTGGTTCTGTTTGCGCTGGCGCTCATTTTACCAACAAGTTCAGCCTTGGCGGAAGAAGCCGGGAGCAATGTTCCCATGTTGAGCATCGATATGAATCAAAACCCCGGCAATGGAAAGGTCGGCGTGGTGATGCAGATATTTCTGCTGCTCACTGTACTTTCACTGGCGCCCTCCATACTGGTGATGCTGACATCCTTCACGCGCATCGCCATCGTTTTGTCCTTGCTCAGGCAAGCCATCGGGTCGAATCAACTTCCGCCAAACCAGATCATCGTGGGGCTATCGCTGTTCCTGACTTTTTTCATCATGACACCCGTTTGGCAAAGCGTTCATCAAGAGGCGCTGAAACCATACTTGGCCAATGAAATGGATGCCAGTGAAGCACTCCAGAAGGCCATCGTTCCTGTGCGCAAATTCATGGTCCGGCAAACCCGTGAAAAGGACCTGGCCATGATGGTCAATGTGGCCAAGTTGCCGCGCCCCAAGAACATTGAGGCGGTACCGTTCCAAGTATTGGTGCCGTCCTTCATTATCAGCGAGCTGAAGACGGCGTTTCAGATCGGATTCATGCTCTACGTCCCATTTTTAATCATCGACATGGTGGTCGCCAGTGTGCTGCTCTCCATGGGCATGATGATGCTGCCGCCGGTTATGGTATCGCTGCCATTTAAGCTGATGGTGTTTGTGTTAACGGACGGCTGGTATCTGATAGTCGGCTCCCTGGTAAAAAGCTTTGCAACTTAAGAGGAAGAAACAATGACTCCTGAATTTGTAACCGGCTTCTTTTTGCAGGCCATAAAGACTGCCATCATGCTGGCGGGTCCCATGCTTTTGGTTGGTTTGTTGGTCGGAATTCTGGTCAGTATGTTTCAAGCTGCGACACAGATCAACGAAATGACGCTGGTATTCGTTCCCAAGATGCTTGGGGTGGCGTTGGCCCTGCTGGTTTTTTTCCCTTGGATGCTCAGGGTCATCACGGATTTCGCGCAAAACATGTTTAACAACATTCCCATGTATCTGCGTTGAAATGCAGTCTCAACTTTATAGGTAAAGGTCGAATCCTTCGATGCTGTCTTTGTCTCTGCCCCTAGAACATATCACATTGTTTTTATTTGTTCTGGTGCGGGTGGCTGCCATTCTCTTTGTGGTGCCATTTTTTGAGTCTCACAGTGTGCCGATGATGATCAAGGTCGGATTGGCGGTATCCGTCGCTTGGCTGCTGCTGCCTGAGGTCAATGCGACACCGCCGTCTATCAATCAATCGCCCATTGCTTTTGCCTTAGGCATCGGTTCCGAAATTGCCATCGGCCTGATCATCGGTTTAATGGTGAAGCTCCTGTTTGCCGGCATACAACTGGCCGGCCAGATGGCAGGTTTCCAAATGGGTTTTGCCATTGCCAATGTGGTCGATCCGGCATCCAGTCTGCAGATCCCCATGCTTTCTCAATTCCTGAATCTATTCGCCTTCTTAATTTTTATTACCTTTAATATTCACTATTACTTCATCAAGGCGCTCGTGGATGGCTTTGAAACCATCCCCTTCTGGCAGGCGCGGTTCGACGGCAATATCTTCGAATTGATCATGGCAACCACCGCTAATGCATTTACTGTCGCAGTTCAAATCGGAGCCCCCGTCATGGTGGCGCTCCTGCTGACTAGCGTTGCATTGGGATTGATTTCACGCACGGTGCCTCAAATGCAGATTTTTATCGTTGCCATGCCGCTTAAAATTATTCTCGGTCTGATTTTTCTAGGGTTCTCCCTTCCGTATTGTGTCAGTTTTTTGAAGGTTGCATTCATCACGCTCGGAAAAAGCATTCAGGGACTGATGCATATATTGACATGAGATAGGACGTAACGATGGCTGCCGGCAACGACCAGGACAAAACAGAACCAGCAACACCCAAAAAGCGTGAAGATGCGCGCAAAAAGGGGCAGATTGCCAACAGCCGTGAGATTCCTTCCGTCATGGTGCTGATGAGTGCCATGACGGTATTCTTTTTTGGCGGCGCCTGGATGTTCAATCAACTGGGTGACATCATGCACCGGATTTTTGCTCATTTGTTTTATCAGGATTTCGGGGTTGAAACCGCCCATATGCTGTTGTGGGACATCTTTCAGCGCATTTTCATCGTTCTGGCACCGCTTCTGTCCGTGATCATCCTGGCCGGTATCTTGAGCAATATATCGCAAACCGGTTTTTTGTTGACCGGTGAGACAATGACACCAAAATTCAACAAACTAAATCCCATCAACGGTGTCAAACGTCTTTTCTCCCTTCGATCCTTGGTTGAAGTGGTCAAGGCCGTCTTCAAGGTAATCATTATAGGCGGAATGGCCTATGGCATGCTGCGAAAGGATATGGATGAGATCCCTGCGTTGGTGTCGTTAACCTTGTCCGATATTCTGGCATTTATGGGCCATGCGGCGCTAAAGATGGGATTCTACACCTGTCTGGTATTGATCATACTGGCGGCCGTGGACTTTTTCTTTCAACGCTGGCAGCATGACCGCGATCTGCGCATGTCCAAGCAGGAAGTGAAAGATGAGCACCGACAAAGAGAAGGCGATCCCATGGTTCGTGCCAGAATTCGGGCCGTCCAACGGGAAATGGCCATGCGCCGCATGATGGACGCCGTGCCGGATGCAACGGTGGTTATTACCAACCCCACTCATCTCGCGGTGGCGCTTAAGTTTGAGCGCGACATGCCGGCACCGCAAGTCGTGGCCAAAGGCGCCGGCAAGATGGCTGAACGCATCAAAGCCGTTGCCGATGAAAACCATGTCCCCATTATTGAGCAAAAGCCGCTGGCAAGAACACTCTTTAAAAACGTCGAAATCGATCAATTTATTCCCGGTGATCTCTACCATGCCGTGGCCGAGATATTGGCATACGTCTACCGTCTTAAGGGGATGGTACACTGATCCGATCCCCGGCATCGCTTAGGGTTCGCGCAGAAATAAGTTCCTCTTTTTAGGTGTTGAGGCGCCTGTCTGGCAAGGCGCCCAAGCGCAGGAATATCGAGATATCGGTGCGCTTGGGCAACACCGCCAGTCAGGATGCATCGGCGCATAAAATGGGGGAGTTATTTTTGCGCAAACCTTTCGGTCGGTACCCTCCTGGTGCGTTCAACGCCAACCCCCAGAAATATTTACGAGGCGAAATATTGACGATGAGATCGAAGCCTCAATCAACGGAATGTTGACGCCGGCGCTTGATCCGGAAATATCCTGCAGTGCGGCGATTACAAAATTACGTAGAATTACAGGCGTGTAGGTTGCCGGCCTGGCCTTTCTACGAATTGTCCCCACGGGTGTGCGGGCAGGCATGGAAAATGCAAATCTTGATCCCGTCAACCACGATCATTACGTAAGGACCATATGGAACTCGCACACGCAACCCATAATCCGGAAAGACTCGGAATACTCACCAAGAACTCAGATGTAATGATGGGTTTCGCTGCCATGTGTATCCTCATGGTGATGATCATTCCGGTCCCGGCCATGATGCTCGACCTGTTTCTAACCTTCAATATAACATTCGCCATTGTCATATTGCTGGTGGGCATGTACGTGTTAAGACCCTTGGAATTCTCCGCTTTTCCTTCCGTTTTGCTGTTGGCCACGCTGTTTCGCCTGGCCCTGAACATTGCATCCACGCGTCTCATTCTGCTCCACGGCAACGAAGGCATCCAGGCCGCCGGCAGCGTGATCAAGGCCTTCGGAAGTTTCGTGGTCGGCGGGAACTATGTAGTGGGACTGATCGTGTTCATTATCCTGGTGGTGGTCAATTTTGTTGTAATTACCAAAGGTGCGGGCCGCATTGCAGAAGTGGCTGCCCGCTTTACCCTGGATGCCATGCCCGGAAAACAGATGAGCATCGATGCAGATTTGAACGCCGGTTTAATCGATGAAGATGAAGCCCGGACCCGCAGGCAGGTGATCACCCAGGAATCGGAATATTATGGGGCCATGGACGGTGCCAATAAGTTTGTGCGTGGCGATGCCATCGCAGGCATCGTTATCACCTTTATCAATATCATTGCCGGTTTTGCCATCGGCGTGTTCCAAAACGGGATGTCTTTCTCTGATGCCGCTCAGAATTACACGCTCTTAACCATCGGAGATGGATTGGTCAGCCAGGTGCCGGCCCTGATCATCTCAACCGCCGCCGGTATCGTTGTCAGCCGGGCCGGCTCGGATAGCAACCTGGGCCGGGAAATCAGCGTCCAGCTATTTATGCGTCCAAGGGTTATGGCTGTGGCGTCGTCCATTTTGTTTCTGTTTGCTTTGATACCCGGATTGCCAACCGTGCCCTTTCTGATTTTAGCAATTTTTGCGGGAGGCGTATCTTATTTTGTGTTTCAAAATCACCGGCAACGCACCCTTGATGAAGAAGGCGAACGGGAAATCATCGAGCAGGAAGATGAGCCTCAAGGTCCGGACGCTTTCAAACCGCTGCCACCTTTGGATATCCTCGGTCTGGAAATAGGCTACGCTTTGATCCCGCTGGTAGACGTCCAGCAGGACGGCGAATTGCTGGATCGTATCAAATCCATCCGGCGGCAGATTGCACAAGAGATCGGTATAGTGGTTCCCTCCGTTCACATTCAGGACAATATGCAATTGAAACCGGGCGAGTACCGCATACTGTTGAAGGGCAACCAAGTGGGTGCGGGCAATTTGATGACCAACCATTACCTGGCCATGAATCCCGGTTTGGCCGATGATTCCATCCGCGGCATACCGACAACTGAACCCACTTACGGCATCGAGGCTTTGTGGATCAAAGAGCAGCACCGTGAAGAGGCCATTGCCAAAGGGTACACGGTGGTTGATCTGGCAACCGTTATGACCACTCATATTTCAGACGTGATTCGGCGATATGCGCGTGAATTGGTGGGGCGCCAGGAAGTGCAAAACCTGTTGGATGCCTTAAAAGAGTCACATCCCAAGGTTGTTGAAGAACTTGTGCCCAACCTTATCTCATTGGGTGGTGTGGTCAAGGTGTTGCAGAATCTGTTAACGGAACAGGTACCCATCCGCGACCTGCTGACCGTCATCGAATCGATGGCGGATTGGGCGCCCAGCGCAAAACAGATCGATGTGCTCACCGAGCATGTCCGCCAAGCCCTCTGCAGGACCATCACCAATCAGCACCTTTCACCTGAAGGCGAATTGATGGTGGTCAGCTTGGGCCATCCTTTAGAGCGACGTGTAGCCGAAGCCATCGAGCGAACGGACCACGGTGAATTCCTCTCCATCGATCCGCAACTGGCCCAGTTGGCCATGAAAAATTTGGCTCACCAGTTGGAAAAATTCGGTGCTCTGACATTGCAACCTGTGGTTTTGTGCTCGGCGCAAATCAGACTGCATTTCAAAAAACTGGTGGATCGTTTTATTCCGAATATCACTGTTCTTTCCTACGATGAAATTGTGCCCAATGTAAAAATTCAATCCATAGGCGTAGTGGAGTTGGCCGATGAAGATTAAGCGTTTTGAAGCGGAGAACATGGCGGAGGCTTTGCGGCAGATTAAGAAAGAATTCGGTGAAGAAGCTGTCATTCTGTCTGCTAAAACGATGAAAAAAGGCAAGCGCCTGCTCGGAAAAAAAGAAACGCAGTTGGTTGTCGTGACGGCGGCTGTCGATAAAATATCTGATCCGGGTCCTTCAAAAACAGATCTAAACGCTGAAGAGAACAACAAAACATCGCGGGCCGTAAGTGCAGAGGTTGGGCGTGAAGGCGCCTATTACGCCGGCAGCAGCATCCTTAAACGATTCAATCCCATTACCAGGACCGGTCAAAAAATACTTAAACCCAAATTCGTGCGATTGATGTCCCGGCCCGATGTCGAGAAAGATCCTCCTTCCTTTGTCCAACGTTTGATCGCTGCGGGCTTGAATGAAGAAACAGCTGCGGAATGGGGAGAACAATTAGGTGGGCTGCTGCCAGAGGATGGCTGCCTAACAACAGAAATTCAACACGCCCTATCGCAAGTGATTCAGGCCAGAGGCATCGTTGGCAGCCGGCATCAATCCATGGCAGGAAAACAGCAGTGTGTTGTCATGATGGGCCCCGCAGGGGGTGGCAAAACCTCGGCTGTCGCCAAACTGGCTGCCAAACTATCCATCGAGCAACAAAACTCCGTGGCCATCATCAGTTCTGACAATCAGCGTGTTGCCGGAGCGACGGAACTCGAACGTTATGCGAAAATCATTGGCGCTCCTTTTACGACAGCTTTTACGACGGAAAAGTTGACGGATAATATCACCCATTTAAGATCTTTCCCCTTCATCATCATTGATACTCCGGCAATAGCGCCCGATGATCCATCCCAGATTGAAAAACTTAAGGCCTTGATCGATTGCCTGGATAATGCCGAAAAAGTGCTCATGCTAAACACTGCCTTGCAAGAAAAAACGATTTCTAAAATTATTGATCATTTTCTCCCCATGAGCATTCATAGCCTTTGTTTTACCCATCTGGATTGGGCTGTGGATATGGGGACCATGATAAATATGGCGGAAAAACACGATTTGCCCATTGGATACTTATCCCATAGCTCAAGAATTCCTGAAGGTTTTAGAACAGCAACCGCCGATCGTCTCTCGGAAATGCTGCTCGAAGGGGAAGGATGCGACGAAGGGTTGGTCAATGACCATGTCAGCGTTGTCCAAAAAACAAAACAAAAGAAAGACCCGCACTATGTGGCCAACCGCAATTCGGACATTTTTCATTTTCATGCGTGTAAATCAGTTCAGCGTATCAATGCAGACAACATGATCGTTTTTAAAGATCCGGCCGAAGCAATTGGGCAGCATTTCAAACCCTGTCGCATGTGCTGCGGTGAGTTAATTGTTCCCAAACCCATAGATCGCCTGGCCAGAGGGTATGCCGGCAACAGGTACTGATGCCAATGAAGATTATGGATCAATCCAATAACGTTATTCAACTCAAAGCGCGGATGGGCATGAAATCAAAACAGGAATCGAAAGAACGCAGATCTGTTGTACGCCAAAGACCGCGGATTATCGCTATTACAAGCGGTAAGGGGGGGGTCGGCAAAACAAATATAGTAGCCAACTTGGGATTTACCCTCAGCCGGTTCGGAAAGAGGGTGCTGATTTTTGACGCCGACTTGGGATTGGGGAACCTGGATGTGCTTTTAGGGCTCACGCCGGAATATAATTTATCGCATGTTATCAAGGGCCAGAAGAAGCTATCTGAAATCGTTGTGCCGGGGCCGGGCCGGCTGAAAATTCTTCCTGCCGCTTCTGGTATTCAGGAGATGACATCACTTTCGCCGGAAGAACGGTATTTGGTGTTCAGCCAGCTCGAAGCATATATTCGTGATTTTGACATCATGCTGATCGATACCGCTGCGGGGATTTCAGCCAATGTATTGTATTTCAATATCAATGCAGATGAAATAATCGTCGTGGCCACGCCTGAGCCAACCTCTATAACAGATGCTTACGCGTTGATGAAGGTGCTTTCGGTTAAATATGGAACCGATCATTTCAAGATGGTGGTCAATGCTGCGGCCAACGACAGCGAAGCCGATGATGTGTTTCGCCAGATAAGCCTTGTGGCCGACCGATTTTTGGATGTCGAAATCGAATACTATGGCGGCATAGTCCTGGATGAGAATCTTAAAAAAGGCGTTCGACAGCAGAGAGTGGTCAGCGACTTCTCTCCGCTGACAAAGGCGAGTCGAAATTTTGCCGCCTTGGCGCGCAAAATCGCGGATGATGATTTTCATGGTGATCGAAAGCGTCAATTTGAATGGGGTATGACAGACCTTCCAAGTTAGAAGCACTTTATCGGCAGTAGGATTGTTGACTGAAACAACAACCTTGATGGAGAACAAGATGTCATTGGTAGAATCTCAAATTAAAGCCTTGGACAAAAATGATTTTACACTTCGAAACCAGATTATTTCGGAATATCTTCCCTACGTCAACCGGATTGTAAATCGCATCGCGACCCATTTGCCGCCTACCGTGGAAACCGATGATCTGGTCAATGTGGGGATCATAGGATTGATTCAGGCACTTGAACGCTACGACCCGACGCGCGACAATAAATTCATGACCTATGCGGTGTTTAGGATCAAGGGGGCCGTATTAAGCGAACTTAGGTCCAGGGATTTTATCGGTCGCACCACGCGCAAGAAGATTCGCAATCTTGAAAAAGCCTATTTGAAGCTTGAGCAAAAGCTCGGCAGGGATGTCGAAGACCAGGAAGTCGCCGATGAGATGGACATGGACCTGGATCAATTCTATCAAGTTAAACGAATGTCCAGCATCTCCTTTGTCAGTTTTGAGGAAATTGGATACACCGCCAAGGATGAGAAAGAACAATTCTTAGGCAATTTGTTCGGTGGAAACGGGCGCGATGCGTTGTCGATGACCGCCATCAAAGAAATCAAAACCCGATTGGCGGCTCACATCGAAGAATTGCCTGAGAAAGAAAGACTGGTGGTCTCAATGTACTATAGCGATGAGATGACCATGAAAGAAATCGGGGAAGTATTGGGCATCACCGAGTCCCGCGTCTCTCAGATACATTCCCAGGCAGTCATTCGCCTGCGCAGCAAATTACGCAAAGACGGGTTGTTGGAAGAGTAGACCAGTTGGGCAATGTTAACTAAGTTTGCTTTGAAAAGGAATACGAAAGATGACCACCATTACCGTTTCTCTCTGGGTATTTGCATTGACAATAGGCATTCCAGGCTTCTGTCTGCTGTGGCTGGTGGGACGCCTGATTCTAAAAAAGAGAAAGTCAAGGAAAGAAAAGCGCCTGAATATGGCGTTAAGGCTTCATGAGGATCAGTCCAATGTTGCCAGGCGGCAATTTCATAATGATCTGTTGATGCTGCAGGTAGATGCCGTTTTCAACGGGCTGAATGCCATTCTGGAAACCGAACGGATAAAAATAAAGACTTTGTTGAACAACTCCGGCGCCATGGGTTTTGAGCCGGCAGCGTTCACAATGGATGCATGTGCCGGGAAGGAGATGCCATTGCAGCGCGAGCTGACGAGGGATCAGCACGCCGCCGATGAAATACCCGCCGATCATGATGCCGCTGAAGGTTTGGTCAATGAGACTTCAGACGATAACAGACTCTCGCAGTCGGAGCTTGAGCTGGCCATGAAAATGCGGGCGTCGCGGCAAAGGGATAGATCGCGGAAATTGGAGGCTGTGGCATGAAAATGGTGCCGCTAATCGGGCTAGGCAAAAATTGCCGCGTTGGGCTTTGGCGGGAGAAAACGAAAATCATAAATATTTATAATCATAATATTTAATAGAAATTGACCCCTTGGCATGGTCATTGCTCGATATACTTATCATATGCCAATAGAGGTGCAAGCGAATGAGTGGAAGCATTTATAAGGCAGGATCGGGAGCTATTCTTCAACAAATGCGTTTGGATGTTTACGCGAACAATCTGGCCAATGTGAACACGGCCGGATTCAAAGCAGACCAACCGGTATTTAAAATAGATGCGCAAGATACACCCTCGCAAGAAGTCAACAGCCCGGCACGGCTGTCGCCCTACGCGATCCCCATGGAATATGTGACCAACTTTGAGGCCGGACCGATGCAAACCACGGGGGGGCCGACAGATGTCGCTATTGTCGGGCAAGGTTTTTTTGAGATCCAATCTCCGGAGGGCCTTCAATATACGCGCAACGGTCGCTTCAGCATCAACGCCAGCGGCGCGCTGAGCACGGCTGAGGGGTGGCCGGTGATGGGGCAGGGGGGCGAGATCACGGTGGAAGGCAACCGCTTGGAGATCAGCGATGATGGACAAGTGAGCGTGGATGGCGATGTCGTCGGCGTGCTTAAGGTGGTGGACTTCAACAAACCGGAGTCGTTGCGCAAGACCGGCAGTACGCTTTTCAAAGATGAAAGTTCATCCGCAGGCATACGGGATGCGCAGGATTATCGCATCGCCCAAGGTGCCGTAGAAGCGTCCAATGTGGACGCCATTCGAACCATGACGGAGATGATCGAAACCTTGCGTGTATTTGAAACCTACCAAAAAGTTATTCGCGCAGCCGACGAAGCGACCGCCAAAGCGGTAAATGAGGTGGGTAGAAGTGCGTAAACCATTTTTCAATCGGCCAACTTGAAGAGAAGGAGGTTCCTGAGATGATTCGCAGTCTTTGGACAGCAGCAACCGGAATGCAGGCTCAGACAGCCAATATTGATGTGATTTCAAATAACCTAGCCAATGTGAATACAGCCGGCTTCAAACGCAGCCGAGCTGAATTCCAGGATTTGCTCTACGAAACCATTCGCCCGCCCGGTACCTCGAGCGCCGGCGGCAGCGAGGTGCCAACCGGCATTCAAGTGGGACACGGCACGCGACCAGTGGCCACCCAAAAAATCTTTATGCAAGGCGATTTCCAGCACACGCAGAATGAACTTGATATGGCCATCGAAGGAGATGGATTTTTTCAAATCGCGCAAGCCAACGGGGATACTGCCTATTCCAGGGCTGGAAATTTTAAAATCGACAGCGAAGGCCGCATTGTTTCCCCGGACGGTTTCCTGATGGAGCCGGAAATTACCATACCTACAGATGCTATGGCGGTATCCATCGGTACCGATGGTGCTGTTTCCGTGCTGCAGCCCGGAAATGCGACCCCATCCGTGGTGGGCAATATCGAACTGGCGCGCTTTGTCAATCCGGCCGGGTTGCAAAGCATCGGCCGTAACTTGTTCGTGCAGACCGCAGCTTCGGGCGATCCTCTCACCGGAACACCTGGCGAGGATGGATACGGCACCATAGCCCAGGGATACCTGGAAATGTCCAATGTCAGCGTAGTGGACGAGATGGTTAACATGATCACCGCCCAAAGAGCTTATGAGATCAACAGCAAAGCCATTCAAGCAGCGGATGACATGCTGCAGCTGGCCAATGGCCTGAAACGGTAATCATATGAAATTCAGACGATCAATAAGATCCATTTTTCAATGCGCATCTCTTTCGATGGCCGCCGTGATCCTCTTTGCAGCCGGTCCGGCGAGTGCCATCGCCGATCAAGGCAGCCCAGGTCCCCGGAACCTTCTTCAGCCCGAACACGTACGATCGGCCGTTCAGGGTTATATTGCCCGCCATGCACCCTGGGGGCCAGAACAAGTCAAGATAAGGAAAATCAATTTCAACCATGCCTTTGAAGTGCCGGCAGGAAAATTAAGCCTGCATGTATCGGCGCCCAAACATACGGACTGGATCGGCGCCATCCCTTTTACCGTTAATGTCGTGGTGGAAGGGCAAAAGATTAGCAGGCTTACGGTGCCTGTGAATATTGAGGTCTGGAGCGATGTAATTTTGACAACCAAACCATTGGGGAAATATCAACCCATCGGACCGGACGACATTCAAATCAAAAAAATGAATCTGGCGCGGACGCCATCCAACGTCATTGTTCGCATGGATCAGATTTTGGGGCGGCGTACCAATCGAAATGTTGCCGCCAATTGCCTGCTGCGCACCGACCTTATTGAATTGCCTCCGGTGGTCAAGCGAGGAGACATTGTCCAGGTGGTGGCGGAATCGCCCATTCTGAAAATCACAGTGAAAGGGATGGTCAAGGAAAACGGTGGACAGGGCGAGCGCGTCAAGGTGATCAACCTGCGATCAAAGAAGGCCATTTTTGCACAGGTGGTTGACGGGCAAACCGTGCAGGTGGATTTTTAAGGAGCCCATATGAGCAGATATCGATACGTCAAACGGTTGCAACCTCTGGCCCTGGCAATGCTCTTGTTCGGCTGTGCCGCCCCAACGGTGATTCAGACCGAATATCCCGCCCGGCAAATGAACCCGGCAAACCTGCCGACTCAGGCGCCCCAGATGGCTCCCAAGCTGCTAAACCATGAAAACAGCGGATCCCTATGGGTTCAAAACGGCACCTTGAGTGAGATGTTCATCAATGCCAAAGCCCGCAATGTAGGTGACATTGTGACCATTAAAATTGTCGAGACATCCAGCGCCAGCAACCAGGCCAGCACTGATACGGATCGTACCACCTCTATGGCGGTGGGCTTGACCGGTTTTTTTAACCTGGAAGACAAATTCCCAAGCACGAGCAAATTTTTTAACCCTTTCGCCCCTGTACAGAGTGACTATGGGAGCGAATTTAAAGGATCAGGCGCAACGGTTCGCAGTGGAGCACTGACAGCTTATATCAGCGCCCGTATTGTTCAGATTATGCCCAACGGCAATTTTATCATCGAAGGAAACCGTGAAGTGCGCGTCAACAACGAAAACCAGGTCATCACCTTGACCGGTATCGTTCGCCCAAGAGACATAACGGCCGACAACGTGATTCAGTCCACATACATCGCCGATGCAAGAATAAGCTACAGCGGCAGCGGGATCGTCAACGACCAGCAACGTCCAGGATGGTTGATGCGTATTCTGGACAATGTTTGGCCATTTTAATTTCGGAACAGGAAACGCCATGAAACGGAAATCGCTGGCCCAACATCGAAAGTTTTCAATACTGCCTCTGGTGCTGCTCATCATGACGCTATGGCCGTCGATATCAGGGGCGGTGCGCATCAAAGACATTGCCGACATCAATGGTGTGCGGGACAACCAACTGGTCGGCTATGGCCTGGTCGTGGGATTGGATGGTACGGGAGATGGTAAAAAATCCCTTTTTACAGTTCAATCCATGGTCAGCATGCTGGAGAAAATGGGGGTTTCCGTAAACGCCGGGGATATCGCCGTATCCAATGTGGCGGCGGTGATGGTGACCGCCAAGTTGCCCCCCTTTGCCAAAGCCGGTGGTCGCATCGATGCGTTGGTCAACTCCATTGGGGATGCCAAAAACCTTCAGGGCGGCACACTGTTGATGACGCCCTTAAAGGCCGCCAACGGCCAAGTCTATGCCGTAGCCCAAGGACCTGTAAATACTGGTGGATTTTCTGCCGGAGGCGAGGCCGGCAGCGTCCAAAAGAATTTCCCGACTGTGGGACGGGTCATCAGTGGCGCGCTGGTGGAACGCGAAGTTAACATTAACCTGAACGCCAGGCAAAATTTGAGCTTGAGCTTGCGCCAACCCGATTTTACCACGGCCACCAGAATGACGGACGCCATCAACGCCCTTTTTTATGACCGCATCGCGGATGCCCAAGATGCCGCCACCGTACAGGTAAAGGTCCCCATGGCCTACCTTGGAAATATCGTCGGCTTGGTGGCCATGATCGAAAAGCTGGAAGTGCAGCCCGATTTAACAGCCAGGGTCGTGATCAATGAACGTACCGGCACTGTGGTCATGGGTGAAAATGTGCGCATTGCAACCATTGCTATCGCTCACGGCAATTTGAGCATCGTGATCAAAGAGTCGCCCCAGGTCTCCCAGCCGCTGCCCTTTTCCAAAAACGGCGAAACCGTCGTGACACCCGATACTGATCTGTCGGTGACGGAAGGTGAGAAACAATTGGTGCTCATGCCGTCAGGGGCCAGTATTGGTGAGGTGGTCAAGGCACTTAATGCATTGGGCGTTTCCCCACGCGACTTGATTGCCATTTTTCAGGCCATCAAAGCGGCCGGCGCACTGCAGGCCGCATTAGAGGTGATATAATGTCCGGCAACATAGATAATATCCATGTTCTGCAAACCGCGAAAACCGAAAACAGAACATTAAAGGCAGCGGAGAAAGAGACCCGCCCTGAATTGGAAAAAGCATGTAGGGACTTTGAGTCGATTTTCGTCAATTACATGATGCAGCAAATGCGCAAGACGGTGCCCGAGAACAGCCTATTCGGCACCAATCAAGGTGAAAAAATTTACACCGGCATGTTGGACGATGAAATTGCCAAATCGGTGTCCCAGAGTCGGGGACTTGGACTTGCAAAGGCGATGTATGAGCAGATGTCGAACATCGGTGGCCATGATAATAAAAAAGAATAAAGTTATTCAAAGAAGGGGCGATAAAGCATTCAGACGGTCCTATTTCAGGACCGGGATGGTGTTATTGGTAAATTGGGTTCATTGGCTTTTCGCGGTTGCGAAGAGCCCCGGGGGGTCGCAGTAAAGGAGGATTCTTATGAAAGTATCGGATCAAAACACGCCCATTCAACTGGATGCCTACATTAGACAGGTGCAGCAGCATAAACACGCTGAGCAACCAAAATTACCGCCGACGGGAGCATCGGGCGGCTTGGACAAAGTGGAACTGTCGGATCAGGCCAGACAAATTCAGCACGCTGCCCAGGAAGCGAACCAGGGCTCCGATGTACGTGAGGATAAAGTTGCCCAAATCAAGATGGATATTGAAAATGGCACTTACAAAGTGGTTGGAACCAAGGTAGCATCCGCCATGCTCAATGAAGCATTTGAAAATGATGTGATATTGCAAAAGGTAAACACCCATGCCTAAGTCGAATGCGGGGGATACATAGAAATGTCGGATGACATTGAAGCCATAATTGAGAACCTGGAGAATTCCGAGAAGCTTTATCGACTATTGCTGTCGGTGCTGGAAAAGGAAAAAAAGGCGGCTCTGAGTTCGGCGCCCGATCTATTGTCATCCGCCGTGGAAGAGAAGGAGGCGTTGATGGCTGAGTTGCGTCGGCTGGAACGCGGTCGTCGGCTTTTGATCAACCGGATCTCCGCTGCATGGAACATTCCTGAAGAGCAACTGAGGCTTTCATTGTTGGCCGAAAGAACCCATGCGGCTCAGGCAGCACAGATCAGGCGCCTGAGTCTGTCATTGCGAGCTTTGGTGCAAGAAAACAAAAAATCCAATGATGAGAACCGGTTGTTGGTTCGGCATTGTCTCCATATTGTCAACAGCGCTTTGGGCTTTTTTCACCATTGGATCTTGCCCACAGACAGTTATGGCGCATCCGGAAGAATGAATATGCACAATAATAGCGGTAAACTGGTGTCGGGAGCGGTTTGAGCCCATCAATGCGGTACGGTGATACAAAATGTCCAACATATTAGGTCTTCTTAATATCGGTCAATCAGCGCTTTTAACGCAGCAAAAAGCCATTGATATTACAGGTAATAACATTGCAAATGTAAACACCCCGGGATATTCTCGACAACGTCTGGTGATTCAGCAAAGCAGCCCCGTACGTGCAGATGGTCTTACCATGAGTACGGGCGTGACTTCTGACCCTGCCATTCAACGTTTCTATGATCAATTTCTGGGGACGCAATTAAACGATGAGAATGCCACTTTGGGTCGCTGGCAGGCGCAGAAAGAGGCCTTGGAAAAAGTCGAGCTCATGTTTGACGATGCCAACGAATTTGGGCTCAGCAGCGCCATGAATGCGTATTGGAATGCGTGGCAGGATCTATCCAACAACCCATCAGGTGTTGCCGAGCGGACTACCTTAATATCGACAGGTCAGTTTCTTTCCAGTATTTTCAATCAAGTATACAGTAATATCAGTACCTTGAAAAATGATATCGATACGCATGTCGACAATAAGGTGGTCGATATCAATGCCATGGCCGATCGCATCGCCGAGTTGAACAAAAAAATCGAGCAGGTGGAGGTCACAGGACATAATGCCAATGATTTCCGAGATGAACGTGATCAGCTGGTGTTTGAACTCTCTAAGATGATCGATATCAACAGCTACGAAGATGGCGATGGGAACGTGAATGTTGACGTCGCCAACGGCAAGCCGCTGGTGCAAGGGACCGCCACCTGGGATTTGGTTACCGCCGACAATGCTGGGGTTCAGGATGTGTACTGGCAGAGCAGCAATGGCACCAATGTAGACATCACCACCAATATCTCCGGAGGCGAGCTCAAAGGCTGGATTTATGCACGTGATGTATCGTTGAATGACTATATGACCCAATTGAATGATCTGGCCAATACCGTGCGGACCAGTGTTAATGGTGCCCACACGGTCGGGTTGGATCTGAACGGCAATGCCGGATTGGACTTTTTTACGGGGACGGGTGCCGCAGATCTGGCCGTCAACGCCGCAATCGTTGCTGACACCGATTTAATCGCGGCTGCAGGCGCCGGAGAGGGTTTGCCCGGCGGTAACGGAGCGGCCATTAATATCGCCAACCTTCAAAATGCCGCCACCATGGCCGGCGGCAGCACTTTCGGGGAATACTACAGTTCACTGACCGGTAAAGTCGGCTCCGATGTTCAGGCTGCGGATTTCAATCACGAACATCAAACCACCATGGTCCAAAATCTAGAAAATTATCGACAGGAAGTTTCCGGCGTTTCCCTAGATGAAGAGATGATTAATCTGGTGAAATTTCAGCATGCCTACAATGCTGCCGCCAAGATGATCACCACGGCTGATGAAATGTTGGACACCATATTGGGACTGGCAAGATAAGCGAGGCGAAAAATGCGTGTAACCAATAAGATGATGGCAGATACCATCAACGCCCAGTTGATGCGACAAACGGAACAGATGGCCAAAACACAGGAGCGTATCGTCACCGGCAAACGGATCAACCGGGCGTCCGATGATCCTGCCGGTATGAGCAGCGCGCTCTCCTATCGCAAAACCATTGCCAGCCTCGAACAATACAATGACAATATTGCCAACGGGAAACTGCATATCGATACCGTCGATAACCTTCTGGATATGGTCACTGGCATGTTGCGCGAAGCCAAAGAGGTCGCTTTTGACACCGCACCAGATATGCGCACTGAATTGGCCGCAGATGTTGCGGCCCTGCGTGATCAGGTGTTGCAAATGGCCAATTATCAAATTGACGGTAAATATATCTTTTCCGGCGATACCACCAATACGGCACCTTATACCAGCGCCACCTGGCTCTATAACGGAGACGCTGGGACCAAAGACGTGATTATTGGCGAAAATTTGTCGGTCAATATGACTGCGGACGGCAGGGCTATCTTCGGACCCGACGGCAACAATGTGTTCGACATCATGAATGCGCTTGAGGCCGCTTTATTACTTCCTGATCCGGTTGCCATTGAGAACCAGATCGCCCAATTGGAGAGTGCCACGGATCGCATCGACACGGTTCGCGCACAAAACGCCGGCGTGTACAAGCGCCTCGAGGCAACGGAAAACCATTATGCCTACTTCAAGGTCAACGTCCAAGAGATGCTTTCAAAAACCGAAGACGCTGATATTTCGGAAGCCATAATTAATTTCCAGGTTCAGCAAACCACTTACGAGAGCACGCTGGCCACATCTTCCATGATTCTTCAAAAGAGTCTCATCGACTTTTTGGGATAGGTTCCCGCCGTCCTGCTCAATTAACAGGTGCGTACGATTCGCGATGGGGGATATTGCCCAGAATAATCTCCACGCGCCGGTTTTTTTCGCGTCCTTTGGCAGTATGGTTGGTATCGATGGGGCGATATTCGCCAAATCCCATGGTGGATATTCTCTTGGGGTCAATCCGGGCCTCAGCGATAAAAAACTCCGCCACGGCCGATGCCCGCGCCGCCGACAGGCGCAGATTGGTTATGAATGGGCCGCCTCGAATGGGGACATTGTCGGTGTGACCGGCGATGGTGATATCACCCTCAGCCGCGTCAAGGATGCCCCCCACTTTTTTCAGCAGCGGGATGAGTTGATATCGGATTTCGGCTTTACCGGAGTCAAACGTTGATTCTCCCATCAGCCGAATAATAACTTCATCTTCACCGGATTCGAGCGTGATCTGGTCTTTCAGAACTTCCAACTGGTCTTTAATCAAATTGTCGATTTCCCGGTCAAGATCTTCTTTTATGCGAGTGGCGATGGCTTCCTGATCGAAATCTTTGGCAATCAGCTTGGACCCTTTGGGAATTTCCATGACGCGCTGTTTGCGCTGTACACCAAAGGCTTTTTCCAATGAACCGGCCACCTGTTTGTATTTTTGCTTGTCCATCTCCGAAAAGGAGAGCAGCAGTACAAAAAAACAGAGCAATAAACTCATTAAGTCGCCAAAAGTGACCACCCATTTAGGCGCACCCGGGTCAATTTTCGGGCAATCGCATTGATCTTCCATCAGTTGGCCTGACCCACGGTCGCAGCTTCCGCTGGTTTCTCACGCTCTTTTGGTGACAGGAAAATTTTCAGGGATTCCTCCAACACCATCGGGGAAACCCCCCGGTTGATGGCGATGGCGCCTTCGACGATGATGGTTTTGGTCAATTTTTCTTTCTCGCTGTTGAGGCTGAGTTTGTCAGCGATGGGAATGCAGACCAGATTGGCCACCACCGCGCCATAAAGCGTGGTCAGCAGCGCGACGGCCATGGAAGGGCCAATGCTGGACGGGTCGCTCATGGATGAAAGCATTTGGACCAGGCCGATCAGGGTGCCAATCATGCCAAACGCAGGGGCTGCATCTCCGGCACTCTTAAAGACTTGTTGGCCCGTTGCATGGCGCTGAATCGTTAGCCGGATATCTTTCATCAGCATATCTTCAATGAGCCCTTCATCATAGCCGTCGGAAAGATATTGCAGGGCTTTGGCGGAAAAAGGGTCGGCCGGGGATTCCTTTTCCAGTGCGATCAGTCCTTCCTTCTTGGCGATGCGGGTGTATTCCACCATTTCGGTGATAATGTCTTCCGGATTTTGCATCTTGAACAAGAAAGCCTTCAGTGCCACAGCGATGGAACCAATGACGTCAGACATTTTAAACCGTATAAACGTCACCGCAATGGTCCCACCGACAACAACCAGCACGGATGGAATATTGATAAAGGTGCCGACGCTTCCCCCCATGATGATGGCACCCAAGATCAAAACGGTGCCGCTGACCAACCCTATAACAGTTGCTATATCCATGCGATGTCCTATTTATTGATAAACACGGTTCTGCTTATATTGCCCAATTCGAAATAGCGCTTAAGTTTTTCTATCACGACTTGATCGATGGTCGTTTTGGAAGCCATCACAAAAGCCCCGGATTTCATATGAACGTCCGATGCCAGCACCATGCCCGGTTTCAGTTCGTCAATATCCACGGATTTATCACGGCGTTTCGACTCCGCGGCCATTTTCTCGAGGTTGATTTCAAGCAACAGGTCAACCAATTCGGACGGCAGTTGATAACCGCGCAGCGTTTGGAGTTTGTCGGTGATTTTATCAAACGGACATTTGAGCTGATATACCAATTTGTCATAGATGGAGGCCGCGCTCACGATAAATGCACCCATCGGTATGCGGTCTTTGGATAGCCCGTCCGGAAATCCGCGACCGTTATATTGTTCGTGATGCCACCGAACCATGGAGGCCACTGGCCGCAGCAAATCGACCTGATTCAAAATCGCTTCGCCCCGCTCGGCATGCGTATGGTAGAGGGACTTTTCATCGCCGGTCATCTCGGGCACACCTTTGGTTACCAATGAACTCGGGAGCCCTATTAATCCGATGTCATGAAGCAGGCCGGCTGCTTCGATTACAGGATAATTCTCAGGCAGTACGCTTGGGTTGTGCTTGGCCAATTCCAATGAAAGCCGGCCGACTCGCCTCGAGTGCCCCCCCAGCGTTGCGTTATATGTTTCCAGCAATTGGGTGAACATATGGATGGACTGGTAGTAATTGCGTTTAATGGCGACGAATTTCTGGTTCAACTCCCTTTCGAGCTTGATGATGCGGGCACCAATTTCAAGCCTGACCCGCAACTCCTCAAGGTTCAGCGGTTTGGTGATATAGTCGTCCACACCACCTTCCAGGCCCCTGACCACATCGGTACGTGTATCTTGGGCGCTAATCAGAATGATGTAGATATAATGATTCAGATCCAGCGAACGGACTTTTTCGCACAATGTCAATCCATCCATCTCCGGCATCAGCCAATCGCTAACGATCATGTCAATATTGGAGGCTTGAAGCTGCTCGATGGCCAATTTGCCGTTCTCGGCCTTGACAATGGAATACCCCCACTTGGTCATGCTCTTTTCGAGCAGGCTGAGGGTGGTAACATCGTCGTCTACTATCATGATCTTCATGCGTCCAAATTCCTAACTTGGAAAAAATCTTGCGGTGCAAAAGAAGGCTTCCGTTTCAATGAATATACTGCAAATGCTGTACCAAGATTTGCGAGCCTTATGCGTTCAAGTGAAACATCGGTTGTAGGAGCGCGAAACTTAAATCGAAACTGCAGGCATTGCTCCTTAAATGAATAAATAAATCCTTGCTGCGACGGCAGTCCGGATATGATGCACGATTTTCTAAAGTTTAATGAAAAAAAGGCGATACCCGGGATTAGAAGTCGCGATGCGTTCATGAAAGATGGTCGCAATATTGAAAATGTGCTAAGCTGAATTTCAAAACACCTCTGCTCACATCTGATCCTGCATGCCGTGGCACCTGACCGTGAATGGTAAGCCTGCGCTTTATAAGCAATATGCATTGTTTTGAGATATTTCTAATATCTTAAATGACATAAGGAATACCGCATGGAAATCCTGATCGTCGAAGATGATTTTATCTCACGCAATTTGTTGAAAAAGATGCTGGTTGAAATGGGCCACGAGGTCATTGAGACGGAAAATGGCATCCAGGCTTGGGAATACTTGAACAACTCGCCCGTCAGCATCGTCATCAGCGATTGGTTGATGCCTGAAATGGATGGGTTGGAATTGTGCCATAAGATTCGCAATGCCACATTTAAAGGGTATGTATATGTCATCATGTTGACCGCCAAGGATCGTAAGGCTGACTTGGTTGACGTTTTTAAAGCCGGTGCCGATGATTACATTCCGAAGCCATTTGATCCGGAGGAGTTGAGGGCCAGGGTGATGACCGGCGTACGTGTTGTGCACCTGGAGGAACAACACA
>Ga0210123_1000479_pt1 | contig 24693 bp, 21 predicted proteins | sample Muzzi_PWB_D2_FD_185535 | JGI IMG/M metagenome (GOLD analysis project Ga0210123, IMG submission 185535) | Wetland microbial communities from San Francisco Bay, California, USA, that impact long-term carbon sequestration - Muzzi_PWB_D2 (SPAdes) | ecosystem: Environmental > Aquatic > Marine >... | reverse complement strand
AGTGCCCCTAATTCTTGAGCGGCTCGATCAATGCGTCAAGATTCAGTTCGTCGCAAAACTCCATGAACTCTTCACGCAGGGTCGAGATATGGATGTTGGCTGGGACATTCACGGTCATGTGAACAGAAAACATCTGTGTCCCGGAGTGTGCGGCAGCGTAGCCGGTAGTGACCATTTCCTGGATATTGATGTGCCGCTTGGAGAAGAACCTGGCCAGGTTGTGAACGATACCGGGTTGGTCCAGCGCCACGACATCAACACCGTAGGGCAGCAGGTCCCTGCGGCTTCCCTGCACGCTGGAACGCCTTGAAATGATGGTCAGCTCGAGCCGTTCTTCCAGGCTTTTTAGCTGGGTTTCAAGTTTTGCCAGGCTGTTCCAGTTGCCTCCGACCTGCAGCAGCAGGGCAAAATCGCCGCCCAGTACCGTCATGCGACTGTCGATGATCGTGCAGCCACAGTTCAGGACGGAATTTGATATTTCATCAATAATTCCGGGCTGGTCCTTGCCGAGGGCAGACAGCACCAGTTGATTGTTTTTTGCCGGGGTTTGTTCGTTCATAAATCTGAAAATCGGTTGTTTGCGAGAGTAGCAGGTCGACGCCTGTAAAAGTCTACCATTATTCCCCAATTGTGTGGTGTTTGTCTTGTCAGCCCGGGGTACCACCAGTACCATGTCGGTCTCGTCTGATACGGAGATTCCGGTGATGTTTCAGGGCAGTATGGTAGCGCTGGTGACCCCGATGCAGGAGGGGGGGGCTATTGATGAAGACAGCCTGCAGCAGCTGATTGATTTCCATATAAAGAATCATTCCGATGCCCTGGTAGTGGTCGGCACGACCGGTGAGTCCGCGACCCTGGACGAGCAGGAACACTGCCACGTGATCCGGCGGGCGGTGGAAATGGCCGCTGGCCGGATACCGGTGATTGCCGGAACCGGGGCCAATTCTACCCGTGAGGCCATTAATTTGACCCGTTGCGCCATGGAGGCCGGCGCGGATGCCTGCCTGCTGGTCACCCCGTACTACAACAAGCCAACCCAGGAAGGCCTGTACCGGCACTACAAGGCCATAGCCGAAGCCGTGCCGGTTCCGCAGATCCTGTACAATGTGCCCGGCCGAACCGCCTGCGACATGTTGCCGGAAACCGTGCAGCGACTGGCGCCGATTGAAAATATTATCGGCATCAAGGAAGCAACCGGTGACATGCAGCGTGCCCGTGACATCATTACCTCCTGTGGTGACAGGCTGGACGTGTACAGCGGTGACGATGCGACTGCAATGGAATTGATGTTGCTGGGTGGCAAGGGGAATATTTCAGTGACGGCCAATGTTGCGCCACAAGCCATGCATGAACTTTGCAGTGCCGCACTTGTCGCAGACCGTGACACGGCAACACGGATCAACGATCGGCTGGATATTTTGCACAGGACCCTGTTCGTCGAGGCCAACCCGATCCCTGTCAAGTGGGCCTTGCATGAAATGGGGCTGATCCCTGCGGGGATACGTTTGCCATTGACGCCCCTGGCAGAAGAATTTCATGAAACAGTCCGGCAGGCGCTCAGGCAGGCCGGCGTGCTGAATAACCAGGAATAACCCTATGCATTTGAACCTACACTCCAGAATCCTGTTACCGGTACTGGCAGGTGCCTTGCTGGTGTCTGCCTGCGGCACCATGGACAAGATTGCACCCGGCCGGAAGAAGGTTGATTACAAAAAGAGCGAGACGACGGAAGCGCTTGAGGTGCCGCCTGACCTGTCTTCAAGCACAATTAACGCTGCCCCGGGCACGCTGGATACCGCAAGCTCCGCGCTTTCGGAATTTAATGACGGGCTGCCAGCGGGTGCATCGATGGTGCTGCCCGATCAGTCGAACATGCGGCTTGAGCGGGATGGCGACCAGCAGTGGCTGGTAGTGCAGGGCGAGCCTTCACAGGTTTGGCCGAAGGTCAGGGAATTCTGGCTGGAGGAGGGTTTTCTGATCAAGATGGAAGACCCGCGTACCGGCATACTTGAAACCGGCTGGTCCGAGAATCGTGCGGACATTCCCCAGGGACCGATTCGCAATATCCTCGGGAAAGTCATTGACTCTGTATATTCCGCAGCCACGCGTGATCAGTACCGGGTGCGCCTGGAGCGGGGTTCCGAACCATCAACGACAGAAATCTACCTGACACACCACGGTGTCGAGGAAGTAATCAAGGGGAGTGTTGAAGACAGTCAAACGATCTGGGAGCCGCGTCCCAGTGACCCGGGACTGGAAGCCGAAATGCTCAAGCGCATGATGGTCTTCCTCGGTGTCGAGGAGCAGAAGGCCGAGGCCATGCTGGCACAAAAGAAGGCTGAACAGAAGCCACGTGCCCAGCTGGTATCCGTCAAGTCAGGCAGCATGCTGATAGTGGAAGAGGACTTCTCGCGCGCGTGGCGCCGCACCGGGGTGGCACTGGATCGAATCGGCTTTGCCGTTGAGGACCGCAATCGATCGGAAGGCATCTACTATGTACGTTATAACGACCCGCTCGCGGACCAGGACAAGGACGGGATATTGAGCAAACTGGCCTTCTGGTCATCCAGTGATGACAAGGATGCCACACAGTATCAAATAGAAGTGCAGGCACAGGGCGCAGCAACCCACATTGTTGTCAATGATGCACAGGGCGAGCGGGATACCTCCGCTACGGCAAAGCGTATTCTCTCGCTGCTGGAAGAAGAGCTTCGTTAAGTTGCCATACAGTACCGCGTAATATGCGCTTTGCATCGCTGGGCAGCGGCAGCCGGGGTAATGCCACCCTGGTTGCTGCAGGCACTACCCTGGTGATGGTCGATTGCGGTTTTTCAACCCGCGAAACAGAACGGCGCATGGCAAGGTTCGGCTGTTCTCCCGAAGATTTATCGGCGCTGCTGGTTACCCATGAGCATGCTGATCACATTCGCGGGGTTGGCCTGCTGGCCCGCAAGTATGATCTGCCGGTCTGGCTGACCCGGGGTACCCGCCAGGTTATGCGGGACGCTGATGTGCCGGCCATGCATCATTTCGATGGTCATTCAAGGTTCAGTATCGGTGATTTGCAGGTAGACCCCTTCACGGTGCCGCATGATGCACGCGAACCCTGTCAGTTCACCTTCGATGACGGTAACCGCCGCTTCGGGATGCTGACGGACACGGGCCGCATGACCCCCCATATTATTGAATGTCTGGATGCCTGCGATGCCCTGTTGCTGGAATGCAATCACGATGCGGATTTGCTCATGGGCGGGCCGTATTCGGCGGCCCTGAAACGGCGCGTGGCCGGCCCCCTGGGGCACTTGAGCAATGCACAGGCCGGTGAAATGCTGTCCCGGCTTGATACCTCCCGTCTGCAGCACCTCGTGGCGGCGCACCTGAGTGACAAGAATAACCGGCCGGAGCTGGCCCGGCGGGCGCTGGCAACCACGCTGGACTGCGAGACCGACTGGATTGGTGTTGCGGATCAGGAACAGGGTCTGGACTGGCGGGAAATCAGTTGACATGGTTCTTTACAGGGCTGAATTCATTCGGCCAACGGTGTACACAGGCGCCATGATTAGCCGAATGAATTCGGCCCTACATTGTTTGATCTGCACTCACCGGGTATCTGTGCCCTGACTTTGTATCACCCTTCAAGTATTATTCCCCGCTTCCAGTTTCCATGTGTAACGGAGTCCTGATGCTGCACTTGCGCGGTTGCCCCGCACTGTCCAATTTTCGCAAGCAGAAATTGCTGATACAGCTCAGGGAGCAGGTGCCTGCCGTATGTGGCATCGAGGCCGATTACCTGCATATTGCCGAGCTTGATGGTGAGCTTACAGATATCGGGCAGGGCATTCTTATGCAGTTGCTGAGCTACGGACCGGACAGGTCGCCTGGTGCAGTGCCTGCCGGCTCGCTCGTGGTCATACCGCGCCCGGGGACCATCTCGCCCTGGTCCAGCAAGGCAACCGATATCGTACATAACTGCGGCCTGGAAAAGGTGCTGCGCGTGGAGCGTGGCATTGTCTATACGCTGGAGCTTGAGACGGGTACCGGACTGTCCGCTGCACAGTACACCGCGTTACTGCCGCTGCTGCATGATCGTATGACCGAAACCGTTGTGTTTGATGTCAATGATACGGATGTCTTGTTCCGGCATGCGACACCGGCACCCTCGCAAAGTATTGATATCCTGAGCGGCGGGCGTGCGGCGCTGGTAGCGGCCAACCGTGACCTGGGCCTGGCCATGTCTGCGGACGAGATCGATTACCTCGTGGAAAACTTCACGGCGCTCGGTCGCAACCCTGTCGATATTGAATTGATGATGTTTGCGCAGGCCAACTCGGAGCATTGCCGCCACAAGATTTTCAATGCCGACTGGGTCATCAATGGTGAACCGCAGGATGAAACGCTTTTCAATATGATCCGGGCCTCGCACCGGGCCAGTCCTGAAGGCATTCTTTCGGCCTACCATGACAACGCTGCGGTGCTTGAAGGATTTGAAGTGCAACGTTTCTTCCCGGACCCGGAAAGCCACCGGTATGGCGCCCACCGTGAGGCGGCACACCTGGTGATCAAGGTGGAGACCCATAATCACCCGACGGCGATATCACCCTTTCCGGGTGCAGCAACCGGCTCCGGCGGTGAAATACGCGATGAAGGGGCGACCGGGCGGGGCGCGAAGCCCAAGGCCGGCCTGTGCGGCTTCTCGGTGTCCAACCTGCGTATTCCGGGATTCGAGCAACCCTGGGAAACCGATCATGGCAAGCCGGCGCGGATTGTGTCGGCGCTGGATATCATGGTCGAGGGTCCGCTGGGCGCCGCGGCCTTCAATAACGAGTTCGGCCGTCCGAACCTGTGCGGTTACTTTCGCACATTTGAGGAGCGGGTTCCCGCAGTCGGCGGTACCGAACTGCGTGGCTATCACAAGCCCATCATGCTGGCGGGTGGTGTCGGCATGATCCGTGCTGCCCATGTCCATAAAAACACCATTTCGCCGGGTACCCCGATCGTGGTACTGGGCGGGCCGGCCATGCTGATCGGCCTCGGGGGCGGCGCCGCGTCATCCATGTCGAGTGGCGCCAGTGCCGAAGACCTGGACTACGCCTCGGTGCAGCGCGGCAACCCGGAGATGGAGCGGCGTGTGCAGGAAGTGATCGATGCCTGCTGGGCGCTGGGTGATGCCAACCCGATCGTGTCGATACATGACATCGGTGCCGGCGGCCTGTCGAATGGCGTTCCGGAACTGGTGAATGACAGCGGCTGTGGCGGGCGCTTTGAGTTGCGCGAGATCCCCAACGATGACCCGGGCATGTCACCCCTGCAGGTCTGGTGCAATGAATCGCAGGAGCGCTATGTGCTGGCGGTTGACCCGGCGCAGATGCCGCAATTTATCGCCCTGTGTGAACGTGAGCGCTGTCCGGTTGCGGTGCTCGGCGAGGCGACAGAAGAATCGCAGCTGGTGCTGGATGACCGGCATTTCGGAAATACGCCGATTGACCTGCCGATGAGCCTGTTACTCGGCAAGCCTCCGAAGATGTTGCGTGAAGTGCAGGGCATTGCCGTTGAACAGCAGGCCTTTGCAACGAACAGTGTTGATGTGATCGAGGCCGCCTATCGCGTCCTGCGACTGCCTGCCGTCGCAGACAAGACCTTCCTGATTACCATCGGTGACCGATCGGTGACGGGCATGGTAACCCGCGACCAGATGGTGGGGCCGTGGCAGGTGCCGGTGGCGGATGTGGCAGTGACGGTCTCGGATTACGAGGGCTACACGGGTGAGGCCATGGCCCTGGGCGAGCGCACACCGCTTGCCTTGCTGAGCGGGCCGGCCTCGGGCCGCATGGCGGTCGGCGAGGCGATTACCAATATTGCGGCCAGTCGCATTGATGGCATCGGCAGGATTTGCTTATCGGCAAACTGGATGGCCCCGGCCGGGCATCCCGGTGAAGATGCCCGGCTGTATGACACGGTAAAGGCGGTCGGTGAGCAGTTGTGCCCGGCGCTGGGGATTGCCATACCGGTCGGCAAGGATTCAATGTCGATGAAGACGGTCTGGAACGAGGCCGGCACGGATCAGGCGGTGACGGCGCCTCTGTCACTGATTATTTCAGCGTTCTCGCCGGTGCTTGATGTGCGCCGGACACTGACGCCGCAGCTGCGTACAGACAAGGGCGATAGCGAGCTGATCCTTGTTGACCTCGGCGGGGGGGGAAATCGCCTGGGCGGATCGGCACTGGCGCAGGTCTACAGGCAGCTTGGGCAAATACCCCCGGACCTCGACGAGCCGGGGCTGTTGCAGGCATTGTTTGCCGCGGTCCAGGACCTGAACAGCCAGGGCCTGCTGCTGGCCTATCATGACCGTTCTGATGGCGGTCTGCTGGCAAGCCTGTGTGAAATGTGTTTTGCCGGGCACACAGGTGTTTCGATCAGCATCGATTCACTGGGCATTGACCCGGTGGCGGCCCTGTTTGCTGAAGAACTGGGTGTGCTGGTCCAGGTGCGCCATGCAGACAGGGAGCCGGTCATTGCCGCCCTGGCGGCCCGTGGCCTGGGAGACATCACGCATGTGATTGGCACGTTGAATGACGTGGACCGGCTTGAAATTACCCATAAGGGTAATGCCCTGTTGTCAGAGTCGCGCATTGATCTGCAGCGCGCCTGGTCCGGCACCAGTTACCGGATGCAGTCACTGCGTGATAATCCCGAGTGTGCCCGCGAGGAGTACGATGCAATACTGGATGCAGGCAACCCGGGCATTCAATGCAGGATTCCTTTCGATGCCGATGAAGATGTCGCGGCAGCGTTTATCAGTACGGGGGTGCGTCCCCGGGTGGCAATTCTCCGCGAGCAGGGTGTGAATGGCCAGGTCGAAATGGCGGCCGCATTTCATCGTGCCGGATTCGAGGCGATCGATGTACACATGAGTGACCTGCTGTCGGGGCGCGTCACGCTGGCTGATTTCAAGGGAGTCGTGGCCTGTGGCGGTTTCTCCTACGGTGACGTGCTGGGTGCCGGGCAGGGCTGGGCGAAGTCCGTCCTGTTTCATTCACAGTTGCGCGATATGTTCAGTGCCTTTTTTGAGCGCGAGGACGGTTTTGCCCTGGGTGTTTGCAATGGCTGCCAGATGCTGTCGAGCCTCAGGGGGCTGATTCCGGGCGCCGCTGACTGGCCGCGCTTTGCGCGTAACAGGTCCGAGCAGTTCGAGGCGCGTTTCTCGCAGCTGGAAATACTGGACTCCGCCTCGCTGTTTTTTGCAGGCATGACCGGTGCCGTGCTGCCCATCGCCGTGGCGCACGGTGAGGGCCGGGCAGAATTCAGTGATGCAGCTGCCGCACAGGCCGCGCTGGACAGGGGCATCGTAACGGCACGCTTTGTCGACAGTCATGGCAGGGTTGCGCGGCAGTATCCTGATAACCCCAACGGCTCACCGCTTGGTATCACCGGGCTGACAACGGACAGTGGTCGCGTCACAGTCATGATGCCGCACCCGGAACGGGTATTTCGGACGGTACAGAACTCCTGGCATCCGGAAGAGTGGGGTGAAGAGGGTCCCTGGATGCGGATGTTTCGCAATGCGCGGGTGTGGGTAAGTTAGGGGATTGTCGCTGTTGTAGGGCCGAATTCATTCGGCCAGCATATGCACCTGAATGAAATAACAAGCTGAAGCACCGCTGGCCGAATGAATTCGGCCCTACAACAGCCGGGGTTCAGCCCTGCTTATCTGAAAGCCTGATCGTTAGGGTTCCAAATTCAGTTGCATAGTATTCCAGCAGGGCCTGTAGAAAAATCACGATAGCAATCATCTCGCAGAGTTCCTCGATGGTATAGAGAATGCTATAGGTGATGGTCGTGGTTCCATGCAAATCCGCTTCCCGCGCACCGACCATCTCCAGACCAAGGGCACCCGTCAGGAACAGGCCGCCGGCAATGATGAAGCGCAGCATGAATGGCCGTGGCAGGTGCAAAAGGAAGCGGAAATAAAACGCGGCGAGTACACCTGTCAGCACCGTGTAGGGTATGACCCACGGGAAGTACAGGTAGCCGCTGGCCGTGAAAAACTCCTCGATGATGTCGCCGATATCCTCGTGCAGCGAGGCGCCTTCATCAAAGCCCAGGAACAGGAAAATCCATGCCAGCAGTTGCCAGTGAAAGCAGAAGGGCTGCTGTGTTTTTCTTTTTCCGGAGGCAATCATGAAAAGAACACATGAGCACAGGATGATGGCAAGCGTTGAATAGAGCGAGGGCAGGTTGGCCTCGTAATCAAAGTCGATCAGCTCGATAAAATCGAATCTGTCGGGGTCGTTAATGACGTAATACGCGGTTAATTGCGCAATATGCAGGGCTGCAAGAGCGCCAATGATGGAGAATAATACTGCGCCAGTCCTTTTCGGGTTTAGTGTAAGTTCCATACCTGCCCTGTTCCGGGGCGGCGGGTTATTGCTTTGTGATCCAGGTCTCTTTGAGGCCAAGCTTCTCCTTGATCGTCGTGCTTTGTGTCCTTGCGGCGGCCTTGCTTTCAAAGCCGGTCACCCGTAAGCGGTAGTAGGTCTTGCCATTGACGAGCGCGGTAACCATGTCTGTTGCAACACCTTTATCAAGAAACCGGGTTCTCATTTTTTCGGCAGTCTGCTGTTTCAGGTATGAAGCAATGTTGATTGACCAGTCGCCGGTATGGCCGGCTTTTTCACCGTGATTAATGTCCTGGTCGGGCGCCGCCAATGGTTCGGTCTGCACATCCAGCAGGGTTAACCCGGGCGGGTGGACGGGTTGGGTCGGGGCACTGTTGCCAGGCCCGGTTGTCACTGTTGCCGGTTTTTCCGGTTTGCTGTACCCGGCTGATTCAGGCGCTGGCTCGGAAGGCATGGAAGGCATGTCTGCTGCCGGCCTGTCATCTGCCATGCCGTCCACTGCAGCTGCCGGTAGGCCTGCAGCCGGAGCTGGCAGGTCATTCAGTGCCGCAAGTGTCAGCTGCTTGTCGGTGCCTGGTTCGGGCGCGGCTGTGTCGCTGCCCATGCTGGTCGTAACAGGTATGGCGGCCCCGACTGGCCGCTTATCCAGAGTCGCAAGCATGCCGTTGTCATCTGCGGGTGTCGAGGGGAGGGGGGTGTCGCTGTCCTGATTGACCGAGGGTGCCGCGGATGGGGCTGCAGCCGTGTCCATTGCGGGTGTCGAGGGGAGGGGGGTGTCGCTGTCCTGATTGACCGAGGGTGCCGCGGATGGGGCTGCAGCCGTGTCCATTGCGGGTGTCGAGGGGAGGAGGGCGTCGCTGCCCTGATTGACCGAGGGTGCCGCGGATAGGGCTGCAGCCGTGTCCATCATCATGCGACTTTCGGCAACCGGGCTGGCCGGTGTTGCTGTGGCCGGAATCCAGGTATTGACGGCGACGTTTTCTTCCCGGCTTTCAATTGCCGGGCCCTGGCGGGGCGGGTGTGTTGCCGGCGTTATGGCCGGGCTGGCTGATGGCCGTTGTACCCGGTTATTTGCAACCTGTTGTGCAGACTCCTGGGTCATGTACACCCCGGTAATGCCGATGGCCAGTGCGGCAACGGCCAGTGCTGTCATGGCCGTCAATACCCGGTCACCGAAATTGCGTGACGGACGTTCCCGGTCAGCGACACGCTCAGACGTGCCTTGCCAGACCCGGCTGCCCACCCGGCCTTCAAAGTCATCCCAGGTTTCCCATGGGGCGAGGCCGGACGCAAAGCCGGCAGCGCCTTCGTCGTGCATCTTTTGTGCGAAGGCCTTTATTTCTTCCCTGTCTTTGCTGGCCATGTGTTTATTTTTCCAGTCGTTTGTACTTGATGCGGTGCGGCTGATCGGCCTCTGTTCCCAGGCGGCGTTTACGATCGGCCTCATAGTCGGCATAGTTGCCTTCATACCAGACTACCTGACTGTCTCCCTCGAATGCCAGTATATGTGTAGCAATCCGGTCAAGGAACCAGCGGTCGTGGGAAATCACCACGGCACAGCCGGGAAAATCCAGCAGTGCTTCTTCCAGTGCGCGCAGTGTCTCCACGTCCAGGTCGTTGGTCGGTTCATCCAGCAGCAGGACATTCCCGCCACTTTTCAGCAGCTTGGCGAGGTGTACGCGGTTGCGTTCACCCCCCGACAGGCTGCCGACATGCTTTTGCTGGTCGCTGCCGTTGAAATTGAACCGGGAAACATAGGTGCGTGAATTGAGTTCATGCTTGCCGACGGTAATAATGTCCTGCCCGTCCGATATTTCTTCCCAGACCGTCTTGCTGCCGTCCAGGCTGTCGCGACTTTGGTCGACATAGGCGATAACCGCCGTCTCGCCAATGCGCAAATCCCCGGAGTCCGGTTGTTCCGCCCCGGTCAACATGCGGAACAGGGTGGTCTTGCCCGCACCGTTCGGTCCGATGACACCAACAATACCGCCGCGTGGCAGGTTGAAGCTGAGGTCATCGAACAGCACGGTGTCGCCGAACCGTTTGCCGAGCTTGTTTGTCTCAATCACCAGGTCACCCAGCCGGGGGCCCGGCGGGATAAAAAGCTGTTTGGTTTCGTTGCGCTTTTGCGAGTCTTCCGAGGACAGTTCTTCAAAGCGTGCGAGTCGGGCCTTGCTCTTGGTGTGGCGGCCCTTGGTCCCGGAGCGGACCCACTCCAGCTCCGCCTTGAGGGCCTTCCTTCTGGAGGATTCCTGTTTCTCCTCGGTCTCGAGGCGCTGGGTCTTTTGTTCCAGCCAGGAGGAATAATTACCCTCCCAGGGTATGCCGCGGCCACGGTCAAGCTCCAGTATCCAGCCGGCCGCATTATCGAGAAAATAGCGGTCGTGGGTAACCGCTACCACGGTGCCGGGGTATTCAACCAGGAAGCGCTCCAGCCAGGCGACACTTTCCGCATCAAGGTGGTTGGTCGGTTCATCCAGCAGCAGCATATCCGGGTTGGACAGTAACAACTTGCACAGGGCAACCCGTCTGCGTTCACCCCCTGATAATTGCGTGACGTCCGCATCCCATGCCGGCAGGCGTAATGCGTCGGCGGCAATTTCCAGTTTGCGGTCCAGTTCCCAGCCACCCGTGGCATCGATCGCATCCTGTAACTTGCCCTGTTCTTCGAGCAGGGCCGTCATTTCAGCGTCTTCCATGGGTTCGGCGAACTTCATGCTGATTTCGTTGAACCGGTCGAGCAGGACCTTGGCCTCACCAAGGCCTTCTTCAACATTCCCGCGTACATCTTTCCCGGGGTCCAGTTGCGGTTCCTGGGGCAGGAAGCCGACCTTGATGCCGGCCTGTGGCCTTGCCTCACCTTCGTAATCATTGTCTTCGCCCGCCATGATACGCAGCAGGCTGGATTTTCCCGATCCGTTAAGGCCCAGTACCCCGATCTTGGCGCCCGGGAAAAAGGAAAGGGAGATGCCTTCCAGGATTTTGCGCCTGGGTGGGACGACCTTGCCCACCTGGTTCATGGTGTAGACGTACTGCGCCATCGATGTGCATCCTTCCGGGCTGGAGACAGAAGCCGCTTATTATAGACACCGCCATGCCGCGGGCAAAGGGCTTGTGTAAATGAGTGCTGTGAGGACTACGTGCTAGCCGCGGTGCAGGGGAATCACCTTCCCCGGGCTTGAGGGTGTGTTTCTCGTGGCCTGTTCGGCCTTGTCAATCGGCTGTGGGCGGCCAAGGAAATAACCCTGAACGAAATCAACCTTCATGTCCTGGAGCATGGAAAAGGTTTTCTCGTTTTCGACGCACTCGGCAATGGTCTGGATATCCATGGTATGCGCCATCTGGTTGATGGCCTGCACCATTTTGCGATCAACCGGGTTGGTGGTCATTCCGCGTACAAAACTACCGTCAATCTTGACGTAATCCACGTGGAGATTTTTCAGGTAGGTAAAGGAAGAGAGTCCCGAGCCGAAGTCATCCAGTGAAAAACGTATCCCCATGCCTTTTAATATGGAAATCAGCCGAACCGCCTTGTCCATGTTGACGATGGCCGCTGTTTCGGTGATTTCAAAGCAGATCTTGTCGGAAGGGACGTCAAATTCATCAAGCCTGTCAACCAGGTAATGCAGAAAACTCTCATCAGAGAGTGACTGGCCGGACAGGTTGACGGCATATGCAGGCATGTCTGCACGATCCATGTTGCTGATCCTCGCACACAGGGTGGCGATGACCCACTGATCGATCTTGCTCATTAAATCATAGCGCTCGGCAGCGGGGACAAACTCACCGGGCATTATTTGCCGGCCATCCTCATCAATCATCCATGTCAGGACCTCGTTCATTTGCCGGTTGCCGCTGCCCGCTACTGCTGGATGAATCGGCTGGGTGAACAGCGCAAAGCTGCCCCTGTCGAGTGCCCGTGTGATCCGTGTTGCCCAGCGCATTTCATTACGTCTGTGCATGAGTGCCCGGTCATCAGGGAGGTAGTAGTGAACCCGGTTGCGTCCACTTTCCTTGGCAAGGTAACAGGCTGTATCTGCCGCGCCCAGGATGTCCGACAGGCGGTTATTACCCGGTGTGAATGGAACAACACCTATACTGACACCGATGTTAAAGGGCTGCTCTTCCCAGAAGAACTGGTAATTATCAATAGCGGCACGGAAGGTATCGGCAATCCGGCGGGCCTGGACCGGCGGGCAATTTTCCAGCAGGACGGCAAATTCATCGCCACCGATACGGGCAACCAGATCACCGCTGCGTACCGTGTCGCTGAATATCCGGGCGACCTGCATCAGCAGGTCATCACCGGCGGCATGTCCGCAGCTGTCATTCACGATCTTGAACCTGTCCAGGTCAAGGAAACAGACGGCATGCTGGCTATCGTTGTCATCGGAGCGGATCAGCAGGGCACCAAGTGATCTCTCGAATTGTGTGCGGTTTGCCAGCCCGGTCATGGGATCGGTCAGGGATATGTCCTCCAGCACATCATAGAGTTCTTTCAGCTCGGCGAATTCACTGATTACATGGTTGTCGTCTGATGTGATCATGGAGCAGTTTGATTCCGTGTTTCTGCGCCGCAACTGGCTGCACAGGGATTGCAGCGGCCGGATGACCAGCGTCTCGGCAAGCCACCTGGCCAGCAGGACGGTAAAAAGGGTGGCCAGGCCGACGACCAGCATGATCGTGTTGCGGGTCTTGTTCAGGTTTGTGAAGAAATCCCCCATGTCCACCAGCAGGGATATGTTCAGGATGTCCTGACCGTCGATCGACCTCAATGAATCCTCGACGACCATGGTGGTGTTATCAATCGGGTTGTTGTCCCAGTTTTCGGATTGATAGCTCGTTTGACCATTGGCCAGTGACAGTTTCAGTGGCATGCCGAGGTCGGTTCCCATGTCCTTGAGGTCATGCAGGGGGTCGGTGATAACCTGAATGTACCCATCAGGCCGTAGCCCGACCGGGACGACGACGGATAGAAAGGGTTTCCCGTTTGCGGTACACAAATGGGCGGCCGGCTTCAGTCGCGCGGTGCCGGTGCGTGAGCTGCCGGTTAATTCCGGGCTTGCACAGCCCGATCCGTCGGGAAAATCAGTCGTGGGGGCAGTTGATTCGGTTACCAGGTCAAAGTGCTTGTCATAGACCCGCAGCTTCTCCAGTTTGAGGATGCTTGCTGTAACAAAATACTGGTGGAAGCGGTCGTCCAGCAGGGGTTGCAGTGCATCCGTGTCATGATTCCTGTAGGCGCTGCGAAAGTGCTTGTCATGCTGAAGCTCAAGCCCCAGCCTGCCTGCATTGCGTTTCAGGATCTCCAGCAAGTCGTGTGTCTTGAGTTCAATCAGGTCAACCAGCGCAGCACGCTGGTTTACAATGGCATGATGCCGGTAGATTTCCGCGCTCAGAAATACAAGGGCAATAGCAAACAGGCCCATCAGGAGGATGGTCAGTCCGAGGCCGGTTCTAAGAGGTACTTTTCTTATCATTGGACGAGGGGGTATTGTTGTTCCTGCCACTCCACCATGCCGTTGCGGTACCAGTAGATTTCCGTATAGCCACAGTCAACTGCAATTTGTGCGGCCCTGGCACTCCGCCCGCAATGTATCCCATTACAGTAGAACAGGACCGGGGTAGAGGTGGCGGGAATGGTTGCAGCCAGAGTTGCACAATTGGTGTCAGTATCAGGCAGGCTAACCGAACCTTCAATGTAGCCTGCCTTGCGGTCTGCCGTGATTCTTGAATCGATTATTACCAGTTCGGGGATTTCCACGACCTTTTCGATAAGCCCCTCGGCATCGACATTGATGACACCCTTTATTGTTTCCGGGCTGACGATTTTCCCGTTGGGCGCATTGTCGTCTGCGGCTGCAGCAGGCAGGCCGCTTGCTGTAATCGCGAGTATCACAAGCAGTGTGCACAGTAATTGATTCATCGGCCTGGTCTTTGAAGTTGTGCCGGCTCCTCGGGAGACCTGACCATCTATCCTGCCACGATGGATGTCAAGCTGTGGCGGGCAGTTCCGGCCGGCCGGTTTTGTGTTTATATCTAGAATTCGCATTATGTATATATCATAATATTATGTATTTAAATTAAAAATATGGATGTTTAATCGCCGCTGCCCCTCAGCCATAATAAATCAAGACCAGCCAAACAACTGTTGCTTGCGTTGTGTGCAGGGGTCCGTTGAACCGGTGTTATCGAATGTGAGGTTTTCTGCATGGCGAAGCAAATGTCTGCCTGCGTATATATCGGGGATGATCTGGCCCGTTATGGATTCGGCCAGGGCCACCCCTTCGGACCGGATCGCCTTGATGCGTTCTGGAAACATGCGCAGGCCATCGGGCTCGACCGGCGAGTCACACAATGTGTGCCGGTAACCACCGGGCGTGATGCGATCGAACGCTTTCATACGCGCGCATATGTTGACCGGGTCATCGAGCAATCCGCAAGCGGTGAGGGCTTTCTTGATTGCGGGGATACGCCGGCCTCCCAGGGTATTTATGAATCGGCCTGTTTTGTTGTCGGGAGTGTGCTGGATGCCGTTGAGGGGTTGATGACGGGTGTGTGCCGGCATGCCTTTGTTCCCATCGCCGGTTTGCATCATGCACAACGTAACAGTGCAGCCGGGTTCTGCGTATTTAACGATTGTGGTGTAGCGATTGAAACCCTGCGCTCAAGGTATGGCCTGCAGCGAATTGCCTATGTCGATATCGATGCACATCATGGCGATGGCGTGTTCTACAGTTTTGAGGATGACCCGCAACTGATATTTGCAGACCTGCATGAGGATGGCCGGTTTCTTTATCCCGGTACGGGAAGGGTGGAGGAGTGTGGCAAGGGTGCCGCTGCCGGAACCAAGCTCAATATTCCCATGCCACCGGAGGCCGGGGATGAACTGTTTTTTCAGGCCTGGGAAAAAGCGGAGGACTTTGTCGACAGGCACCGGCCCGAATTCATCCTGTTCCAGTGTGGCGCGGACAGTATCGGGGGTGACCCGATCACGCATCTGCGCTATACCCCGGCGGCCCACCGCCATGCGACGCAGCGCCTGTGCCGCCTGGCTGACAGGTACTGTGATGGCCGTTTGCTGGCACTGGGCGGGGGTGGCTATAACCGCAGAAATCTGGCAATGGCGTGGACGGCCGTACTCGAGGTTCTGGCCGGGGGCTGACGGGCTTTTTGTTGCATGATAGTGGCTCAGGTTGCACCAGGCCGAATACATTCCGCCCTGCAAGAACGGAGTTGTAGGGCGGAATATATTCCGCCAGGCAGACTCGATTGGTTCGCAAGACCCTGTCAGATGGGCTATTATCTGACGCGGCCGGTGCTGCCGGATATTCTTACCCACATCATAGAGTTATCCAGAATGTTTGCCAAAGATATGCAGATTGCAGGTTATGACGATGAGCTCTGGGCCGCCCTCGAGGGTGAACGTCAGCGCCAGGAAGACCACATCGAGCTGATCGCCTCTGAAAACTATGCCAGCCCACGGGTGCTGGAGGCGCAAGGCTCGGTCCTGACCAATAAATATGCCGAGGGTTATCCGGGCAAACGTTATTACGGCGGGTGTGAATACGTGGATGTTGCCGAACAGCTGGCCATTGATCGTGCCAAGGCGCTGTTCAAGGCCGACTATGCCAATGTGCAGCCGCACTCCGGCTCGCAGGCCAATGCAGCCGTCTACATGGCCCTGTTGCAGCCGGGCGATACCATCCTCGGGATGAGCCTGGACGCAGGCGGGCACCTGACGCATGGTTCACGGGTCAGTTTCTCGGGCAAGTTATACAATGCCGTGCAATACGGCCTGAATACGGAGACGGGCGCCATTGACTACGACGAGGTTGCTCGACTTGCGCAGGAACACCGGCCGAAAATGGTGGTCGCAGGCTTTTCCGCCTACTCGCTGCAGGTCGACTGGCAGCGTTTCCGTGAGATTGCCGACAGTGTCGGTGCCTGGCTGCTGGTTGACATGGCGCACGTGGCCGGCCTGATTGCCGCGGGAATTTACCCGAGCCCGGTCAACATTGCGGATGTCACCACGACGACGACGCATAAAACCCTGCGCGGTCCGCGTGGTGGCCTGATCCTGGCGCGCGCCAATGAAGCGGTTGAGAAAAAACTCAACTCGATGATCTTCCCCGGTATCCAGGGTGGCCCGTTGATGCACGTGATTGCGGCCAAGGCCGTGGCGCTGAAGGAAGCGATGGAGCCGGCCTTCACGGAATACCAGAAGCAGGTGCTGCAAAATGCCCGCGCCATGGCCGAGGTCATGACGGGCCGCGGTTACAAGGTCGTTTCCGGCGGAACGGATGACCACCTGTTCCTGGTCGATTTGATCGACAAGGGACTGACCGGGAAACAGGCCGATGCCGCACTCGGTGCCGCCAATATCACCGTCAACAAGAATGCCGTACCGAATGATCCGCAGTCACCCTTCGTCACCAGCGGAATCCGCGTAGGCACCCCGGCGATCACAACACGCGGATTCGGTGAAGACGAGGCACGGGAACTGGCGGGCTGGATGTGCGATGTACTGGATGATATCGATAACCAGGATGTCATCGATGGTGTGCGCAGCAAGGTGCTGGAAGTGTGCAGACGCTTCCCCGTTTATGAGTCCGCCTGACAGGGTTTCTGACGATGCATTGTCCCTTTTGCGGTAAGCTGGATACCAAGGTTATCGACTCGCGACTTGCCAGTGAAGGTGCGCAGGTGAGGCGTCGGCGCGAATGCCTGAATTGCAATGAGCGCTTTACTACCTTTGAATCAGCCGAACTGGTGATGCCGCGCATTATAAAAGGCAACAATGCACGTGAACCCTTTGATGAAAAGAAGCTTACGGCCGGGATGATGCGTGCACTGGAAAAGCGCCCGGTCAAGTCGGAGAAGGTGGATGCGGCAATCAGTCGCCTGCAGCATCGATTGCGTGCCAGCGGCGAACGCGAGATTGCGGCACGCATGCTGGGCGAGTGGGTCATGAATGAATTACGTGAACTGGACAAGGTGGCCTATGTACGCTTTGCGTCTGTGTACCGCAGTTTTGAGGACGTAAATGAATTCCGCGAGGAAATAGAACTGCTCGAGAGCCAGCCCACGAAGGAAGACAGAAAGAACCAGATTTCGTTGCTGCCGGATGAATAGGAGTCCGGTAAACAGTTTTCATCAGTGAGTACTGTAAGTTACCTCAAAAAGACGTTAGAAATGTAGGGTCGAATTCATTCGACCTGCAACGATTGGCCGAATGAATTCGGCCCTACCAGGGTAATCAGTTTTCTTTGCATCTTTGCGAGAGTTTTCTTTTTTGGATTGAGGTTCCTGCCAGTGTTTTCCGGAGAAGATCACCACTACATGGCGCGTGCACTGCGTCTCGCAGCGCACGGACTGTTTACTACTGATCCCAATCCGCGCGTGGGTTGTGTGCTGGTGCGTGAGGGTGAGGTCGTCGGGGAAGGCTGGCATGAGCGCGCCGGTGAGGCGCATGCAGAGATCAATGCATTGCGCGCTGCCGGTGACAGGGCCGCCGGTGCAACGGCCTACGTCACACTGGAGCCCTGTTGCCATCAGGGGCGTACGCCGCCCTGTACCGATGCCCTGATCGGGGCGGGCCTGGCGCGTGTCGTGGCCGCGATGGAGGATCCGAACCCGCGGGTGGCCGGTGAAGGTTTGCGGGTATTGCAGCAGGCCGGTATCGAGACGCTGGCCGGGGTCCTGGCGGAAGAGGCCTGGAAGCTGAATCCCGGTTTTGTAATGCGCATGCGGCAGGGGCGGCCCTGGGTGCGCTGCAAGCTGGCAATGAGCCTGGACGGGCGAACGGCCATGGCGGATGGCGGGAGCAGCTGGATCAGCGGTGAACCGGCGCGCCGGGATGTGCATAGGGAGCAGCTGGATCAGCGGTGAACCGGCGCGCCGGGATGTGCATAGACTGCGTGCGCGCAGCGCGGCCATCATGACGGGTATCGATACCGTGCTGGCCGATGATCCCTCGCTGACCGTGCGCCTGGATGAGGCGGAGGGTCCCTGCCGCAACCCCCTGCGGGTCGTGCTGGACTCGGGGCTGCGCATGCCGGCGGATGCAAGGCTGCTGGGACTGCCGGGAGAGACACTTGTTATCACGGGTGTTACAGACCCCGGGAAACAGGCACGCCTGCAGCAGGCCGGCGCCTCGATCAAGGTACTGCCCCTGAAGGAGGGGCGACTGGACCTGGCGGCCGTACTGCAATACCTCGGCGGGATGGAGATCAATGAAGTCCACCTGGAGGCCGGGGCGACCCTGTGTGGTGCGTTGCTGGAAGCGGGGCTGGTGGATCAACTGGTTATTTATATGGCGCCGCACCTGATGGGCGCTGCCGCCCGCGGGCTGTTTGTACTGCCAGGGCTGGAGCATATGCAACAGCGCATCGGGCTGTCGATTACCGACATCCGCGCCATTGGCGATGACTGGCGCATCGATGCAAGGGTAACAGCGAGCGCTTGATCCGGTAATGCAGCGCGAAAGAGCGGATGGCGTTGGTGTTGGAATGCCGAGCCTGATGAATGACTCGTCAAGGCAAAAGAGAATCCATTTCCCCTCCGGGAGCGATCAGGATGAGGGGATATGGATCAGGCGGTTGCCGTTAATTTGATTCCCTCTCCCCAGCCTCTCCCGGAGGGAGAGGGGGCTAGTGAGGTGGTTAAGAAGATGTTCACTGGAATCATACAGGCTGTAGGCCATATCACGGTGCTGGAAAAGCGCGGTGGCGATATGCGTATTGGTATCAATACCGGCACATTGCCGATGGGCGACGTGTGCATCGGCGACAGCATTGCCGTGAGTGGTGTTTGCCTGACCGCGGTGGAACTGGGCGGTAACGGCTTTTATGCAGACGTTTCGGGTGAAACCCTGGATCGAACCATGCTGGGCGGCCTGGCGGTTAATGAGGCCGTTAACCTGGAAAAGGCGTTGACGCTGGAGACCCGCCTCGGTGGGCACCTCGTCAGTGGTCATGTTGACGGCATCGGGGTGGTGACGGCCCGCCGTGAAGACAGTCGTTCAGTCCGGTTTACCGTCAAGGCGCCGGATGAACTGGCGCGGTATATCGCCACCAAGGGATCTGTCTGTGTAGACGGGGTCAGCCTGACGGTGAATGCCGTGGACGGCGCTGCGTTTGAACTGAATATCGTGCCGCATACGCTGGATGCCACAACGATGCAGGCCTACCGGCCCGGTCGCCAGGTCAACCTGGAGGTCGACCTGGTCGCACGTTACCTGGAGCGTCTGCTGCTCGGTGATGCGGCCGCACAACCCGGTACGGGAGAGGCTATCACCCGTGAGATGCTGGAAGCGTACGGTTTTCCCGCCAGCCGCAGGTAATTCGGTCCACGCACGGTTTCTTTTCGTGAAGCCGGTAGCGCATTCATGGATAATACGAAAATGAAGACAAAGACTGCAGGGCCGGTTGCCTGAAATGGAACTGAACACGATTGAAGAAATTATCGAGGATGTTCGTGCGGGCCGCATGGTTATTCTCATGGATGATGAAGACCGCGAGAACGAGGGGGACCTGGTGATGGCGGCTTCACATGTGCGCCCTGAAGATATCAACTTTATGGCGCGTCATGGTCGTGGCCTGGTCTGCATGACGCTGACACGCGAACGCTGCGAGCAACTGGCGCTGCCGTTGATGGTGCAAAGCAACGATTCCCTGCATGCAACCAACTTCACCGTGTCGATCGAGGCCGCGCACGGGGTGACAACCGGGATCTCGGCGCAGGACCGGGCACGAACCATCCTGGCGGCAGCCGCAAAGGATGCGCGTCCGGTGGATATCGTTCAGCCCGGCCATATTTTCCCCCTGATGGCGAAACCCGGGGGCGTCCTGACCCGGGCGGGGCATACCGAGGCGGGCTGTGACCTGGCGCGCCTTGCCGGGCTTGAGCCGGCCGCGGTGATTGTCGAGATTCTCACGGAGGACGGCAGCATGGCGCGGCGCCCGGACCTTGAAATCTATGCACGCGAACACGGGCTGAAAATCGGCACCATCGAGGACCTGATCCGCTACCGTATCGAGAACGAGAAGACGGTGGAACGCGTTGCCGAGAATGACGTGGTCACGGAACACGGGACCTTCAGGGTCTATGCCTATCGCGATGCCTTTGGCGACGATGTACACCTGGCCATGGTCATGGGTGAGATCAGGCCGGAAGAAGCGACGCTGGTACGAGTACATATGCAGGATATGCTCAGCGACCTGGTGGACGCCCGGACTGAAGGTCACCATCTACCGCTGCGCAAGGCCCTGCAAAGGGTTGCACAGGAAGGCAAGGGCGTCGTGGTGATCCTGCGTCAGCAGGAAACGGCCAATACACTGGTTAACCAGGTCAAGACATATCATATGCCCGAGGCGACGGCTGTGCCGGCAGACAGGGGACCGGGCGAACTGCGTACATACGGCATCGGCGCGCAGATTATTGCCGATGTGGGAGTGCAAAAGATGCAGGTGATGAGCGCGCCCAAGATCGTCCATGGCATCGCCGGATTCGGGCTGGAGGTCGTTGGCTATGAAACGTGAGGCCAGGCCGGCTGGCAAGCATTTTGAAAAATATCCCGGGAACCCATTATGAATGACATTACAGTAAAGGAAGGTGACCTGCTCGTACGTGACGCCAGGATTGCATTGCTGGTTTCGCGCTTTAACAGTTTTGTGGTGGAGAGTCTGCTGGAAGGTGCGCTCGATACCCTGAAGCGACACGGCGCCGATGAGCGGGACTTGCAGCTTGTCCGCGTGCCGGGGGCGTATGAAATGCCGATTGCTGCACAGCGGCTGGCAGCCAGCAAACGCTTCGATGCCATCATTGCGCTGGGTGCTGTTATCCGGGGCGGTACACCGCACTTTGAGTACGTTGCCGGTGAGTGCACCAGGGGCCTGTCCTCCGTTTCACTGAAGTACGATATTCCCATCGCCTTTGGTGTGTTGACGGTTGACAGCATCGAGCAGGCGATTGAACGCGCCGGGACCAAGGCCGGCAACAAGGGTGCCGAGGCCGCCATGTCGGCCATTGAGATGATCAACCTGCTGCGCGGGCTGGAAGGCTAGGCAGACAGGCCATGAAGTTTTCTGCACATGAGCGCGCCCGCGCACGACGTTATGCCATGCAGGCCCTGTACCAATGGGACCTGTCGGGGATGGACCTGCTCGAGATTCGCAGCCAGTTCCTGGAGGCCGAGGACTTCACCCGGACCGACGAATCTTACTTCAACGAGTTACTAAGAGATATACCGAAAAACATTGAAAGTATTGATAAAAATATATCCAAAAACATCGATCGCCCGATCGGGCAGCTGGACCCGGTCGAGCGCGCGATCCTGCGTCTGGCGCTCTACGAATTATTGATCCGGCCCGATATTCCCTATCGCGTCACCATCAATGAAGCGGTCAATCTGGCGAAGAAATTTGGTGCTGAACAGGGGCACACCTTTGTGAATGCCGTGCTTGACCAGGCGTCACGCAGTATCCGCCCGGAAGAATGTGCCGCCACGCGTGAGAAGGCCGCCGGTCGCTGAATCGGCCATGTCCGAAACCGAGTTCGAGATCATCCGCCGCTATTTCATGCGGCAATCATTGCAACGTGAAGATGTGATTGCCGGTATCGGGGACGATGCGGCCGTCCTGCAGGTGCCGGCCGGGCAGGAACTGGTTGTCTGTATGGATACGCTGGTGGCCGGCGTGCATTTTCCTGAGGGCACGCCGGCGGCTGCAATCGGGCATAAGTCACTGGCCGTCAATCTCAGTGACCTTGCGGCCATGGGTGCAACGCCCGCCTGGGCTACCCTGTCGCTGACGCTTCCCGAAACCAACTCCACCTGGATCGATGCCTTCAGCCATGCATTCTGCGCACTTGCCGACCGGTATGGCGTGCAGCTGGTAGGCGGTGACACCACGCGCGGGCCCCTCTCGGTCACGGTGCAGGCACATGGCTTTGTTGCGGCAGGAACTGCGTTAAGGCGCGAGGGCGCGAAACCCGGTGACAGGATTTATGTAACGGGGACGTTGGGTGACGCGGGGCTGGCCCTGCAGTTGCGGGAACGCGCGCCGGGCGAATTGCGGAAAAAACTGGATTACCCGGAGCCGCGCATCGAGGCAGGACGGGCGCTCGCCGGGCTTGCCAGTGCGGCGATCGATATCTCGGATGGTTTGCTGGCCGACCTGGGGCATTTGCTGGAGTGGGGCCGTTCGGGTGCGTCCGTTCAGGTCGATGCCTTGCCGCGTTCCGCTGCCTTCCTTGCGACCCTGCGGCGGCCGGGTTCACACAAGCAGTCCTCCTGGTATGAATTGCCCCTGTCAGCCGGGGATGATTATGAATTGTGTTTTACCGTCCCGGAGGTACTCTGCCCCAGGGTTGAACAGCAATTATCGGCGCTGTCCTGTGGTTGTACACGCATCGGTATCATCGAGGAAGCGGCGGGTATCCGCTGTTATCTGGAAGACGGCACGCGCTACCAGCCTGTTGCTACGGGATACCGGCACTTCGACGGGGCCAATACATGACTGTGAAGCTGAAGCCGGGCCTGTTGCTGCACCCCGTGGACTGCCTGGCACTGGGATTCGGCAGCGGGCTGGTGCCGCTTGCCCCCGGAACCGCGGGGACGCTGGTCGCGGTTCCGTTCTACCTGCTGCTGCAGGCACTCCCGCTGGAGTTTTATATTCCGCTGGTCGCGGGGCTGTTCCTGCTGGGGATTCCAATATGCGCACACACTACACGGCGTCTCGGTGTTCATGACCATCCCGGTATCGTATGGGACGAGATTGTCGGCTACCTCGTGACCATGACCCTTGCGCCGCCGGGCTGGACCTGGGTTGCCGCGGGTTTTGTTCTGTTCCGGGCCTTCGATGTGATCAAGCCCTGGCCGATTGGCTGGTGTGACCGGAGGGTGCATGGTGGCTTTGGAATTATGCTGGATGACTTGCTGGCCGGGGTGATGGCTGCTGTTGTTTTGCAGTTGGCTGTCGTGTACCTGTAGGAGCGGATCTAATCCGCGATTGATTTTGATGCAGGCTCTCGCGCCCGCGCGGCGAGGTACTTTCTCTTGCGTGCCCAAGAGAAAGTACCCAAAGAGAAGGGCACCCGGAGGCTTGCCCCATTACACAAGCATGAATGCTTGTGTAATGGGGTACCCTGCGCTTCTCGCGAAAACCGGCGCTTGCTCAACTCGCGTATCTCGCTGCGCGAGATACGCTCAAACACACGCAAGCTTCATCCGGTTTTCACTGCGATGCTCGGCTGCGCCTACGGGGGTGGGTAGCAGCCTTCCCTTGATTGTTTAATTTCTGAATCGAATCGGTCGTTATGTCTTAACTTTATTTCCGTACTTATCGAACTCGCATTTACAAGCATCGCAAGTCCATCCGCCCCAAAGTACTTGTCTCAGGTTCCCGGGTTTTCTTAACATCGGTGCCTTCAGCCCGCAACAGGGGCAATGAACGGTTTTTGTATTGATACCCATCTTTCCGGATCTTGGCCAAATCCTGAACAGGAGGTAAGCAACCAATACCGGCAGGATAGAACCCGCAAGAATTATTGGAATATCTGCAGACATTGATTATTGCCTGATTACCTGATGATATTAACGTTTCACCTTAAGCGCGTGGCGTAGCCGCGTCGATTTGGAGGCTGTTGTCAGGTGACTCATGCTGCATTCTTATGGAAGTCAATCTCTATTTTGAGCCGTCCACCTAGCGCCTGGACTGCGCTTTGAAGTGTTTGAAGCGTCACAGATGAATTGTCCGGGTCGAGCAACCTGTCTAAAGAGGAACGACTTGTTTCCATCCTTCTCGCCATCTCTGCTTTGCTTAGATTACTCTCAGTCATTTTCTCAGCTAACTGGAATGCAATATAGCGCTTCACCGCAACAGCAGTGGTTTCTTCAAGCAAGCCTTCCTCTTCCAGAAACTGGTCAAAATCACTACCGATATTCCGTTTAGCCATATCTACGTCCTCAGTCTATTCAGTCTACGCTTCGCAGTGGCCAGTTCGTTTGGTGGGGTTTTCTGGGATTTCTTCACAAAACCATGCAGCAAAACAATCTTCTTCCGGTACACAGTAAAGAATGTTCTGGCGATACCAGATGATATGGTTGATCGTAATTCCCAGAGATTATCACCCATTTTCCTGGCTAGCGGCATTCCTACGGGCCACCCAAACTGTAGGGTCTTGATGTCCTCACCGAGAGTTTTTCGGTTCTCTCGACCCATATCTCTGAGCCATTCTCTCACTGGTTCACGCCCGGAATCGAGTCGAAAAAATACTACCGGTATTGGCCTATCCA
>Ga0210123_1000478_pt1 | contig 24756 bp, 17 predicted proteins | sample Muzzi_PWB_D2_FD_185535 | JGI IMG/M metagenome (GOLD analysis project Ga0210123, IMG submission 185535) | Wetland microbial communities from San Francisco Bay, California, USA, that impact long-term carbon sequestration - Muzzi_PWB_D2 (SPAdes) | ecosystem: Environmental > Aquatic > Marine >... | reverse complement strand
TAAAAGATATCTTATGGACGATCAGCAATTTCGTCAACTGCTTAATCGATATAAATTTTCATGGACAGGGTTACGCAAAGTGCGAAAGGGGGGCAAAACGCGGATACACCGGTATTTATCCTACCAGCGATCTCAAAGAAGTAACAAAAGAGATCCAATCCAGATATTTCAAACAACTTGAAATAAAAAAAACAGGGGGTTAATAAAACAAGCCCCCTGTCTTTAAAGCCGATTAAATTATTTAGGAAATTTCATCTATAAAGGCGTCTACGATCTTATCCGCAACAGCCTTGTTGTCGATCGTGTAGTTGCCTGATTCTATCCTTTTTTTAAGTTCAGCAACCTTATCTTCTCTCACATCCGGTTCAGATGCGATAATCTCCCTTGCGGTTTGGGTCTCTTTCGAGGCTGTAGAAAGGTTAACAATGGTAGCTTGTTGAGACTGATTTCTTTCTTCAACTTTAGGTTCATTAGACGTCTTTTGTTCCCCCATTCCTTCTATTTCATTTTCCGGTCGTTTGGGGAGTTGTTTGTTTATTTCGTAGTTAATGATTCTGTTGTCAATTTTCATTATATTACCTCATATTACCTTCCAAAGTTCTACTTCATATTTTTATCGATGGTTTCTTTGGTTATTTCCTTTAATTTGTTTGTCAAAAAATTTGAATCTTCGATGGAAAGTGAATTTATGGTTTCACCATTTTCATCAATTTCTTTGAATATGAGCCCATGGGGATTATCTCCGGTAACGGCCAAATGTCCTCCGTATTCATTTTCAAGTTTTTCAAACACCTCTTTCTCAACCTTATCAAAAGGTCCGTATTGTGTAATCTTATTTACAATATTAGCGGTAATATTATCAATAATTGTTTTCCGTCTGGCCTTTGTGGAAATACTGATCCTGTCCGGTAGACCCGAATCCGTATTTTTCGGCCTGATGGAAACCCTGCCCTGGCGAAGTTGATCACCGTAAACCCGCAGAACATTATTGACTTGATACGCTGTTATTAACATGATTCCCTACCTCATTTTTCCTATCGGCAACGATTATATAAAACTTTAGAAAAAAAAGTCATTTCTTATTGGCGGTGGATTCTATTCGAAAACCACTTTGATGGAAATCAGCTATTTCAAGAAATTGACGATGATAAGTTTCTCAAACCGGCAAATTCTTCAACTTTAAACGTCAAAAGAATGACATCCTTATCCGTCCTTGGCTCTTTATCGGCTATATCCTTCTAAAATAATAGGTAAAATTTATTTAAAAATAAGCTGGCACCCTTCTTGCTAAGTTCAAGTCAAAGTTAAAGCTCTATAATGTTTTTCCCTATACTGTTGACGGGTCTTTTTAAAAAGCGTGCCAAATGTTCTCATTTTGGCATGATATGATTCATGAAATCAAATGGTTGTAAAATAAAATGGAATGTAGGCCAGGGGGCGGAGCCAGCTTTAAATATAGAACGTATGGATAGCATAAAACAACTTTTCACGATCCAGCAGGTCAGTACGAAGCTTAATATTCCTAAACCTACGCTGCGCTTCTGGGAAGAGGAGTTGGATGGCATTATTGTCCCGAACAGGACCCCCGGTGGTCAGAGACGCTATAGTTCGGAACACATTTCTATCATTGAGGATATTGCTTATTTGAAAAAAAGAGGCATGAGTCTGGCTGAAATCAGAAAGCAGCTTGGTAATCAATATAAACAGAATGATGATTTTTTAGATTCGAATAATATTGACCTTTTGGCAGAACGGATTGCAGAAGCGGTGAGGGCTGAAATTTACAGCTTCTTTGAAAAAAAACACCTAAAATCTGCACAAACAATTAGGATAATTGAAACATGACTAATATTGCTGTTGTCGGTTCCGGATATTGGGGGAAAAATCTGGTTCGTAATTTTAATGAACTGGGAGCACTTCACACCATTTGTGACAATAATCCCGAAACCCTTAGGTGTTTTAAAGAGAAATATCCTGAAAAGGAGTTTCAAACATCCTTGGATGAAGTGCTGCAAAATATTGATATTGATGCGGTAGTAATTGCGACACCCGCAGAAACCCATTTTGAGCTGACAAAGAAGGCCTTGCTCGCCGGAAAACATGCTTTTGTGGAAAAACCTTTGGCTCTTAGAGTCAGCGAAGCAGAAGAGCTCCAAAAATTAGCCTTGAACCGGGACCTCAAACTTATGGTGGGGCATATCCTTCTCTATCATCCGGCAATCATCAAATTAAAAGAAATCATAGGTTCGGGTGAAATAGGAAAGATCAACTACATTTATTCAAATCGATTGAATTTGGGAAAATTTCGTACCGAGGAAAACATCCTCTGGAGCTTTGCCCCTCATGACATATCGGTGATGCTGTATCTATTAGAGGAGATGCCTGTGCAGGTTATGGCCCAGGGCGGCAATTATCTCAATAAAGATATAGCCGACGTTACCATGAGTGTTTTTTCCTTTCGAAGCGGTGTCAAGGGCCATATCTTTGTTAACTGGCTCCATCCCAACAAAGAACAGAAGCTTGTTGTCGTTGGCGATAAAAAAATGGCGGTATTTGATGACACGTTGGCTGACGGAAAATTACAGATCCATGATAAAGGGGTTGACTGGATAAATCGTCAACCCATTCCCCGAAAAAACGATGCACAAATCATTCCCATTAATTCCGATGAACCTCTCAGGTCCGAATGTGCCCATTTTTTAAAGTGCATTGAATCAGAAAAACCCCCAAAAACAGATGGAAAGAACGGCATACAAGTTCTGAAAATTCTAAACGCCTGTCAGGAATCCCTTGAGCATCATGGAACCATTGTTAGTATGAATGAGTACAGCCATACAAAGCCCTTCTTTTCCCATGAAACTGCTGTAATCGATTCACCGTGTCAAATTGGAAAAGGGACCAAGATCTGGCATTTCAGCCATATTATGGCCGGTGCTAAAGTGGGAGAAAAATGTAACATAGGTCAGAATGTAGTTGTCTCTCCCGGAGTTAAAGTCGGTAACAATGTTAAAATCCAAAATAATGTTTCGGTCTATGAAGGGGTTACCCTTGAAGATGACGTTTTTTGTGGCCCTTGCATGGTCTTTACAAATGTCATCAACCCCCGGAGCCATATCTCAAGAAAACACGAATTTAAACAGACTCTGGTCAAAAAGGGCGCCACTATCGGCGCCAATGCTACAATCATATGCGGCAATACTATCGGCAGATATGCCTTTATCGGCGCTGGCGCTGTGGTGAGCAAAGATGTGTCTGATTATGCCTTGGTTGTGGGGAATCCCGCCAGAGTTGTCGGTTGGATGTGTGAATGTGGTCAAAAGCTTATTTTCAATAGTGATGTTGCCACTTGTTCGGGGTGTAAAAAGCAATTCACCAAGAATAAGAAAGGAATTGGCCCTGTGGATGACGAAGGAGTGATAGTAAAATTAAGGTCTGCCGGATAATTCTTATGCTTAACCCAGATATTTCAAGAAATGCCAGAGAACATATTAAAAATGAAGGGGATTTTTTGTGGAAGACAAATTAAAACAGGGTGAAGCACTTTTTGCGGAAGGGAAAATTGAAGAAGCTGAAAAGTATTTTTTAAATGTTTTGGAACATGATCCGCAAAACAAAGAAGTGCTTAATAATCTCGGGGTGATTGCTTTTCAAGGTCAACAAATTGAAAATGCCATAGACTATTTTGATAAGTCTTTAAAGATAGATCCTTTTTATAAGGAGGCTGTATTAAACTATGTTTATATTTTAAAGGAGCTAAATTTAATTACTGAAGCCTCTTCTTATTTATACAAGATTATCGAAGCAAATCCCAATGATAAAGAGCTAAAGCAGCTATTAAATGAAATTGAAATAGTTCAGAAACCCAAAATAAAATTAGCTGTTTTATGCCTACCAGGACTTGAATCTTTTCTCGGGGATATTTTAGATTTTTTTCAAACAAAGTATGAAGTTCGAGCCTGTTATAGTAATGACAACAAAGAGATAGAATCTGCTGTTCATTGGGCTGACATTGTATGGCTGGAATGGGCAAATGAGCTAGCCGTTTATGTTACCAACAATATAAGGCAAATCGAAAAGAAGTTTGTTGTATGTAGAGTTCATAGATATGAAGTCTTTTCCCCTTTTTTTTGCAAAATACGTTGGGAGTTAGTGGATACTACAATTTTTGTTGCAAAGTTTATGAGTGTTCTATCACAAAGAGTCGTCCCCGACTTAGACAAAAAAACGAACATCAGGGTCGTATATAATGGAATAAAATTAAAGAAATTTAAATTCAGAGAAAATGCTCCAGGTTTAAATTTGGCGGTTGTCGGATATATTCATTTAAGAAAGAATCCTACCTTTTGGCCGCATATTCTTTCCAAACTGGTTAAAATTGATAAAAGATATACACTTCACATTGCTGGCGAATATCAACAAGTTGAATGCAAACTTTATCTTGAACATATTATAAAAACTTTAGGCTTAGAAGATAATGTAAGGTTTTATGGGCATCAAGATAATATCCACAGTTGGTTAGAAAATAAGAACTATCTACTATCAACAAGTATCCATGAATCATTTGGTTATAGTATTGCTGAAGCAATGGCAATGGGCATAAAACCGATTATTCATAGATTTCCTGGTTCAGAAGAACTATGGCCTCATCACTGTATTTTTAACTCTATAGATGAAGCAGTTGAAATGATACAAAAGAAGGATGATTACAAATCAGAAGAATATAGAAATTTTATTAAAAACAACTATTCTTCAGATTTGCAGTTTGAAAGGTTAGATAAAATACTTTCAAGGAACAGCAAAACCGCTTTTGATTATTCCAGATATTGGAATGAAAGATTAAAAAGAGATTTTTCTATCTCAGGCGCAGGGCACATTGACTATAGTCCGGGGTTAAACGAGGCCTTATATGCTGATAGATTCTACCTTTTGAATCGTTTAATCGAAAATAGTACTTTTAAGGGTAAAAGCGTTCTGGAGATAGGTCCAGGAATAGGGCAATTCACCAACTATTTCTTCAGTCATAAAGACTTAAATGATTATCTTGGAGTGGATATCGCAAAAGTGTCGGTTGAAGAATTAACAAAGAAATTTGGCAAAAGGTTCAAGTTCAGGGAAGGCGATTTTGCTTCCTCTGATATCTTGAAGTCTATTGGAGAAAGAAAATTCGATTTTATATTCGCAGCAGCTGTTCTCCTGCACATCGTCTCAGATGATGGATATAGTAAGTTTATTGAAAATGTGAGTCGCGGACTTAAAGATGGAGGTATATATATAGGAATGGAACCAATATCATTTCTTCCAAAAGAAGGAATTGACAAGATCAACATGTCGCCTCATAACAGAATGCTTAGATGGGATGATTTGCATCAATGCCTTGAAGAAAACGGCCTGATTGTGGAATCTCTGACTCCTTTATTCTCAATAATGAATACCCCGTTTGATGCGTCAAGGGTAAATGAAATAAGGGCTGATGCCTTGAACAGACTGGTTGTAGAAATCACGAAGACAGTCAATAAAAACCAAGATCTTATTGACACTATAAGATTTATTGACAAAAATCTGATTGCGGAACACAAAACAGGGCTTTCTGAATGGGTGATAGTTTGTAGAAAAGGGAAAGCTGCAAAGGGAAAAACGCTTCCAAAATCAGTCACCTTCAAGCCACTGTTGGAACAACTCTGTACGAGCATTGAAAAACGGGATAGGGTTATAGAAGTCGACCATTTGATGCAATGTTTTGAGACTACTGGATATGATCCGGGCAAATTAATTGAGAATTTCATGCCATATCAGAAGGAGTATGTTGAAAAGTTTGTATCCTCCGGACCCATTGAGCCGCTGACGATAAAAACAGAAGAGATTGGCAATGGAACTTTTCACATAGATATGCTTTTGCAAAATTCTGTCGGAGGCCAGCTATTTGTTCAAAATCTTCTTTATGATCCACGACGTAGTTTTTATATTAGTTCAGCCTATGATCCGTTAAAGACTTATCTTTCTAATACTGTTTCCGAGATGAAACTTACAGCAGGTTCGCAGACCAAGATAAAAAGTTACGTATTTGATGAAAAACTGAAAAAAGATATTCTAGAAAATGAGCTTGCCTATATGTGGGAACGTGCATATCCTGGGACACATTTTTTACATTTTAATGGTTTGGCAATAATTGCTCGGAGATATCTATTTGCGCAAAAATATATCGAGGAAAAAGATGTATTGGAAGCAGCAAGCGGTTTTGGATACGGAGCTGCATCGTTTAGCAGAAAAGCAAAAACTGTTGAGGTGCTGGACATAGCAAAAGAAAATATTGAATTTGGGGAAAAAACCTATGGTTTTAATAATATTTCCTGGCAAATAGGTAATGTTGAAAATTTGCCATTCGAAAATTCATCATTTGACGTGTACGTGTCTTTTGAAACAATTGAGCATCTCAGGCAAAAAACTATCCCCATATATCTTTCCGAGGCATCGAGAGTTTTACGAACAAGTGGTGTTTTTATTATCTCCACACCAAATCGGGAAACCAGGGAAGGCAGAATAAACAATCCTTATCATCTGTCAGAAATGTACTTCGAGCAGTTTAAGGAATATTTAGAGAAAAGCTTCGATGAGATCTGCTACTACAGCACAAAGGGTTTAGCGATATATTTTGGCGCCTATCCAACATGGGCAGACGGTTTCGTAGGGATATGCAAAAAGCGGTGAAGTAAAATGAGTAAAATGGGCCAAGTTGAAAGTGCCGGTAAAAGCCGACACAGAGTATGGGGTGAAAGTCTCCCGCATGGTAATGATCGGGGTTTGAAAATTAAAGCGAAAGGTCAAAGGTAAAAGGAAAGAATGAGTTCTATCGAACCTAAGATAAGTGTCATTGTTCCTACCTATAATCGGGCGGATATGATCGGTGGATGTATTGAGAAGATTCTGGCACAGACCATGAATGATTTTGAAGTCATTGTTGTCAGTGATGGGGCCACCGATAATACAAAAAGGATTGTGAAAAAATATCATGACCCGAAACTATTGTTTTTTGAGAAAGAAAACGGCGGGCAGGCTTCGGCACGTAATTTGGGTATAAACAAATCAAGAGGAAAGTATATATCATTATGCGACGATGATGATCGGTTTTATTCGGATCATTTAATGACATTAAGCAACATTCTTGACAACCAAAAAGATGTGGGATTGGCATATTCGGATGCCATCTGGATTTACAAAGATAAGTCAAGAGAACCGGAAGTAAAATATTCTCAGGATTTCGACAAGAAGAGTTTAGAGAATTATAATTATATTATTCCCCAGACTGCCATGTTCAGGAAATCATGCCTTAAAAATACGGATTTATTTAATGAAGCTCCAGGCTATAGAAATGGCCTGGAAGATTGGGAATTTTTCTTGCGTCTATCTGATAATTATGTCTTTTCTCATATTAAGAGGGTCACAACTGAATACACTGTTCATGACGGCAACTCATTTCATGCCGGGTCCGGATATGACTACAACCGTGCCTTTTTCCTTGTTCGAATTCAAAGGTTCCAATATCTAATTTCGAAATTCGGCCCTTCCATTTTTGATCATGTAGACCACATGTATCCATTCGATTTGGTCCATTGCTATATCAATAATGGGAAGACTGAAGAATCCCTTGACGTGGCCCTTAAACTCTATAGCCTTTTTAAAATATACAGTCAGAAAAGCAACTGTACCCCCCTTACGTTGCCGATGATACTTTTTCCCCTTGGTCTTAGCAGCTATTCTGCGGGTTACGAAGACAGGGCTAAAATCTTTTTCAGTAATATTTCTAAATGTCCTGTTTATGAGTCAATCAAGCCTCAACTCACCGGTTTTGTTAATCAGTATGCCAGCAGAATAGCTAATACAGGTCTCAAGGCATTATTAGCGAACTGTTTCTAAAGACCATCTCAAAATAGTCTTTGCCACAGAATTCTTAATAAAAACGACCAACACTTGAATAATAATATTAAAACTGCGGTCCGGTATCACCAGGCCGGTCAATTTCAGCAAGCCGAATCGCTTTACAACCAAATTTTGCAAGAGGATCCTGGTCATGCCGATGCGCTGCATTTACTCGGTGTAATAGCCCGACAGCGTGGAGAATACGATTTAGCTGTTGAACTCATTACCAAGGCTATAGCAAAAAATTCCTCTGTATTTATATACCACAACAACCTGGGTAATGCGTTTAAAGATCTGGGGAGACTCGATGATGCTGTTGAATGTTACGAGAAGGCGCTTCGACTGAGGCCTAACTTTCCAGAGGCATACAACAATCTGGGTAATGCATTCAAAGATCTGGGGGAACTCGATTCTGCTGTTGAATGTTACGAGGAGGCACTCCACCTGAAGCCGGATTATGCTGCGGCACACTTGAATCTGGGGTTTGTACTAAGAACCTGCGGTAAACTGGATGCGGCAATTGATCGATATTCGAAGGCGCTTCGTTTGAAGCCGGACTTTGCTGAAGCGTTCAACAACTTAGGCAATGCGCTCAAAGATCAAGGTAGACTTGTTGAGGCCAGGGAATGCTTTAAAAAAGCATTGCAATTAAAACCGGAATTTGCCCATGTGCATTCAAACCTTCTATTAAGTTTGAATTACTCTCACACTATTGATCCGGGTCAGTTGTTCTCACATCACAAACAATGGCATGCACAGCATGCTGCGCCGCTGGCGACAACAATTCTACCCCATCTTAACAGCAGATTGCAAGACCGTCGTCTCAAGATTGGTTATGTTTCTCCTGATTTTCGAATGCATTCGGTAGCCTACTTCATAGAATCTGTTCTTACATTACATGCTCGAACTGCTTTCGAAATCTTTTGTTATTCTGATCTTGTTCGATCCGATTCAGCAACTCATCGTCTTAAAAATCTTGAGGCTCATTGGCGAGATATTTTCGGTATGTCTGATGAACAGGCAGCCACTTTGATACGTGATGACCAAATAGATATATTAATGGATCTTGCAGGACATACCTCCGGGAATCGTATGCTTTTGTTCGCTCGAAAACCCGCACCGATTCAGATAACCTATATCGGCTATCCAAGCAGCACGGGTCTTTCAACCATAGACTACCGGATTACAGATTCGTGGGCAGACCCACCTGGCCAAACAGAACAATTTTACACCGAAGAACTGGTGCGGCTTCCACAGAGTTTTCTTTGTTACAAGCCACCTGAATATGCTTCGGAAATAAGGAAACAATCTGTTTTAGAGGCGGATGACATAACTTTTGGTTCTTTCAACCACCGAGCCAAAATAACGCCGATAGTAGTCAAATTATGGTCAGAAATATTGACATCCCTTCCCAATACTAAATTGGTCCTAAAATATAGATCGTTATCTGACAACGGAACTCAAAACCTTCTGTTGGAAATGTTCCTAAAAAATGGTGTTTTTCCAGAGCGCATTAAATTTGTCGGCCATATTCCGTCTCCTATTGGGCACTTAGAGTTATACAATAGCATTGATATCGGGCTTGATACGTTTCCATACAATGGAACCACAACAACCTGCGAAGCGATGTGGATGGGGACTCCGGTCATTGTTCTGTCGGGGCAGAACCATATATCTCGGGTGGGCGTGAGTTTATTATCCAACATCGGGCTCACTGAACTGATTGCGGAGTCTACCGAAGACTATTTGGAAAAAGCCATAAAATTGGCAGGTGACCTGAAACGTCTTCATAAATTACAGGCAGGATTGCGTGATATGATGTCACGCTCATCGTTAACTGATGACCACCAATTTATCCATGTCTTGGAAGATGTCTATAGAAAGATGTGGTTGAGTTGGCTTAGTGAAGATAAAAAAGAATAATCGCTGATCGGAATCATTTATGCGGTATGGTGCATTTTGCTTCAAGAGTTGAGTTAGGAATAAATTCCGATTGTTCAAAAGATTTATGCAAAATATCGAAAAACCCTATAATGGATTGGGAAGTGGAAAAAATTAAGAATAAATTACCGCTGCTTATAGCGCAAGTTGAACCTCCTCAGGATGGGGACGGAGGGGACTATTTTTATCGAACACTTACGCCAGGGATAGCCATGGCACAGAAGAAGGATGTTTTTGTCGTCAATGTTACAAACGTTCACAGGAAAAAGGATCATATCATGCGGGAGGCGGATGTGCTCGTATTAAAAAACATCTGTGATCCTGATATGCTACCTTTAATTAGAGAGAGAAAATTACAAAAAAAATTGACCGTCTATGAAATTGCAGATGACCTGAGTGCACTACAGCCATGGAATCCGGTCTATTCCTTTTATAAGAACAAAGAAAATCTTTCATTGGTTTTCCGTCTGGCAGGCTGCTGCGATGCCCTACAGGTAACCGTTCACGAGCTCAAAAGGCTCTATGGGCATTTGAATAAGCATTGTAAGGTTTTTCCAAACCAGATTTTGCACGTGCCCCCGGAAAATATTCTTAAAAAATCCAATGAAGTAGTGATTGGCTGGGGGGGGTCCCATGGGCATTTGGAAGATCTTTTAGAAATTGCGAAACCTTTGAGCAATTGGATAATGAGTCAGTCGAATGTGGTCCTTCATCTCATGTGTTCTGATTCGATCTGGAAGCTTTTTGATTCGTTACCTCCTCATAAGAAGAGACATACACCACCCGGATCAATAGAAGAATATTACAATTTTTTGACAAAAATTCACATAGGCATTGCACCGTTAAAGAATACGGCATTTAACCGATCACGCTCAGATGTGAAATTTTTAGAATATGCTGTTTCAGGTGTTGTTCCGGTTTTGGCTCATATGGAACCTTATCTAAACTCGGCCATCAATGGCAAGACAGGATTTTTATATAAGGATTCAAAGGTGTTAATCGACATCCTGGGTCGATTAATAGAAAATGCTTCTCTGTCACAAAAAGTTGCAGAATCAGCCCGACAGTATGTCATGAAAGAGCGATGCCAGCTAAAATATGCAGAAGATAGAATCGATTTCTACCTAGAGCTGCTCAAATCAATGAATACGGGGAAACATCGAAATGGCAGGAGTGTACAGCGTTTTAAAGAGTGGGGAAAGCTTGATGGGGCGGTGACAAAGAAAAAACACCTTCGTCTATTGTCCACACGTTTTGAAAATTTCCTCCACGATGGCTTGGTATCCATGCAGCTGACGGGCAACAGGAAAAAAGCCTATCAGTTCTTTCAAAAGGCGATGATGATGGAACCAAGGAATTATCTCCCTTTTTTGTTCGGATCACTTGTATTTGAAAATCCGGTTGATTCTCTAATCAAAGCGATTGAGCTTAAACCTGATTCACTGAAAGCATGGATTTTGCTTGGCGAAGAGTGGACAAGACGAGGTGATATCATTAAGGCTCTTCGCAGTTTTGAATCGGCGCTCAATGTTTATCAGGACTACGACATTCCATATTTAAGGGCCGCTGATTTGCTGAACAAAATAGGGAAAAAAACGGAGGCTGACAGTCTTTTTGAGAAAGCAAAAAAGCTTGAAATTCTCTATCCATCAGCTCCAGAATTATTGAATTAAAAGATACAACAGATTGCCGATAAACAATAAATATTATTGTTGCTGTGACATAAGTATTGCTTCTATACAAGTCATTTCCAGTGTTGAAGATAATTGACTTCCACGGATTGACCTAAGAAAAAGATTGGAGATGAATATGCTGGACCTGATCTATATGGTAATGCCTATAGGCCATAATTTTGGTTGGGGACTTTGTGGAAGGTATCTGACGCTTGAAATGTTTGAGTTGGCAGATGTTGTTTTTATCACGGAGGAATTCACCTTAAAGAATATCGGGGATCTTAGCCATTATTCCACGTTAAAAAAGTTAGTGCCATCGGCAAATATGTTGAACAGTTTTATAGGCAATGATGGATTTTATCGTATTGATAAACCGGTTATACAGGCAATTCAAGGTAATAATTTACTCCCCTGTTTCATCAAAATAAAATCGCCCCAGAACATTGGATATGCATTTTTCGAATATAATATCCTGAAAGAAAATATTGAAAAGGCCAAGGACTATTACGACATTGTAGTCACCGGCTCTTCATGGTGTGAGGAAATCTTAAATAGTCATGGTCTCAAGAATACGAAGACTATCATTCAAGGTGTGGATTCTGATCTGTTTAACAAAGATAAATCGATCAAAGATCTCTTCAAAGATATGTTTGTTGTTTTTTCCGGGGGCAAGTTGGAACTCAGAAAGGGCCAGGATTTAGTTATGAGGGCCTTTAAGGTGCTCCAGGATAAGTACGATGATATCTTATTGGTAAACTCCTGGTATAATCATTGGGATCAATCTATTGCTACCATGTCTCTTTCCCCATATATTCATTTTGAGATGCCAAAAGGCGACTATTTTAAGGCTGTTAATCATCTCCTGATGAAAAACGGCATAAATCCTGAAAAAGTCGTAACCCTTCCCCCGAAGCCATATGCGGAAATGTCCGAGGTTTACAGAAATACCGACTTGGGACTTTTCCCTAACAGGTGCGAAGGTGGAACAAATTTGGTATTGATGGAATACATGGCCTGCGGAAAGCCGGTAATTGCATCTTATTCTTCTGGCCACAAGGACATTCTAACGAGAGAGAATTCTATGCTGGTCGAAACACTAAAGTCGTTTAATATTCAAGAAAAGGACGGCACCCTGATTGCCCAGTGGGACGATCCTGATCTTGATGAAATTATCTCAAAACTTGAATGGGCATATTTAAATAAAGATCAGTTACAAAATATAGGCACAAAAGCCTCAGAAACAATGTCAAACTTAACGTGGAGAGAATCCGCCAGGCAATTTTATAAGCTAATCTTCGAAGAGGGTACATTGTAAAGCGGAAAGTTTCCACGTCAATAACCCAAATCACTGCTCTCTGCAAGGTTACTGAAAGACAACTCATGCGTTTCTTAGCTGCAAAACAACCCTTAAAAGCCAATATCTTTGGTCAAGATTTTCGGCTGATGAACTTAGACCCCGGAATCGAAAATTTGGAAGATATTCTTGTCACGGATGACTTTTCCGCATCGGAGCTTTTTTCAAGGCACCAGGGACTGCTGCTGGAGGTGAAATTTGATATTCATAATATAAATGGCTTTCCCCGGATTGTGAATAAGTTAAGTGATATTAAAAGCGGAGGAAGGATTCTGATTATTCGCAATGGTGGCATCGGGGATCATATTATGTTTCTTCCTATCTTAGGTGTTTTTCGAGAAATGCTTCTTGAAAAATCTGAAATCTGGCTTTCAACACAAAAGGAGAAGCATTCCATTTTTTCTAATAACCGTAATATTAATAAGCTATATTCCATGCCCCTAAGATTAGATACTGTATTAGAAGCAGATTACCTGATCGATTTTTCAGGGAGAATTGACAGCTATGAATTCACCCATCTTAATATGACGGATTATTTTTTAAATTTATTAGAGATTGACTATAACAAGGTTAAAAATAAAACCCCAAAAATAAAATGGGATAGAAGAAAATCGCACAAGATTTTTGAATCTTTTAATACTGTCAGGAAAGCGAACGCTAATAAACCGACAGTGTTATTGAACTGGAAGGCGAGCAATAGGTTAAGGGATCTCCCTCCCGACAAATTGCTTTCTCTTGCTGAAAACTTTGAGAATGTTCTGTTTGTCGTAGCTCAACCCAAAAAAGCTGCTGAGGATACTGCCCGTCTTCTTAAAGGATACGGCAGTCACGTTCTTGACTTCAGCCCTTATATGGATTCCCTTGAAGATTACATTACAATAACAGCCAACTGTGATGCTATTGTATCGACGGATACAGGGACAAGTCATTTGGCTGAAGCTCTTGGAAAACCGAGCCTGACGATTTATGGTCCAATCGATGGGAATTTGAGAATTTTTTACTATAACAAAGCATTTGCTATCACGGCAGAATATTTGGGTAAAACATGCCAGTCTCCTTGTGGGCTAAGCAAGTGTGACGGAGGATGCCGGGAAGCTATTTTGATGGGCACATCATATAGTCCCTGCCTTCTATCAATTCCTAATGAAATTATACATCAACACTTTAAAAAGTTTTGTGATAAAATTTTAAAGATTAGTGGCTATAGATTTTAAATTAAAAAGGTAAAACCCAATACAATAACTATTAAAAGCATTGCTATGGGGAACTTTATGAAGAATTTTAAAACCAAGTACGAAAATGATAAAATCAAATCGGGAAGAACCACGATTTCGGCATGTATGATTGTAAAAAATGAAGAAAAAATGCTTCCTCGGTGTCTTGAAAGTATCAAAGATTATGTAGACGAGATTGTAGTGGTCGATACAGGGTCGACAGATGGGACTATAGAGATTGTAAAAAACTATGGCGCCAAGGTATACCATCACCCCTGGGAAGATAATTTTAGTAAACACAGAAATCAATCAATAGACTATGCCGGTTCGGATTGGATTTTTATTATTGATGCGGACGAAGAGCTGATGCCTGGAAGCGGAGAGGAGATAAAAAGGGCTGTTCGTGTCGATGATAATGTCGATTCCATCTTTATCAGAGTTGAAAGTGATTTTGATGAAGGCCGGGGAATTTCCATGCACAATTCTCTCAGACTTTTCAGAAATAACCATCGCATTCGATACAAGGGCAGGGTCCACAATGCTATCGTGGGCGAACAAAACCCAAAATATGCGCCAAAGGGCCGTATTTTTCATTATGGTTACAATCTGGGACCTGAGGTTGCCGGGAAAAAATTCAAGCGTACATCAGAGCTTCTAAAGTTGGACATTGCTGAAGACCCCTCGGACCCAAGGCCCCATCATTATCTAGGAGTTTCTTATTTGTCGGCGTGTATGTTTGATCTGGCCGCAAAAGAGTCGGAGATTGCCATCGAACTTTATAAAAACAAGAAATTAATAAATTCCGAGGCGTTAAAGTCATATTTTGTAGCTGCTATGTCCTATATTAACCTGACGAAATTTGGCAAGGCAGAAATTCTTGCCCATGAGGCGCTCGAAACATATCCGAAGCATCTGGATTCTCATTTTGCCCTTTCATGGGTCTATCTTGAAAAAAAAGAACTGACTCTTTTCTGGAGACACGTTCAATCTTACTTCGAGATTAACAGGGAGATCATAGAAAGACCGGAACTGTTTGGCACAATTACCCATACATCGATTTCTTCCAATTGGTTCGCTTACTATCTGAAATCGTGCGCGCATCTCCTTGAAGGCGATCAAAAGAAAAGCAAACTTGAGCTGGATAACGCCCTTGGTCTCTGTCCGGATAAATCCGAAATGCACCGTCTCCTCGGAAGGTATCATAAAATAACAGGAGAAATATCGAAGGCGGAAGAGGAGTTTCTCAACGCCTTGAGTCACGTCCCGGATAAGCGTAATGTAATGTGGGAACTCTCTCTTTTGTACAGGGAGCAAGAGGACTTGGATAAGGAACAGGAAGTTCTTGAGAGGTTTATCGCAACCGATCTGGGTGATACAACCGGTCTGTTCGCGCTTGGCATTCTTTTCATGAAAAAGGATAATTTTGAAGAGGCATTGTCCACTTTTAAAAAGGTATTAAACCTCAGTGCAGACCACTTTGAGGCTAAGATTAATAAAGGGCTTTGTCTCAGAAAACTAAAGAGATATGATGATGCGATTGAGTGGACGATGCTGGCGAAAAAGCAGAACCCGGAATCGTTAGAGGCCCTTTCCAATTTAGCACACTGTTATTACGAGTCCGAAAAGTTCGATCTTGCCCTTCACTCATTTAATGAAATAGCCGCCTTGTATCCCGACGAACCAGATGTGTATGTTTATCTTTCAAAGTTGTATCTCCTTCAAAACGATATTGAGTCCGGCGTAAGATCATGTAACGAATTATTGCGCATTTTAGAACTTGAAAGGAATATTGTGCTCCATTCTCTGGTTGATCTGGGTGCTCAATTCTTCAAAATTGGCAATAAACTGATACAAGAGGAAAAACCATTTCTATCAGAGATCTGTTTTGATATAGGGGTGTCCCTTGGTAAAGATAGTTTTGATGATCTGGTTGCCGTTGGTAAGAGGTTTTTTGCGAGCGATTCTTTTGAAACAGGAATCTATTACCTTGAAAAAGCCGCCGACCTTGATCCTACGAATCCGAAACTGAGTTCAACTATTAAACAATATACGATGAATCTTGAAAACGCGTAGCTTTTTCTAATCTTTCGAACGCTCTTATCCGAACAACACCTTATTCCTGCATATAAAACCATCATCCACCTATGATTTACCAATTATAGACAGGGAAAATGAAAAATGGTCTCATTTTAAAATTCCCTATATATAAAAGGTATCCCATCTTTTAAGTTTTTCACCGACCTAAAAAAAATCCTAAAGTTATTTTACCTCCTTTCCGATAAAGATACCAAATGAGGCGCCCGTAAACAAAAACGCGTTTGGCAAGGATGCCAAATGACCAAAAACTCAAAAATTAAAAACATCAAGGAGGATTAACTATGGGACTTAGAATTCAACATAACATCGCGGCAATGAATGCGCATCGGCAGTTGCAAGTTGCCGATGCCGGATTAGGAAAGTCTCTTGAAAGACTTTCATCAGGTTACAGGATTAACAAAGCTGCTGATGATGCTGCTGGTTTGGCAATTTCTCAGCAGTTCAGGGCAGATATCGCATCCTTCAAAGTAGCTTCAAGGAATACATCTGAAGCATCATCTCTGCTACAGGTGGGTGAGGGAGCTTTGGATCAGGTCGGCAATATGCTGGTAAGGTTAAAAGAGCTTGCCACACAGGCAGCATCCGCCAATGCCGGAACAAACCTTGACAAGATCAATGCTGAGGCGAGTAAGCTTATTAATGAAATTGACCGGATTGCTGATTCAACCGAGTACGGAGGAAGCAAACTGATAAACGGCTCTTTTGGCGTTACAGCTTCTGCTCAGGCGGCTCCGCTGGGTGCTACTACAGGTTTTTCCGGTGTAACGGGCATGACAGCGGGGGAGATCTATACTATCACTACATCAACCGGTGGAAGCGCAGGCACTTTTGATATCCAAATAGCAGATTCAGGTGGAAATCAACAGCTCTTAGATGATGTTGCCGCTCCTTCTTCCGGAACCAAAGATGTCTATTTCAGTTCGTTTGGGTTGACCCTAACGATTAATGACGCTATGACCAATACAATGGATGGGAGTGTCACAGCCACTTCTACGGGGAGCTCTACTTTCCAGGTAGGCGCTGAAAATGTTGCTGATAACCGGATCTCCATAAGTCTAGGAAATGCCCAGAAAGATGCTTTGGGAACCATTAACAGCGGTGGCACTGATTCTATAGATCAGATCTCTCTTGCCACAGCCTCGGGTGCCCAGGCAGCGTTGGATATAGTTGACGCTGCAATTGACGATCTTGGCACAATAAGAGGAAATATTGGCGCTGCTCAAAACCAGCTTCAATATTCATATGCCAACCTGAGCGTGACCATTGAAAACGTTCAGGCGGCTGAATCGGTCATTCGCGATGTGGATATGGCCTCAGAAATGACCACGTTTACCAAGAATCAGATTCTGCTTCAAGCTGGTACAGCCATGCTTGCACAGGCGAACATGGCGCCGCAGTCGATACTGTCGCTGTTCGGATAATAAAATCCTGCTTAAAGGATTTTATGAAACACAGCTTCACTGCTTGGAACAAACTAACGAAAAACACCCCGTTGGAGGCCGGATTGTAAAGGCCTCCAACGGGGTAAAACTCAAAACAAAATCTAATCAACCCTGCTTTCGAAAATTTGAAAGCGGGGTTTTTTATTGGCAGAATTATTCGATGATCTATAGACAAGCGCCAATTTTGTTTTCCGGACCTCTCAATTGGCAAGTATCTTGCTATGTTTATTGAAACACCGAAAAAATCTTAAGTTTCAGGAAAAATTATCCGATATTTATGTAAAGACCAGGCAGGTTTTACCGCCTGTTCTATAAACACAAATCAAAGGGAATAATATGTCTTTAAGTACAAATCTCATATCGGGCCTTTCCAGTGGTTTTGACTGGCGCTCCATGATCGATCAATTAATGGAGATCGAGCATAACAAAGTAGATTTGGTGGAGAATCAGAAAACAGAATACGAAGACAAGCTTTCCGAATGGCAATCTTTTAATACTAAGCTCCTTTCGCTCAAGTCAACAGCCGAAGACCTGAAGGATGGTGATGATTTTGATGTGTATACGTCCAACATGAGTTCTGACAGCAGTCTTGTCGATGCTTCGGATATTCTGTCTGTTTCCACAACCTCGTCGGCTTCAAAAGGGTCTTATTCAATCAAGGTATCTTCATTGGCCGCTGCCCAAAAACTATCATCTAGATCCTTTTTAGACTTTTCCGAAATGCTGGGCGCTTCTTATGCCGGTGATATTTTAATAAATGGCGTAGCCGTCGGCATTAGTGAGACAGACAGTCTGGATGATGTCCGCGACAGGATCAACAATGCCAATTCCGGAAGCACACCTTCGGGAGTGACCGCCAGTATCGTGAGCTATGGTACCAATGACTATAGACTGATGTTGACCAGCGATAATACCGGTGAAAACGGTATCGGTCTACAAAATGCCTCTGCCTCGGATCTTGTTGAATTGTTTGGGTGGAAAGACAACTCTTCATCCTTAAAAAACAGCATTACCGGCGGTGCCCAGTCCGATAGTTTCAGCAATTCAACCCAGGATGTTAAAACATTTTTGGGTCTTTCCAGCACTCAGTCGGGAACTATTCAGATCTTGGATGGAAACAGCGTGTATCAAAATGTAAGTATCGATTTTTCAGCCGATTCCATTGAAGATATAAAAACAGCGATCAACAATGCATCTATCGTTGGCGTTTCTGCTTCTGTTATCACGGATACTTCCGGAAGTACAACGACCTACAAACTTCAGATAGACGGAAGCCAGGATTTTGTAGATGCCCAGAATATTCTGCAAACCTTGGGTATCATCCAAAAAAATGTTTCAGCGGTTCAGGGTTCTACTTCAGCAAACAGTATGACCGTAAATGGTGACAATATTACTCCCGATAGCCTGATAACCGATATCGATGGGTACAATCAATTTACCGTCGGTGATAAAATATCTCTCGGAGCCACCTCAAGAGATCACAGCAATAACGATATTAGTGGGGATATACTCACCATAACCACAAGCACTACCGTTCAGGATCTTTTAAGTGCCATTGAGACGGCTTATGAAGCAAACGGTGATGAAGTGTCCGTATATGTGACCACGGCCGGAAAAATAGAGGTCGCAGACCTAGTTGCGGGAACCAGCAGCTTGGTGATAGACCTTCAATCCACCATTGGTGACTCAAATTCATCTTTAGACTGGGGGGTCTTTACAGATCTGGATGAAGTCCGTAAAAGAGAGTTGATTGCCGGTGCCGATGCTTCAATAATTGTAGACGGTGTCACAACAACCAGCGATGACAACTCTGTGGAAGATGTGATTTCGGGAGTAACGCTGAATCTTTTAAAAATGGATGCAGACACGACAATTACGCTGAACATTGATAGGGATGTTGATGCCATCATGGAAAAGATGAGCGCTTTTGTGGATGCATATAATGAAATTGCCTCTTATATTCATCAGCAGCAGTCATACAATGAGGATGAGGAAAAAACAGGAGGTATACTGTTCGGGGACGGCACACTTTCCTCTGTGAAGTCTGATCTCACCTCCACCCTCATCCAAACGGTTTGGGGAGTTTCCAGTGACTACGCTACAATGGGACTGGTTGGGATCAACCTTGATAATGACGGGCAGTTGAGTATCGATAACGACAAACTTCAAGGATATTTGAAAACCAATTTCAACGATATAAAAAACCTGTTTTCCGCAAACGGGACCACCAATGCCAGCACGCTGGAGTATGTATCGAATTCTCGGGACTCAGAAGCGGGCGAATACACAGTTAATATAACTACTGCGGCGACACAGAGCAGTTCAACCAGCGACAATGGAACCGTGGGTGAAAATGAGACATTGACGATTACCGACGATGACAGGGTTGCTGAAATTGCTTTAACCACCGATATGACCCTTTCAGACGTCAAAAATGCCATAAACTCTGAAATGTCGAAAGTTTATACTGAGATGTTGGTGGGAGATGCTCAGCTATACGAGGGAAGCGGGGGAACCACAGTCCTTCATTCCAGTTCAACATGGGACCAGGCTTATATTGATTCAAGCAATTCCGCAAATCTTGCAGACAACGATGTGATTTTATTTTCCGGAACCTCCCGATCAGGGGGCGATGTAGACGGAACCTATACGATCAGTGATGCCAGCACGGATACGGTTCAAGGACTTCTTTCCGCTATTGAATCCGCTTATGGAAATAAAATAACTGCTACTGTTAACAGTTCCGGGCGAATTGTCCTGACAGACAAGAGCATCGGTGACAGTCAACTGTCCGTTTCATTTGATTATACCAATGCGCACAACTTGAGTTTTGGTTCTTCAGTATCAACTGCAAACACCAATGGACAGGAAGGGCGTTATGCCATGGACATTACTGCAACTGATGACGGGAGCGGTCATTTGGTATTGACCCATGATAACTACGGGAGCGACTACAGTTTTACCATTTCGGAAGATGCGGCCTCCGGTAGCAAGCTCTGGACAGGAGGCGACCAGACCGTCAATAACGGCGTGGATGTTGCAGGCACCATTAATGGAGAGGCGGCAACCGGTTCGGGCCAGTTTCTAACGGGTGATGATGGAGCAAACAATATTGATGGCTTGGTAATAAAATATACCGGTACAGATGAGAATCTGGATGTGGGAGAAGTTAAACTTACATTAGGATCAGCAGAACTTTTTAACAGAGCTCTTTTCTATATTACCGACTCTTATGATGGTTATGTGGCCTTTAAACAGGATTCCCTGAAAGACAGTATCGAGAGATTTGGAATAAAGATTGAAGAGATGGAGGCACGTCTTGATCAAAAAATGGAAATGATGATTAACCGTTTTGTAATCATGGAAACAGCATTAAGCCAGATACAAAGTCAGAGTCAATGGCTGGCCGGCCAGTTGGACTCTGCAGCTAATGGATGGGGATGGTAGTAGGTAGTGAACAGTGAAAAGTAAATAGTAAATAGAAAAGAATTAACCGTAAATAGATATTTGGGTTAATCGTTTTATTGACGGAAAAATTTGCTAATAAAGGGAGGGTGTTTAATGTACTGTAATGGTATTCAGTCGTATCGAAAAACAAATATTACTACCTCAGATCCAGTGAGACTAATTATTATGTGCTATGAGGGGGCCATTGACAGCCTTCAGCTGGCAAAAGAAAAAGTGAAAGAGAAAGATTACGAGAAAAAAGCAAAAGCCATCATAAAGGCCCAGGAAATTATCGATGAACTGTTGTGTTCTCTTGACCTTGAAAAAGGAAGCACTATTGCCGGCAATCTGAGCAGTCTTTATAGTTATATGCTTAGAAGAATCATCCACGGAGATGTCAATAGGGATATGAGCGCCATAGACGAGGTGATCGGGATGTTGAATGAGTTACTGTCTGCGTGGCGCGAGGTGGCTTTAAAACCGGAAAGCCAGGTTCAACCTGCTCAAGACAGTTTGTATCGTGAGAAAAGAGCTGTGGGATCCGGATACATAAGCGCTTGAAGAAAGGTAAAAAATGAGAGACGTAGAAAAAGAGATGTGTATTTATTTAGAAAAGAAACTGGATAAGTTTAGAGAATATCAATCGGTTACAGAAAAAATGAGACAAACCGTTTGTGATAATAATGAAAATAACGAACTTTCCGGATTAATCCAAAGAAGACAAAGGTGCATTGGTGCCATAGAAAAAATCAACTCGTCCATGGAAAAAATCGTTAAAAACGGTTCAGTCAAATTTTCATGTATTTCTAAAAAATATAAAGGATTAATTGAAAATTGTCTGTCAAAAATAAAGGACGTTATGACACGGGTGGATCTTATGGACAGAGAATTGGTTCCCATCGTATCAGAAAAGGGTGAGAGTATCAAAACAGAGATTCTAAAGATGCGCAATATGCGACAGGCAACCAGAGGATATCAAACCAATAAGAGATATCCTGCAAGGTTCTTGGACACCAGAAGATAAAGTAAAAAATGCCTAACCGCCACAGTATTTCGGCGGACAAGGATGATCTAAAATGCCTGAAGTATATACCCGGCGAAATTTCAAAAGAGCTACTTTACAAGGGTGCCTAAAAGTGAACGAGAGTTTTTAATAAGAGATTCGATAGATATCATAAGGGGGTGTGGGGTATTATGTTAGTAGAACCTGTGACAGGATCAGGAAAAAACGCTGCTTTGTCAAGTCAGGCAAGTCTTCCTGCAAATCAGGAGACGGCACTAAGAGATGGCAATGCTAAAAAGTCTGTTCAAACACTAAGTTCGGTTGAACTGGGGGAATTGGCAACAGATGTTCAGAAAAATATGAATATCATACATAATGTTAATCTGAAATTCTCTGTGAATAAAGATTCCGGCCGAATTATGATAACTGTAACGGACGAAGCTACCGGTGAGGTCATCAGAGAGATTCCGCCTTCAGAACTTGTCAAATTTGCGGACAAATTTGATGAAATGGTCGGCATGATATTTGATGAAAAGGGCTAAAAAAAATAATGGGAGTTACTGCCTGATAAATGGCGAATGTGACAAATCAGCAAATAAATATCTTTATTGTAGATGATGAAAAGGCTGTTGCGGATATTCTCAAGGATTGTATCTCTGACAAGGAAAGATCTATAGCTGTTTGCTATGATGGCTTGGAGGGTATCGAACACATACAAAACAATTTTTGTGATCTGATCATTGTTGACCTGGTAATGCCGAAAGTCGGCGGTCTGGATGTATTAAAATTCGCTAAAAAAACCAATCCTGACGTCCTTGTTATTATTATTACCGGTTATGCATCATTAGAAACCGCCATAATGGCCGTAAAGGAAGGGGCTTACGATTACATCAAAAAGCCATGTAAACTCGAAGAGATAAGGATCGCTGTAGATAATGCCATAGACAAAATAAAACTGCTCAGAGAAAACAGAAGGTTATTAAAGGAAATAAAGGATGCCTACCATGAATTGATGCTTTTAAAAAAGGAAAAGAAAGCAGACAAAAAAATATCAAGCATCAATTTTTTCTCTTCAAACATGCCAAGTCTGCATTATCTTTATAATAATAATTTTTTTCCAAACAACACCGTTGACAAGTTACAAGCCCTGTCTTTATTGAGAGAAAGCGGTAGCCTGACCGAAAGTGAATTTAAGACGTTCAAGAATAATCTCCTTAAAATGATAAATCATGAAGAATAATGATAACAGCTTTCGGGGGACAGCTATATTCCGAATGCTAATCGTTGCTATGACCTGTTACCAATAAAAGAGTGGAGTCATTAATGAACGAAACTTTAAACATACTTGTTGTTGATGATGAAGAGTGCATTCTTGATATTTTCAAGAGCTATTTTGAGTTTGAGACAAATCATACGCTCTTTACAGCCAGCAATGGTTTTGAAGCCTTTGAAATAATTAAGACAGAACCCATCAACTGTTGTTTTACAGACCTTTCCATGCCCAGACTGGACGGCCTGGAACTCGCCCGAAAAATTTATCAGTATGATAATACCATTCCAGTGGTTGTTATGACCGGTTATCCTTCCATGGATATTGCCATAGAGACTTTAAAAAACGGTGTCGTGGATTTTATCACAAAGCCATTTCAAGTGGAGCAAATTCTTCCAACCATTTCAAAGGTAATGACGGCAAGATCGAACTTTGTTGAAAATATATTGTTAAAGGAAGAGGCTAAAAAGAGTAAGAGACTTGCTAAGATCAATAAGGAACTGCATGGAAAAATAAAAGAAGTCGAGACCATCAATCTTATTCTTCAGAAACTGGATCAGGCATCAAACAGTCAGGATCTTTTCAAAATCCTGGTCAAATTGTCCGGTAGGATTACGCCTTGCGACGAAGCACATTTCTGTTTTTTTACTCAAGAGATGAAAGATTATGAAATCATCACATCTTTTTTCAAAGATGAGAATAAGAAAAGAGATGATGCTGTATATATAGAAAAAGAGATGGCTAAAAAGATTGGTGCTGATGGCATTCCTTATCTTATAAAGGGAAAAAGCGGATGTGGGAATATCATCGCCATCCCGCTCAAAATAAGGTCCAGGGTATTTGGAATGCTGACATCAATTATTAACAATAAGGATAAATATTTTAATGAAAAAGACATATATTATCTAAACTTCTTAATAGATAAAGCATCTTCTTCTATAGAGAACCTGGCGCTTTATGAAAATATTTACGAAAATCTTTTTTCAACCCTTTTTGCTTTTGTTGAAGCAATCGAGGCAAGAGATCCGTATACGAAACAGCATTCGACAAGTGTGTCAGGATATGCCATGTCAATTGCCAGGAAAAACGGTTGTTCGCAGGAGGAAGTCGCCAAACTAAATATCTCAGGGAATCTTCATGATATCGGAAAGATCGGCATTCCGGACAGCATTCTATTAAAACCGGGTCAGCTTACTGATGATGAATATGAGATTATCAAAAAACATCCGGTCATTGGAAGCAATATTATCGGACATCTGGGGATGTGGACAGACGAACAGGATATCATAAGACATCATCATGAAAGATTTGACGGAAAAGGATATCCTGACAGTCTTAAAGGGGAAGACATTCCTCTTCTTGCTCGAATTCTATCTGTGGCAGATGTTTATGATGCGCTTA
>Ga0210123_1000475_pt1 | contig 24850 bp, 17 predicted proteins | sample Muzzi_PWB_D2_FD_185535 | JGI IMG/M metagenome (GOLD analysis project Ga0210123, IMG submission 185535) | Wetland microbial communities from San Francisco Bay, California, USA, that impact long-term carbon sequestration - Muzzi_PWB_D2 (SPAdes) | ecosystem: Environmental > Aquatic > Marine >... | reverse complement strand
GACTTTGTCTACCGGATTTCTTTCGGCCCCTGGGTCAAGCTGGCCGCAACCCCGCCGATGGACAGCTGGATTCGCATGCTGCATCCCTTGCGCATGCAGCGCTATTTGGTCTCCGATAAAAACCCGTTGTGCTGGCCGGTCAAATGGTCCGCCGAGCCGGTAAAATCCAGGCGGCGACCGGTGGCGCAGGACAATGTCTTTGTCGCCTGGGAGAATTTCTTCTCCGAAGCCATGAAGGACGGTCTTAATTACTACCGCGACACCCGGGACGCACTTCAAGAGTATTGCTTCAAAGCCATATACGGCAACCCCTGGATGAAAGCGGCGTTCAGCAGCATCCAGTCGCCTGAAGACAAAGTCAAAACGGCGCAAATACGCAAATCGAGGAAGAAATCGGCCCCGAAATCCCGCAAGGGCGGTTATGTGGAAGCTTGTGTGCGTGTCATGATCGCAGTGACCGGGTCGGATCGCATCATGGACGCACGCGAGTTCGAGCTTGCCGAGCAGATGGTGCAGAAGGACCACCGACTGCGTGGCGTCAAGCCTGAACGATACAAGAAAATGATCAAGGAACAGGCCCGCATTCTGGAGCTGTCCACCGAGCAAGCCCTTGCCGGTCTGCCGGAAATGGTGCCGGCGGCCGAAGATCGCGAACGGCTATTGGCCATTGCCCGGAATCTGGCTGCCGCCGACGGCGCTCCCGGAGAGCGCGAAAAATCCATGATAGCCGCCATTGGGAAGGCGTTGGCATTGTAAAATATTCGAAAAGAAGACGCTATCCCAATATGGCTTTAAGATCTTCATCCGGTGTTGCAATGGGCCGGATGTCAAATTTTTCCACCAGCATGCCCAGCACGTTGGGCGTCAGGAAAGCCGGCAGTGAAGGCCCCAGGCGGATGCCCTTGATGCCGAGATGCAGCAGCGCCAGCAGCACGCAGACCGCCTTTTGTTCATACCACGATATGATCAGGGAAAGGGGCAGGTCATTGACCTCCACCTCGAACGCCTTGGCCAGGGCAACGGCAATCTGAACGGCCGAGTAGGCATCGTTGCACTGGCCCGCATCGAGCAGGCGGGGAATGCCGCCGATATCGCCAAGATCCTGATCAAAAAAACGAAACTTTCCGCATGCCAGGGTCAATACGATACAATCCTGCGGCACTTTTTCAACGAATTCCGTGTAGTAGTTGCGGCCTGGTTTGGCGCCGTCGCAACCGGCCACCAGGAAAAAGTGGCGGATGCTTTTGGATTTGACCGCCGCGATCACCTTGTCGGCGACATCCAACACCGCATTGCGCGCAAAGCCGACCATCACGGATCGGCCGTTCTGCTCATCCCCGAAGCCCGGCAGCGCCAGGGCACGGTCGATGACCGGTTGAAAGTTGTGATCCGCAATATGCGGAATATCCGGCCATCCCACCATGCCGGAGGTAAAAATGTTCTCCCGGTATTCGGTTTTGGGTCGTTGCAGGCAATTGGTGGTCATCAAAATGGCGCCCGGAAAATTCGGAAACTCCTTGAGCTGATTCTGCCAGGCCGTGCCGTAGTGGCCGTAGAAATGCTTGTACTGTTTCAGTTTGGGGTAGCCGTGGGTAGGAAGCATTTCGCCATGGGTATAGATATCGATGCCTTTGCCTTCAGTCTGTTTGAGCAGCGCCTCAAGGTCCAGCAAATCATGGCCGGAAACCAAAATGGCTTTGCCCTTTCTATGCCCCAACGGCACCCGGGTCGGCACAGGGTGCCCGTAGGTCCCCGTGTTGCCCGCGTCCAGCAGCGCCATGGCGTTGACCGCGGCTTCCCCGCATCTCAAGGCCAGGGCCACCCACTGCTCCAGACTCAGGTCGCCCCTCTGGATAGCCGCCAGAGCTTCATGGACGTAAGCATAAACCTTTTCATCCTCCTGGCCCAGGATTTGGGCGTGATCGGCATAGGCGCTAACCCCCTTGATGCCGAAAAGCACCGTGTGCTTTAACGACAGAATATCCGGATCGTTGCCCGGATAGGATTTCAGACCGACGGCTTGGCCCTGTTGCACCAGATCTTCAATGGCTGACTGGGGCTTGAGCGTAAGGGCGCCACCCTGGGCTTCAAACTTTCCGCCGCCGGAGATCAGCTCGGCTTTCAACCGCTCTCGAAGATCTGCGGCCTGATGGATGAGGTCCTTGAACCGCGCCGGATCGAAGTCTACATTGGTCAGGGTGGAGAACGACGCTTTGACCGTAAAAACATTGACCTCGGAATCCGAGATTCCTGCTTTGCGCGCCTCCACCGCCACTTGAGACAATCCCATCAGCATATAGAGCAGCAGGTCCTGCAAGGCCGCAACCTCGGGCTTCTTGCCGCAGACACCTTGAACCGTACAACCGGTGCCTTTGGCTGTTTGTTCGCATTGATAACAAAACATTTCAGACCTCCTTTCGAATAAACGCGATCCGTCGGCAGGGATTTTTCAAATTGCACAGGATTGGACGATAGGCAACAGCGGCTTTAGAATATGCAACGGAATTTTTGGATCGTACAATAAATGCAGACGAAGATCAATGACGAGGCTTGTCCGGATGGTGAAACTACGGCATCCCATCCTTCCCTAAGACTCTGATTTACTCCAGGCTGGCATATTGACGAATGGCCCCACCGTCCTATTCTTTATGGTGACTTGATAAAAACAAGGCCGATTCTGTCTCGGTCGTTCCATGCGATACACCGAAGCAGCAGAAGATACCATAGAACCATCGGACGAATTGTCCGCAAACAAGGAAGATAACATGATCAAATCCGATGAATTCATATATATGCCCGTGATGAACGTCAGTGAAGCGGCCAGATTCCTGGGCGTCGGCAAGAAAATTGTTTACCAGCTCATCGATTTCGATGAAATTCGAGCGGTCAGAGAGCGCGGTGCCATCTTGATCGAAAAGAGAAGCCTGGAAGACTTTCGCGCCAGCGGGAAATTGACCTGAACAGGAGCGCCGCATAGATGCACAAAATACCCATCAACTGCAAGAACGCAAACCTGGAAATTCTCACCAAACTGCTCAATTCCGTGGCCAAACGGTACGGCTGCCAGGTTGAATATATTGCCGAAGACAACCGGTTGAAATTTAACGGCGATATGGAATGCTGCCGCCATGTCACGGAAGAAACATTGGCGTTTTTTCCAAAATCAGCAGGCCAGAATGAATTCCCGCTGAATTGTGCCATCGATGCGAACGGCGATGGCAAGGATCTGGATCCCCCATAGGATCAAAGATGGCACGTCATGAGCGCCTTTATCTTGAAGGAGAATACCACAGTGGACGCAATCCATCGCCTGATGCTGTATACCCTGCTGGCAATGGCGGCCGCGGGACTGGTCCTGCCGGGCGTAATCAACATTTCGCGTTCTGATGGCGGCCATTCCGATCTGGTCGCCAAGACTGCGGATGCCCGCAACCATTTGCGGGGCTTAAATGGTATGCTGGCCGCCATCGGCATCATCGCCTTATGGGCCATGATCGATATTCAACGATCCCGCAATTTGGTGATGGCGCTGGGCGTCGTCATGGCCGGCGTGGTTCTGGCCCGTCTTTTTTCCTTGATCAAGGACGGTGCGCCAGCACCGATCACATGGTTTTACCTGGCCGTGGAAGCCGTAATGGCGGTTGTCTTCCTGGGTTTTCCGCCTCCCGGGAACAGGTGATGCCTAACCCTGTCGGCGATAGTACTTCATAGCCTCCGGCACATGCTGCTTCAGGTCGTTGATGCGTGTCGCGTGGGCGGGATGGGTGCTTAAAAATTCCGGTGGCGCCGCGCCGGCATCCTTTTGCTGCGCCATGCGCTGCCAGAAATCGACGGCATGGTGGGGATCATAGCCGGCCAGGGCCATGAAGATCAGGCCGAGCTGGTCGGCTTCCGATTCCTGAAGCCTGCTGTAAGGCAATAGGATCCCGACTTGAGCGCCCATGCCGTAGGCGGTCATGAAGAGCTCTTGGGTTTGTTGGGGTCTATCGCTCAATGCCAGGCCCAGGGCCACGCCGCCCAGTTGGGTGACCAGGCCATGGCTCATACGCTCGTTGCCGTGCCGGGCGATGGCGTGGGCGATTTCATGCCCCATGACGGTTGCCAGGCCGGCATCATCCTTGGCAACGGGCATGATACCGGTAAAGATGACGACCTTTCCGCCGGGCATGGCAAAGGCGTTGACCTTGTCATCCTTGACAAGGTTGAAGGTCCATTCGTAGCCCGTCAGGAGATTTGCCTGCCCCTGGCCGTCGAGATATGTCTCCACCGCGTGTTGGATTTTCCTGCCCACGCGGTTAACTGTGGCGGCCTGGGCGGTGCCGGAAACCACTTTGTGATCATCCAGAAATTGCTGATATTGATCAAAGCTCAAGGCAATTATCTGGTCATTGGGGATCAGGTTCAACTGGCTGCGGCCGGTGAGCGGTACGGTGGTGCAGGCCCCCAGCAGCAGCAACATGATCATGGCTGAAAAGATATTACGCTTTGGCAGCATATGTCGTTCTCCTTCACTTGATGCCGATTTCAGCATCGGCTCGTGAACCCTGTACCTGCATGCCCCATAACCGGAACTCGGCGCCCGGGGCCGCAAGTACGACATGTCCCCACAGAAAGCGATCAGCCGTCCACGGTCTTGAACTTCTCCTGGGGTGCTCCGCAAACCGGGCACTTGGATGGAATCTTTTTGTCGGTGACATAACCGCAAACCTGACAGACATGGTAGGCTTTCACTTCATCTTTTATCAGGTGCATGATGGCCCGTTCATAAAGCTTGGCGTGGAACCCCTCGGCATCCCTGGCCTGGCTGAAGGCCAGGGCCGCGGCTGACTCCCCTTCCTGTTCGGCGGTCCTCAGAAAGTCAGGGTATTCGTTTTCGCTGATGGACTTTTCCCGTTGAAAGGATTGCTCCAGATTGGTGTCGGTATCCTTGACCACGATATCCCTCACCAGGTTCAGGTGACGGGTGGCGTGCACCCGTTCCGCTTCGGCTACTGCCCGGAATAAAAGGGCTATCTGCGGAACCTCTTCCTGATCGGCTTTCTCGGCGTAGGCCAGCAGCCTGAAATAGGCTTTGGCTTCACCCACAAAGGCCTTGAAAATATTCTCGCGCGTCTTTTCCTGCATACGGTCCTTCTTTGTTTTCGGGTTGTGCTTTCCAATGATGTGTGTAGGCCGATCATATGCCATGCCCGCCGATGGCTGCAAGCCCAATGTGGATCAGCACCGGTTTACAGGGCGAACCAACATAATTATTCTGTGGTGTAATGCATAATTGTGAAACGACTATGACTGCAAAAGAACCCAAGACAATCGTTTTGACCGGCATCAAACCCACCGGGCGACCCCATCTGGGCAACTATCTGGGCATGATTGAGCCGTCCCTGGTGTTGGCCCAAACGCACCGGGCGCTTTTTTTCATAGCCGATTACCATGCCCTGACAACCATCCGGGACCCACGGCAACTGGCGCGCCTGGTCCGTGAATTGGCCGCCACCTGGCTGGCCCTGGGATTGGATCCCCAGCAGGTAATTTTTTATCGGCAATCGGCGATTACCGAAATATTCGAACTTATGTGGGTGCTCTCATGTGAAACGTCCAAAGGACTGCTAAACCGAGCCCATGCTTATAAGGCGGCCGTGGAAAATAACCGGCGGGCCAGCCAGGACGAAGACGCCGGTATCAGGATGGGGCTGTTCAACTACCCTTTACTGATGGCCGCCGATATTCTGGTGTTCGGCGCCGACAAGGTGCCTGTGGGCGTGGATCAACAGCAGCATGTTGAGATCGCACGGGATATTGCCGCTGCCTTCAATCAAGTCTACGGCCAGGTGTTCACCCTACCCAGTGCCCTGGTCAATGCAACGGCTGTAACCGTCACAGGCCTGGATGGCCGGAAAATGAGCAAATCTTACGGGAACGAGATTCCGGTTCTGGCATCCCCCGAAGAAATGCACGACCGGGTGGCGCGCATCGTCACCGACAGCCGAAGCACCGAAGCACCCAAAGAGCCGGATCAGTGCAACCTTTTCAATCTGTACCGCCTGTTTGCCCAGCAAGGCGACATTGAGCGCGTGAGACACCTCTACCGTCACGGGGGGCTGTCATACAAGTCCCTGAAGGAAGCGCTATCCACCTTGATTGTGCAGCGTTTTGCCCATGCACGCACCCGTTATAGCCGCCTTATGGACAATCATGGGCAGATTGACCGCGTGCTTGTAGAGGGCGCCGCCAGGGCACGCGCCGTCGCCCGGGAGACCCTGCGCCGGGTGCGAAAAGCCGTGGGCATTGATGCATAAAATACATGCCGTTGCCGTCTGAAGAACACCGAAGACCATAACCAGCGGGCAAAGCACGCTGTCAATATAGAGAGGAAAGAGATATGAGCCAAAACGTCACCCAAAAATTGATCGCCACACACCTTGCCGACGGCAATATGCAGACGGGAGAGGAGATCGGCCTGCGAATGGACCAATCCCTGACCCAGGATGCCACCGGCACCATGGTCATGCTGGAGTTCGAGGCCATGGCCATGGAAAGCGTCCGCACGGAGCTTTCCGCCCAATACGTGGATCACAACCTGTTGCAGACCGATTACCGCAATGCCGATGATCATCTTTTCCTGCGCAGCGCGTGCCGCAAATTCGGCGTTTGGTACAGCCGGCCGGGCAACGGCGTAAGCCACCCGGTGCATATGGAGCGCTTCGGCGTCCCCGGCAAAACCCTGGTGGGTTCGGACAGCCACACCCCTGCGGCCGGCGCGCTGGGCATGCTCAGTGTGGGTGCCGGCGGGCTGGAGGTAGCCACGGCCATGGCCGGAGAGCCGATCTACTTGCCCATGCCCAGGGTGATGGGCGTGCATCTGGTTGGCCGGCTTACGGATTGGGTCAGCGCCAAGGATGTGATTCTGGAGATGTTGCGCCGACATGGCGTCGACGGCGGCCGAGGCAAGATCATCGAGTATTTCGGTCCGGGCCTCGAACACCTGACGGCCATGGATCGCCATGTAATTGCCAATATGGGTACTGAACTGGGCGCCACCTCCACGGTATTCCCGTCCGATGATGCGGTGCGGCGCTTTCTCGCTGCCCAGGGCAGGAGCGAAGTTTGGACCGAGATCCTGGCCGACCCGGATGCCGCCTACGATGAAACCGATGAAATTGACCTGGGCCAGTTGGAACCGTTGATCGCCCTGCCCAGCAGCCCGGGCAATGTGGTACCGGTGCGGGAGGTGGTGGGCCGTCCCATCTACCAGGCCTATATCGGTTCATCGGCCAATCCGGGATTGCGCGACTTTGCCGTGCCCGCCCTGATGGTGGCCGGCCGGCAGATACCGGACCACATCTCCTTCGATGTCAACCCCACCTCCCGTCAGTTGATCGAAAACATGATTGCTTTGGGATTGATGGAACATCTGATTCAATGCGGTGCGCGCTTTCACCAGGCCGGCTGCAACGGCTGCATCGGCATGGGGCAGGCGCCGGCAACGGGCAAGATCAGCCTGCGGACGGTGCCGCGCAACTTTCCGGGGCGCTCCGGCACGGTGGAAGACCAGGTCTACCTCTGTAGTCCTGAAACAGCCACCGCTTCGGCGATGGTCGGGGTGATCACCGACCCCCGCAGCCTGAACATGGCCTATCCCCGGTTCACCGATCCGAAAAAACTCAAGATCAACACCAGCATGCTGGTGGGGCCATCGCATGATCGCGAAAATACGGTGCTCGAAAAAGGCCCCAACATCAAGCCGCTGCCGGTTTTCGAGGCGTTGCCCGAGGTATTGGAAGGGCCGGTTCTGCTCAAAATGGAGGACAACATCTCCACCGATGAAATCATGCCGGCCGGTGCCGCCGTGCTGCCCTATCGCAGCAATATCCCGGAAATCAGCCGCTTTGCCTTCAGCCGTATTGACAAAAGCTATTATGAACGGGCCATGGCCGTCCGGGAAAGCGGCTCCTTCGTGCTCGGCGGGGAGAATTACGGCCAGGGCTCCAGCCGTGAACACGCGGCCCTGGCGCCGCGCTATCTGGGGCTGCGCGTGGCACTGGCCAAAAGCTTTGCCCGTATCCATGCCCAGAATCTGGTGAATTTCGGTATTCTGCCGCTCATACTGGTCGATGTCCATGACTGGGAACGGATCAGCCAGGGAGATATACTCAAATTGGAAGATTTACGAGTGTCTCTGCAGGCCGGCAATCGGCTGCGCATTCGCAACTTGACCCGGCAGCAGGATTATACGCTGCAGCACAGGCTCAGCAAACGCCAATTGCAGGTCGTGCTGGCCGGTGGACTGATCAACGCCATCCGCCACGGCCGAGCATAGGGGCCGACGCAGATCGCGTTAAAGGGATGTAGGCGCCTTTTGCGTGGTTAGCATACTTTAACGGTGGTGCAGCAGAGTTCGCTCGTGTCCCATTCGCAATCTTCGGCCTGGACGTTGAAGTATTCGCACGGGCTGATGTAGCATCCGCATGACGTATCATCGAAACAGCTGTGCGGATCCACGGGATCCCAGCGGCACCCATAAGGATTGATATCCAATTCCGGAGGTAATTGTAATGCCATAACAGTCATCCTCTATACTTATATATTATCCGAACCATCGGGGAACGGTTGATTATAGGCTATGCATTTTTAAAGGGAAGTCCATACCAAACGGGGTGATGTTGAGAAAGCAATCGATCCGGCGAGCCGAGTAGCAGAAACCCAATCCGTAATTTGGGTCAAAGCAATAGCAACTTAGGTGTTTAGGATTAGAGGAGTATCTTAGAATGGACAAAAAAAAGATTGATAAACATACATGTACTTTCCAGACCGTTAGCCGGCAGGGTCAAACCAACCTTTGCTGCTGCTATGTAATGGATTCGCAAGGCAACTACCAGGATCCCTGTTTCACACCGGTGGATGCGTGCTGTCTAACTTCCCCCTCCACAGAAAGCCTCAAGAAGGCAATCAACGGTTCCGGTTTGGAATAAAAGATAATTGCCGCGATCTTTGAGGTGCAGTGCGGATCTATTATGGGGTTGAATTCGGGTCTGGATGGTCTTTCAGGATAGGCTCAATGATCCGGAACGGGGTCTTGACGGTGCGCTTTAAAATGCCCCCCAAGCGCGATCCGATGGCGGAAGGTGCCAAGGGCAGTACTTTGGGATCGAAGGCAGGCCCCTTGACGCCCACCGGAATGGCCACCAGGGTGCCCTGCAGGATGTTGCCTAGAATGGGGATGCGCTCGACAATCCAGTCGACCGTGGTCAAGGGCGAAACCAACATCACCAGATCCACTTGCCGGTTTAAAAAACGGTATCGGCCGTCGGCGACCATATTCACGGCATTGGATTTCAGCACCCCCTCCTTGACCAGCAGGGATCCATCCTGAAATACCAGTTGAGTGTCGATGCTTTGGTATTGGAAGTCGTTTTTGCTGAGATCCGGCAGGCCGCCTTTGATGTACTGATTGACCGATAGAAAAGAGAGCAGGTTGGTGAAAAAGCCGGCCGATCCTACGTTATAGATGCGCCCGTCCCTGATTTTAAGATGAACTTTGCCCTTCAGGTTCTGAATGAATTGATCGCGGGTTTGACCGCTGGTGGCCATGGTGCCGTCGACGTCCACCGTTCCCACCAGTCTTTCGGTGTATTGGGCACCCACCAGGCAGCCGCCGGTATCCTGCAGTGCCGAATCGACAGCCTGGGGCTTGAATTCCGCCTGCACAACGCCATCTTTGATCTGAATGTGCCCCGGCATCTGAATCCCGCACAATCCGGCGGACGCGATATCTATGCGGATCTGTCCATCGGCAGGCACGACCACGGCCTGAAAGGGCCGGAGCCTGTATTTTTCGAAATCCAGTTGGGCAACGTCAATTTCCGCCCGGGTGCGAACGGGCATGGTGATCAGCGCAGGCCAGGCCGGCGTCTCGGAACCTGCTTGGTCTCTTGAAAATGATGGCAACGGTTTTTCAGCATGCCATGCATCGGCGCTGATTTGCAGTTTCAGGTCGAGGGCTTCCCGACCAAAGGCGCCGTTGCCGGTCAGCCGTAATTGTTGATCGTCCCAGGCCAGCGCAGCGGATGGAATTTCAAATCCATCTTCGCAGCCCTTGAGGACCATATCCTCAATGTGCAGGACCCCCGTCCCTTTCCAGGGAATTTCAAGATTGCGGATGGATAGCCCCCCCGTGGCTGAGGACTCCGCCGGCGTGCCATTGTCGAGATGGACCTTGAAGTCGCCTTCGATCCGGCCGGCGAGATAGCGGTTTTGTTGAAAAAGCTTGTCCATGGTGGATCGATCGATGGCGCCTTTAAATCCGGCATCGACAACGTTGCCCGCCCTTTGGCGTCGAAAATGGAGCACCGCATCGGACACGCCGTCCTTGATGTGCAGGCGCTTTAAATTGAGTTCTCCTGCCTGAATGCGCAGGTCGGCGGTCGCCCGAAGCCCATCCCTCAGATCGAATATGCCGGCCAGGCTGAGCCCGCCGGAAGGATCGCGATGGATATCGACGCCAGTGATCGTTACGGGCGCCTTGACCAGCAAGTCAGGCGCTGCATTTGCCGACCTGCCCAGCCAATCCATCATCTGCGGCCCCAAACGCCCTTTGAGGGACAGCCTGGCTGCCGTATCGGCGCCGGGCAGGCCTTTGACCGCACCGGTCAGATTGAAAGCGCTGTCCAGGGTATTCACCTGGGCCTTGGCATCTATCTCTGCGGTCAAATGGTTCAGGCGTTCGCCCAGTATCAGGCGCCCCGCTGCCCGGCCCTCAATGGGCGGCAGGCCATAAGACTGCGTTCGGGCTTTAGCATCGGAAAAAATTTTCGGCAGCAGGACGGAAAGTTCAGCCAAATCAGCATCTACCTGGGTATCCAACCTAAAAGCCTGGCTGCCGTCAAAAAGCCCCAGCACCAGGTCCCCCTTTTCAGCGAAGGTATTTCCAAGTTTCGCGGCCAGGTGGCGGGCCGTCAATTTCCCTTTGGAGATCTCGATGTCGCCGCGCACCTGTTCCAGCGTGAACAGCTCGTCGGGGACCGCAATGCGCCCCTCAGTCAAATTGCACTGCAGGTGCAACCGGTCCATAATCTCGTCTGCCGACCAGCCGGGCGCCGAATAGTTCAGGGTCAACACCGGAATCTTCCCGCCTTGAACGATGGCCAACACCTTTTGAACAGTCTTCTGGTGGCCGTAAAGGTTCAACAAAGCTGCGCGGAGTTCCGGAATGTCAAGTTCTAAAGCGTCCAAGTTGATCTGCAGGGGCATGTGGGACGGATTGGTCCCATGGCGCCAGATCAAAGTACCTTTAATCTGCAAGCCGGGCGCTGCCGCCTGCAATTGAGATAAGGTGATGTTTATCCGGCGCGGGGTCCACCAGGCGCTGCCTTCAACCTGAAGGTCGTGAAGCATCACCGGATGCGATCCGTAAGGCAATTTGGCCAGTGCGGTATGCAATGCAAAACGGGCTTGAAGGGATTGCTTGCCGTCGGATGTCAGATGTATATCCAACGCCAGGATCGCTTCAGGCAGCCGGTCGGCCAAGGACGCAAGGCCAAGGGATTTGAGGCGTTGGGTTTGCAGCCCGGTGAGGCGCAGGTCACTGCGGCTGTCAAAGGTATGCAAATCCATTTCACCGGTCAATTCGAATCCATCGGCCAGGTTGGAGCTGCCCGCGGCGGCGATCCGCAGGAGATGGCCTTCAGCGCTGGCCTGCATGCGGAGTTGAGAAAGCGCAAGGCCGGTTTGGCCCTCTTGTCGCAGCCGACCGTCCTTGATCTCAATGTTCAACCGGTCCAAGTTGGCGGTGACGGCTGCAAACGCCTCCACAGACTGTTGCAGAAGCAGCTGCAAAGACTGGAGATCTATCCTTTTCGGGACCTTTTCCGCCGGCATTGCATGCTCAAGCCGCACATCGGGTTCAACCAGCTTAAACCGATCGAGTTCCAGCCGGCCGGTTACCAGGGGCCATAGCTTGACATAAAGGATCACTTTCGGAAATTGACCCTGGAATCGACCCGGCATTTTCACCCGACCGCCGGTGATCACGGCATGGGGCCACGGCAACAGGGCCGGTTTGATGGCCGTGTATTCGATATCCCCGGAAAATGCCGCAGCTGCCTGTGCCAGAATGCGCCGGCGCATCTGCTGGGTATCCACCGCATAGGGCAGCACAAGATGCACCGCCATCAGCAAACCAAAACAGAACGCCGCCGACCAGATCATGAAACGGATTAGTTTCTGTAATCGAAACATGGCCTAACGCCTTTACCTGGTTTGTTCCCGGTTAGGGTTCGCGCAAAAATAAATATACATTTTTATGCGCGAGCCCCGGGTCGATTCTGGCCTATAATTATAACAATGTCGCCGGGATCCAAAATGATTATTTGATCATTTTGAGATCACCTTAAGGTTATGTTGTTGTGTTACCTATTATTCCGATATAAATAGCAAAGACAGCCTGCAGCATTGACAATGCCTTCCGGCAGAGGCATTTTTTGCATTGGACTGCAAGCCGCATGGCATGCCGACCGGAGCGCTTTCCGTTTAATTAAAAGGTAATGGCTGTTGAATCGCAACGGTTGAATAAAAATGAAACCCTACCGCCCCATCATTGTTTCGCTGGCTTTGATTATCACGTTGGCGGCGTGCGCGCCATTTGCACCGCAGAAACGAGGCCCCGAGCAGGATATGGTGCCCGTCGAATACTCCAACAAAGCCCCGCAAACAGAAATTCGCCAACATTGGTGGGAAGCCTTCAACGATGAACAACTCAACGGCTTGGTGGAAGAGGCGCTGGCATCCAACTATTCCTTGCAGCAGAGCTGGGCACGCCTGAAACAAGCCCGCGCGCTGGCCGTCAAAAGCGGTGCGGATCTGTTCCCGGATCTCTCTGCCGAAGCCGCCGCCTCGACCGGACGCCGAAGGACCGCCAACGGGCATACCACGACGGAAACCGTGGAAAGCTACGATCTTGGCCTGGTCAGCAACTATGAGCTCGATTTATGGGGCCGCATTCGATCCCAAAAAGAAGCGGCAGCCCTTTCGGCGGTCGCTTCGCGAGAGGATTTGAATAGCGCCGCCATGACCCTGGCAGCCAATGTCACCATCCGTTGGATTGGAATCATCTCTCAACGCATGCAGAAACAATTGCTGGAAAGGCAGTTGAATGCCAACCAGACCTTTTCGGAATTGATCGAACTGCGGTTTCGCAAATCCCTGGCATCGGCCCTGGACGTGTTTCAACAGCGCCAACTGGTGGCCCAATCCCGTGCCCAGATTCCGCTGGTGGAACAAAGCGAACGCCAACTTCTCAATGAATTGGCCCTGCTTCTGGGACGAACGCCCTTTGAAGTACCGCAGATTCAATCGCAGGCCCTTGAGATCCCGGATGCCGTCCCGGAGACCGGCATCCCCATGCAATTGCTGACCGCAAGACCCGACATTCAGGCAGCCATGCGACGTCTCGAGGCTGCGGATTTCAACCTGGCGGCCGCCAAAGCCGACCGGCTACCCAGCCTCAGCCTGACGGCCAGAGCCGCCTATCAGGCCGATGAGTTGAATCTTTTATTCGATAACTGGCTCATCAACCTGGCCGCCAACCTGACGGCGCCGCTGGTGGATGGGCGACGCCGAAGGGCGGAGGTCGACCGCTTGCAGGCGGTGGTGGAAGAGAACCTGGCGTCCTACCGCCAGACCATCTTGACGGCCGTACAGGAAGTAGAAGATGCCTTGGTGAGCGAAGAAAAACTTCAGGAGCATTTGGATGGGCTCGAAACGCAATTGGACGCGGCGCAACACGCCCTCAGCGAAGCCCGTTCAAGATACCGCAATGGCTTAAGCGATTATTTGCCGGTGCTGACCCAGTTGCTGACGGTCCAAAACCTGGAACGCACCATTATTCAACGCAAAGCGGATCTGCTCATATCGCGGGTCAATCTGCACCGGGCATTGGGCGGCACCTGGGCTGCCGAATTAAAGGCACAGGCCATCCGATAATGACATCTCCACCAGGGAGAGCGGAAAAAGGGTAAAATTTCAATATGGAACCGGAAAACGCAATACACAACGATCCCGTGACATCAGCACCTGACGCGGAAGAAACCGCCCTCCAGTCCATCGGAGAGGATGGCCGCAAGAAGACTGTGCTGATCATCGTGCTCATGTGCCTGGCAGTCATCGGCATGGGTGCCGTCGGCGCCATCACCTTGATCAAATCAGCCCCTCATGCACAAAAACGACCACCACAAAAAATAGTGTCTTTGGTGACCATCCAAAAAATCTATCCGGATACGCAACGCGTGGCAATCCAAGCCATGGGTACGGTGGTCCCGGCCAGGGAGTTGACTTTGAAATCGCGGGTGTCCGGCGAGGTCGTGCGGGTGCACCCTGAGTTTACCGAAGGCGGCATTCTGCGCAAAGGCGAACAGGTTATTCAGATCGATGACGTGGATTACAAGCTGCTCGCCACCCAAAAGCAGAGTGCGGTGGCCGATGCCTCTTACGCCCTGAAGATAGAACTGGGCCGGCAGGATGTGGCCCAGCGGGAGTGGGAATTGCTCAACGGAAATAACCCGGCGCCGGAGTCCGATGCCGAATTGGCATTGCGCAAACCTCACCTGGAAAAGGCACGCTCCGATCTGACCGCTGCCCAAGCGGAATATAAAGCCGCTCAGCTTCAACTGGGGCGTACGAAAATACATGCCCCTTTCAACGCCATTGTACGATCCGCTCGAGTGGAGAAAGGTTCCCAAGTTGCTGTCCAGGAGGACCTTGCTACCCTGGTGGGAACAGACGAGTACTGGGTGCAGGTCTCAATTCCCGTCGATCGATTGAAATGGATCGATATTCCCAACAGCCACCACCATGATGGCGCCCAAGTGCGGATCTTTTATCACGGCGATGCCGTTCGCAACGGCCGGGTGGTCAAGCTGCTCAGCGACCTGGAAGCAGAGGGGCGTATGGCGCGGCTGGTGGTGGCGGTAAAGGATCCCCTGAGCCTGGCGGCAACCGAGACTGCATATCCGGCCATGCTGATTGGTGAATATGTCCGCGTGGAGATACAGGGACATCAGATCGAGGAAGCCTACCGCATCCCCCGCTCCGCCTTGCGGGACAACACCAGCATCTGGCTGGCGGACGCCGACGGCAAGCTGGAGATTCGACCGGTGCATACGATCTGGCGGGATACGCAAACGGTGCTGATCAGGGATGGTCTCAAGCCGGGTGCCCGGCTGATCATTTCCGACCTGGCCACACCGGCGCCGGGGATGGCTTTGAGAATCGACGATGCTGACGCACCGGCCGTCGCACCGGCCACCGCGCCCAAATCCCAGAGGACCAAAGGGTAGCATGACATGACGACCGCTCAACGCCACAACAAACCCGATGGCGGCCCGATCAACTGGATGGCGGGACATTCGGTGAGCGCCAACCTGCTGATGCTGGTCTTGCTCATCGGCGGTTTGATGATGGGGTATAACATCAAGAAAGAGGTTTTTCCCGACTTCGATCTGGATCGGGTGACCATCAGCGTGGCTTATCCCGGTGCCAGCCCCGAAGAGGTGGAGCGCGGCATCATTCTGGCCATCGAAGAGGCCATTCAGGACATCGAGGGCATCAAAGAGATCACGGCCGCGGCCGCGGAAGGCTCAGGCACGGTGACAGTGGAGGTATTGGAAGGCGAAGACGCTCAGCAGGTCGGCCAGGATATAAAAAATGAAGTGGATCGCATCTCTTCCCTGCCGGAGGAAGCCGAAGAACCGCGGGTGACGGTGGCCAAACGCAAACGCTATGTGGTTTCACTGGCGTTGTTCGGCGATCAAAGCGAGTGGGTGATGCGGGAGATGGCCGAAATCGTGCGGGACAGACTGCTGCAGGATCCGGACATTACCCAGGTTGATTTGTCCGGAATCCGCAATTATGAAATCGGCATTGAAATCCCCCAAAGCCGTTTAAGGACTTATGGCCTCACGCTCTCCTCCGTTGCCCAGACCCTTCGGCAGGCCGCCGTCGAGATGCCCGGCGGGGCCATTAAAACTGAAGCCGGCGGCGTACTGGTCAGGGTCAAAGAACGGCGCGACTATGCTAATGAATTCGGCAGAATTCCCGTCATCACGGCCAACGACGGCACCCAGGTGCTGCTGGAGGAGATTGCCGAAATTCGCGATGGGTTTGAGGAGACCGACGCCTATGCCACTTTCAACGGGCAGCCGGCAGTGATGATGGAGGTCTACCGGGTGGGCGATCAAACGCCGACCTCGGTGTCCGAAGCCGTTCATAAGAAGATTGCCGAAATCAAACAAATTCTGCCTCCGGGGATGTCCATCGAACCGCGCAACGATCGCTCGGACATCTACCGCCAACGACTGGACCTGATGCTGCGCAACGGGTTCCTCGGATTGGGTCTGGTTTTTATTTTATTGGCCGTTTTCCTGGAAGCCCGTCTGGCTTTCTGGGTGAGCCTGGGCATTCCCGTCTCCTTTCTTGGTTCGCTGCTCATTCTGCCCAACGTGGGCGTCAGCATCAATATGATCTCCATGTTTGCCTTCATCGTGACATTGGGAATCGTGGTGGACGACGCCATCGTAGTGGGCGAAAACATCTATTACTACCGCCAAAGCGGCATGGAATGGTTTGATGCAGCGGTAAGGGGCGCCAAAGAGATTGTCATGCCGGTGACTTTCTCCGTGCTGACCAACATGGTGGCCTTCATGCCCATGTTTTTCGTACCAGGATTCATGGGCAAAGTGTTTCGGCAGATTCCCATCGTGGTAATCAGCGTCTTCGCCATCTCCCTGATCGAAAGCCTGCTTATCCTGCCGGCCCACCTGGGGCATCGGCGCACCCTCAAAGAGGGGGGGCTGTTTTCGAACATCGTTCATCGCCAGCAGCGGTTCAGTGAAACATTCAGCCGTTTGGTGCGGACCAAGTACGGGCCTTTTCTGGATCTGGCCTTGCGCTACCGGTATCTGACCATCTCCATTGGCTTCGCCATTTTGTTGCTGACGGTCGGTTACGTCAAAAGCGGCCGCATGGGCTTCGAACTTTTTCCCAAAGTGGAGTCCGATTACGCCCGGGTCACCGCCAAACTGCCTTTCGGCAGCGCCCTGCAAAAAGTGGAGAAGGTTCAAGCCATTCTGGTGCAGGCCGCCCAAGAGGTTGTGGCCCGCAATGGCGGTAAGGTGCTCAGTGAGGGCATTTATGCCCGCCTCGACGGCAACACGTCCACCGTGCAGATCTACCTGACGCCGCCGGAAAAGCGCCCCATCTCCACTGCTCGCCTGACCCAGTTGTGGCGCGAGAACGTCGGCCCGATCCCCGGACTGGAGTCTCTCAAGTTTGAATCGGATGCCGGTGGACCCGGCAGGGGTGCGGCCATTGCCGTGGAGCTGAGCCACCGCGATATCAATGTCCTGGAACGGGCCAGCGCGGAAGTGGCCGAGGCATTGACTTACTACCCCGAAGCCGTGGATGTGGACGATGGTTTTTCCCCGGGTAAACAGCAGATTGACTTTAAAATCCGACCCGAAGGCCGCAGCCTGGGGCTGGAATCCCGGGAAGTGGCCAGCCAGGTACGCAACGCCTACTACGGCGCGGAAGTGCTGCGCCAGCAGCGCGGCCGCAACGAAGTCAAGGTATTGGTGCGGCTGCCAAAAGCGGAACGGGTGACGGAACACAGCCTTGAAGAAATGATTCTGCGGACCCCGGCCGGCAAGGAAGTCCCCCTGAGAGAGGCGGTTACTTTCAGCCGTGGCCGCGCTTACACCACCATCGATCGCCGGGCAGGACGGCGGGTGGTCACAGTCAGCGCCGATGCCCGGCCGCGCAGCCAAGCGGGACAAATTCTGGCCGGATTGAAGCAGGATATTCTGCCAGCCATACAGAAAAAATACCCCGGTCTCACCTATAGTTTTGAAGGACGCCAGGCAGATCGCCGCGAGAGCATGCAAGCCCTTTTTGAAGGCCTGGGCGTCGCCATGATCGTTATCTTTGCCATGCTGGCGGTGCCTTTCAACAGCTACATTCAGCCCACCATCATCATGCTGTCCATTCCCTTCGGCATCGTTGGCGCCATTTTAGGCCATCTCATCATGGGATACAGTCTGAGCGTCATCAGCATGTTCGGTTTGGTAGCCCTTTCCGGCGTGGTGGTCAACGACGCCCTGGTGCTGGTTGATTTTGCCAACCGCCGGCGCCGGGAGGGGATGGCGGCTTCACAAGCGGTGCACGAAGCGGCCATTCACCGTTTCCGACCCATCATGTTGACCACCCTGACCACTTTTGGCGGCCTGGCCCCCATGATTTTCGAGACTTCCCGGCAAGCCCGTTTTCTGATCCCCATGGCGATCTCTTTGGGCTACGGGATATTGTTTGCCACGGTCATCACCCTGGTATTGGTACCGGCCTACTATTTGATCATTGAAGACGTGGACCACCGGGCCAAACTCATCTTCAAGCGCTCGCCGGCGCCAACCGACGAAACGGCCAAGTCCTTGTAACCACCTTATAGCAGCGCCACAGATACTACCTTTTGGGACTATAATGCCGCGTCAGCCACTGGCTTAAACCGTCCAAGCCGGGAAACAGCACCCGTTCGGTAATATTGGCCTGGTCCAGTTTGTCCCGAATTTCCCATTTCAGGGCCGTCGGAATGATGATCTGACGCCAGCATCCGGGAAATGAGGCCAACCAGTCATCAACCCTTGCTGTGGGATCGGTCATCATGGAGAACAAGGCAAATTGATTGACGATGCGGTCGTCCATGGAAGGCGGTTCAAAAAAAATCGCGAACGGGTTGGCCGCCATTTGGGAAAGTTCATCCAGTGAGTTGACGGCGTCGGAGATCATTTCGGCAGTAAAGACATTGGCCCCTTCAATACTGAGTTGACGCTTGAGCGTATCCGGAAGCCGCTGGTGCACCTTGACATAATCCACCATCCAAATGGCACCGTCCAGATTAAATTTTTCGATATTGGCCGTGGCGAAATGCATGGCGCACAAGGGTGAATGGGTCCAGTCCAGCAGCCTCGTGGGCAAACCATGGTGCTGGGCCACGCTGAGCCAATGCCAGATGGAGTGCGGGTTGATGCCTGTGCGGTAAGCATATTTACGAAAATTACGCAACAGGTGCTTTTCCAGGTGGATATAATCGCCCCCCATGCGGAACAAGGTGGTTTCCAGGCGGTAGCCCGCTTCGGACAAACCTCGAAAAGCAAAATTAGAGCGAAAGCGCCCCAACCCGGCATCCCAGGCGCCCTCAAACAGCTCGTCCTGAAGCTGGCACCAACTGCGGACCACAATTTTATCGTTCATGGCATGCCTTCATGGCTGGTTTTTGCCCAACTTTTGGATTTTCGTAAAATTATAACACAGGTGCAAGAGATTGGCATGAAAAGATCCTGATCATCCAAAAAGACCACTTATAGGGGATGTGATCAAGGGTGAACCCTTATACGCACACTGCGCCCCCTGGCAATTCATGCCAAAAGGTCTATCCTCAATGGTGCAAAAGCCGGAGGCAAGGAGGAGATGACTTGCAAACCTGCACAGCAGATTTATCAAGCATGGATTGTTCATAGCGCGGCAGGTTAACCTGGAAATGACGTAAAAATTACCAATTGGTCATAAACCTGCGAAAAACCATGCCGGTGGTGCGTTCTTTTGACGGGTTGGTTCTATTCCCTTGTAAAGATTGGTTGAGGATGGCGGATATAGTAGATATAAATAACATAGCAAGATGGCTACGGTTTGCGTGCCGCAACGATACGGCATGCACAGAAGGTATGCGTCGCCCTGCAAAGAGAGAACCACGTTGCAGCCGCCCAACAGGCACTGTACCGACCCTCGCACGAGATTGCCAGGTATGAACCAAGAAAGCTCCCATAGGAAACCGAACCGAATCCTCCAAAATCTGGAGCGCCTATCCCTCGCCATCGCTGCGCTCAGTGAAAAAAACACGCGGATGTCTGAGGATGACAAGACCCGCTTTCAGTACGCTACGATCTTGTTGCTGATCGGCCTGCCCACCATGCTGGTATTTTGCATCTACGACATTCTTAAAGGCGAATATACGCTGGCGGGATTTATCGCCTTCATAGCCTTCTGCCTGACTATCTGCTGGCCCCTGTTGCGCAAAATTTACCACCGTCAAATGGTCTATCGCATTAACTGCATTCTTTTCGCTGTATTTATTCTCTATATGCTGCAATCAGGCGGCGGTGGCGGTTCAAGAAGTTTATGGATCTTCACATATCCGCTCATTGTTTATTTTCTTTTTGGGAAATGGGAGGGCTTATTTTGGAGCGGCGCTGTGATGATCGCGGCCCTGCTCCTGTTTTGGAAACCCATCCCATTTTTGCCGGCCTATGCATATGAGGGTGACTTCAAGGTTCGCTTTGCAACGGTCTATGGCATCGTTTCCTTGATTACTTTCTGGTTTGAGTATACCCGAGCGCACTACCGCATAGATAAAAATGTACTTAAAGAACAGGTCGACAAAAGAACGGCCGAGTTGATCGAGGTAAACCAGCAACTGCACCGGGCCATTGAGAAAGCCAACGCATTGGCCCAGCAGGCAGAGGCCACCAATATGGCCAAAAGCGATTTCTTGGCCACCATGAGCCATGAAATCCGTACCCCCATGAACTCCATTATTGGTCTCAGCCACCTGGCGCTGCAGAATCAGGGACTGGACGATCAAACCAGGGACTATCTGGAAGGTGTCCAAAGCGCAGCCATGTTGCTTTTGGGTATCATCGACGACATTTTGGATTTCTCCAAAATCGAGGTGCATAAACTGTTTTTAGAGACGGTAGATTTTAACCTTGAAGAAGTTCTTGTTAATATTTCCAATATGTTGGGAGGTAAGGCCGCTGAAAAGAATCTGGAACTGCTGTTTTTCTATGACGGCGCCATCCCCACCCACCTCAGGGGTGATCCCCTCAGGCTGGGACAGGTTTTTATCAATCTGATTTCCAACGCCATCAAGTTTACGGCGGCAGGGAAAATTGTCCTCTCCATCAAATTACTTGAAAAACAAGAGGATAAGGCTTGGCTCCAATTTAGGGTCAAGGATACCGGCATCGGGCTTACCCAAGATCAGATATCCCTGCTGTTCGAGCCGTTTACCCAGGCGGACAGTTCCACCACCCGCAAGTTCGGCGGCTCGGGATTGGGGTTGGCAATCTGCTCGCGCCTGGTGGCCCTCATGGGCGGCCAGATAAATGTGCAAAGCCGGTTCGGTAGGGGCAGTATTTTTACATTCAGTGCTTGTTTCGGGATTAACCCTGCTGCTTTAGAATATGATTTTGAGACTTATCGAAAAATTTGTGCAGGCAAACGGGTGCTGATCATGGACAGCCATGCATCCAGCCGCGCCCAGTTGCGTTATATGCTCAAATCTATGGGGTGCGCCGTAAAAACCGCGGCCCCGGGTCAAAAAGCGGTATCGTTGTTGGTCAACCGGAAGCAAGACCGGGTGCCTTATGATTTGCTCATCTTGGACAGTGAATCATGGACATCCCGTGCGCAGGCGATTAAACGGATCACCGACGATGCGGAGGGGTTGCCCGTGCTCTTGCTCGCGTCCCAGGGACGCAATGAAAGCCCGGAGAAACTCGAGCTTCAGTCTGTGGATGACATCTTAATCAAGCCCGTACTTTATTCTTCTTTGGCTTCGCGTGTCTTGAGACACTTTGGCCATCATACGGCGCAGGCTTCAACCGCAAAAATCGATACCCCTAAAAATGAGCCGCAACCAGCCAACCTCAACGGCATCAGGTTGCTGCTCGTGGAAGATAAAGAGATTAACCAGAAAATTGTTTGCGATCTGCTGAACAAGCAAGGCGCCCAGGTCTCGGTGGCGGAAAATGGACGCAAAGCCTTGTCGATCCTGGGTCAGCAGACTTTCGATATGGTCCTGATGGATGTCCAGATGCCTGAAATGGATGGCTATCAGGCCACCCGGGCGATTCGATCGGATGGACGATTTAACGACCTTCCCATTATTGCCATGACAGCACATGCCATCGCCGGGGTACGGGAAAAATGCTTTATGGCCGGCATGAACGATTATTTATCCAAGCCGATTATGCCCGAACGACTCTACGCGGTAATTTCCGGTTGGGTGCCGTCCATTCGGCGCAAGGACATGTCCCCTGCAAATTCGTCCGCCGACAACCCTGTCGAGGCCGAGCTTGCCAAAGCCATGCCTGATATCAACGTCACCGAAGGATTGGCCAGGCTCATGGGGAACACCGAGCTGTATATCGAACTCCTGCTGGAATTTCGGAATAACTATGCTGAAATTATTCCTGGTATACGGCAGCTGATTCAAGACAATCGATTCGATGCAGCCAAGCGCCGAATGCAAGGCCTGAAGGGGCTCTGTGGGAACCTGGGCGCGGATCAAATCACCCGGATCATCAAGGAGACGGAGAACGCCTTGGGTCGTTCGCAAAAGGCTGATGCCGCCACCTCGATCGACAATCTGGAAGAAGTGCTGAAGGAAAATTTGGCCACCATTGACAGGTTCGCCGAGCAATTGCCGTACAGGTGCCAGATAGCAAACAGCAACATCACACCCAATGCCCGCTTGGCTGAAGTGATGAAGCAATTGGCCGACATGCTGCGGCAGGGACGCCTGGATGCCGGCGATACGTTCAGCGCCATCAAAAGCATGTGGCCGCAGGGATTCCACAGCGCTCAGCTGAGCAACCTGGAGGTGACCATCCGCCGACTTGACTATGTGCATGCGTACAAGGCGCTTGTTGTATTGGCCGATGCCATGAATATCGAAATATAGCTTAAGTCATCGCGCAGCCATCCGATAACAATAAAAAATAGCCGCATTCCGGTGCTATCCATAAAGGCGATGCCATGAACAAACCCAGGACCAAATTTTATTTGCTCATTGTCGATGATATGACTGAAAATATTAAAGTTTTAGGCAACAGCCTGCAACGCGATGAATATGTGATCTCCTTTGCCACCACCGGCATGCAGGCCATAGAGATGGCCCTGAAACAGGAACTCGATTTGATCCTGCTCGACATCATGATGCCCGCAATGGATGGGTACGAGGTATGCCGGCGCCTCAAAGCCGAGCGCAGCACACGTGATGTCCCCATCATTTTTATTACCGCGAAAACGGAGAAAGAGGACATCGTTCGCGGCTTTGAAGTCGGCGCAGTAGATTATGTAACCAAGCCTTTCAATACCGCGGAGCTTTGCGCGCGCGTGCAAACCCATTTGGATTTAAAGCGTTCCAAACAGGTCATTGAGAATCAAGCCGGGGAGCTGATGTGGACCAACAAACGCTTAATGAAAAAGAATCAGAAGCTTGAACAAGCCCTTGAGGAAATTGAAACGTTAAAAGGCCTGCTGCCGGTCTGCTCCAACTGCAAGAAAATCAGATTGTCCGACGCCGATGCCAGCAAGCAACCCTCCTGGGTATCTCTGGAAGCTTACCTGCATGAACATACCGCGGCCGAAGTAACCCACTCCATATGCCCCCAGTGCATGGCCGCACTATATCCTGATCTGGTCGACGGCGACAGCTAACAGAACCTGGAAGCGCCAGAGTTGATATGGTCCCAAAACACCGACCAGCAAATCAAAAACTTGTCATCTAATGGGTTTTGTGCCATATTAACAAACATTGCACCTGCAGTGTAACCGCCCTCCAATCATTGACCTGCCGTGAGCATGTACCTAAAAACCCGTCTGGGTGACTTAAACTTTCTAATTATCATTTTTGTACATCAGTTGGCGGTGACCGTGATGCAAATTAAAAATTTGGCTCCTTCAGATCGTTCCACTGCAAAACCGGAGAACAACCGCCATATCTCTTCCAATATCGCCCAAAGCGGTCGCCTCGGCACCACCTTGGCCGAATTGATAGATGTGATGGACATCGCCTTGTGGGAACTGGATCTGGAATATCGGGTGGTCGGTTATAATGAAAAGGCCAGGCAGATCTATGGTGACCACATTTTAGGTAGCTATTGCTTCCGCATTGCCGACGACATCGATCGCATTTGCGACAATTGTCCGGCCCAATGGGTGTACCAGGGACACTCCAGCGGAAGAGCAGAGCGTAGCAGAGTCGATATTTCCGGCAAAAAAATTCATATCGATCACATCGCCACACCGATAAAAAACAAGCGCGGTGAGTTGACCGGTGTGCTTGTCTTCATTATTGATATTACCAAGCACAAATTAATGGAAGCAGAGCTCATTCGGCATCGCGACAGGCTCGAAGAAAACGTGCGCGAACGGACCCTGGCGCTACGTGAAAAACAGGTCCGATATCGTGAGCTCTACGAACGATCCAAACAGCAGGAGGCCCTCTACCGGTCCTTGCTTGAATCATCCGCAGATGCCATTGCCATCTATGACCTGGATGGCAGGGTGACGTATTTCAATCCCAGTTTTACCGAGATCTTCGGCTGGCACCTGGAAGAGTTGAAAGGGGAAAGGATTCCTTTCGTCCCTTCTTCGGAAAGAGCAGGCACCGGCGAGAGAATCCGGCAGGTCATTGAATTTGGAGCGCAGGAAAAGTACTTTAAAACCAAACGGTTGACCAAGGACGGCCGTGTACTCGACGTGGAGATCAGCGCCTCCAGGTATATGGACCACAAAGGCCAGCCGGCCGGAATGCTGGTTGTCATCCGGGACAATACCCGTGCAAAATCATTGGAGACCCAGTTGCTGCAAAGCAAAAAAATGGAGGCCATCGGCACGTTGGCCGGCGGCGTAGCGCACGATTTCAACAATATTCTCATGGGCATCCAGGGCAGGGCGTCATTGATGATGACCGAAGTAGAAGAACACGCCCCCTTTCAAGAGCATCTGGCCAGCATCCAGGAGT
>Ga0210123_1000473_pt1 | contig 24892 bp, 22 predicted proteins | sample Muzzi_PWB_D2_FD_185535 | JGI IMG/M metagenome (GOLD analysis project Ga0210123, IMG submission 185535) | Wetland microbial communities from San Francisco Bay, California, USA, that impact long-term carbon sequestration - Muzzi_PWB_D2 (SPAdes) | ecosystem: Environmental > Aquatic > Marine >... | reverse complement strand
TTAATAGCCGCTGCGTGCAGAGGAGTTTGGCCTTTTATAGTTTTGGCATTAACATCCGCACCCTTGGAAATGAGAAGCTCGACGATATCCTCGTGGCCATACAATGCCGCAAAATGCAGAGGAGTTTGATCCCATTTATCTTTGGCATTAACATCCGCACGTTTGGCAATGAGAAGCTCGACGGTATCCTTGTGGCCATTCAATGCTGCAAAATGCAGAGGAGTTTGGCCTTTTATAGTTTTGGCATTAACATCCGCACGTTTGGCAATGAGATGTTCGACGATATCCTTGTGGCCATACAATGCTGCAAAATGCAGAGGAGTTTGGCCTTTTATAGTTTTGGCATTAACATCCGCACGTTTGGAAATGAGAAGCTCGACGATATCCTTGTGACCCTCCTGAGCCGCAAAATGCAGAGCAGTTGCGCTGTTTTTTTCTTTGGCATTAACATTCGCACCCTTGGCAATGAGAAGCTCGACGGTATCCTTGTGGCCCCTAAAAGCCGCCATGTGCAGAGGAGTTTCTCCATATCTATTTTTGGCGCTTACCCTTTCAGACTTTTCCGCCAATAAAGATTTAACCTTGGCAATATCTCCTTTTTCGGCAGCATCGTGGATTGCTTCACCCCAGACGGGTATTACAACCATAAACAAAATTCCCAAAGCGGCCATAAAAATTTTTTCACGGCCCATGAAATTCCCTCCTTGCTGATTAGAGTATAGTTATGGCAGATTTCATAGGAAATTTAATGATTAAACACAGTATTATAATGAAGTTTTTATGTCAAATTATAAATTGTTTAATATTTCAAACAGTTGTATGATATATTATGGTATTAAGTGTTGAGATTAATCGATTGAAATAAGGGGTGGGTGTGATTACAGATATCTTGCAAATAGCTAAGTTCACTCTAAATTGTGATATGGTAATATGATATCACAAAAATTATGCTCTGTTTCTTTCTTGGAATATCTTGCCAAAACAAAAACCTGAAGCAAGTTTATATCAATTGCATATATCGCAATTTCCATAAAAAAGCAAAAAGGCAGAACCATGGATAGACCCTGCCTGTTTAAGCGACCTTTATTATTTTTATGTTCTCGGCTTTAGTCTTCTATCAAACCCGCTTCTTCTTTCCTTGCCAGACCTTCGTTCAGGAATGTGAAAATCATAAGAGTATTGACGCCTTTCAATACCTAAACGCCTACCGCCATTATCGGGCAATCGGTGGTTCATGGGAACTATTTCTTAAACCTTTTGCGTCCATATCCTGCAAGACCAACCAAACCAGTACCAAGCAGTATAAGTGTCGCGGGTTCAGGTGTTGCGAGAGGAGCATCTTCGGTTGAAGGTCCATCTGAAGATGCAACTGGCGTTGAAGATGTTGAAGTAAAGCTTGATGTAGTTCCCGGATCATCAGACGAAGGGCAGCCTACAAATCCAAAAAACATAATCACAACACATAAAACCATAAATAATTTCTTCATCTTTTTCCCTTTTATTACCAAATGTAAATATAATAATTGCCAGTTTGGCTTTTTCTTAGGCTTATAATTATACTCAAATACCAATAATTATGCAAATTTCATGCAAAAACAATAAGGCATCTATTAATAGCAGAAATTTCAAACGGTTAATGCAAATTGGATAAAAAAAATAGGTATGAAAAACATAGAAAAAGCTATGTAATTGTGGGGTAAATTACATAAAACTATTACACCATTTACATAATATTTAAAAAAATATAATTAGTCATATATTATATTGTGGCATTAATTGATGGTGCAAATCGATAGAAAAGGAGGGGTATGGTGATTCCATGTATCTTGTCATACGCACAAGCTGAAGACAATCCTAACTGATTACATATATCATCAAAACGAAAAGAGCAAACCCCGTGAAATGGATTTGCCCCTTATGAAAAAACGATACCACAGATTTTTTTGGACGTTATATGTGCATTTTTATACCAGGTATCAACGGTTTGGGTTTGATGTTTTTAAATCGAAATCGTAACCATAAAATACTATTTGATCATAATTTGCTCTGTTATTTTATTTCAAGGTCGCTGATTTTGTACAGGAGTGTTTTATAACTGATTTTTAATATTTTGCTTGCCTTTGTACGGTTCCAACCTGTTTGAGTAAGTACGTGTGAGATGACCTTTTTATCGATGATGTTCATCGTCTCTTTTCTAATTTTTTTAAGAGAAAATGATGCATACCCCGGTAAATTTTTATTTATAAGGTCAAGAATAGTGTCAACATTTAGGGCTCTATCCGGTACTCTTTGGTCTGACATTGAATAAACATCAGGTTTATCTTTGATGGAAAGATCGTCAACAATTTCTTTCCAATTACCGATAACCATGGAACTCTGTAGAATACTCTGAAGTTCTCTGACATTTCCGGGCCAGCTGTATGCTATCAGCTTTTCCATAGTATCAGAGTCGGGTTTTGAAATCTTATTTCTGTCGAACTGAGAAGCATATTTTTCTATAAAATAGTCAATTAACGTCGGTATGTCTTCAGGTCTGTTTCGAAGAGGGGGTATATATATTTTTATAATATTGAGCCGATAATACAAATCTTCTCTAAAAAGTCCTTTTTTGACGTTTTCCCCAAGATTTTGATTTGTAGAAGCGATAACCCAGGCATCTACTGTGACTTCTTTTTCAGAACCCAGCGGGGCAAACTCACCACTTTGCAAAACACGAAGAAGTTTGGCCTGAAGTGAACGGGGTATATCTCCGATTTCATCTAGAAACAAAATACCTTCATGGGCAAGTTCAAATTTCCCTCGCTTTTTTCGTTCGGCTCCGGTAAAAGCTCCCCTTTCATATCCAAAAAGCTCACTTTCAAGCAGTCCTTCCGGCAATGCCGCGCAGTTAACTTTTATGAAAGGTTTGTTCTTTCTTTGAGATTTATAATATAGGTTCTGGGCAACAACTTCTTTGCCCACACCGCTTTCCCCGGTGATTAAGACATTTAATCCCGTGTCTGCAGTTTGGTCGACAAGTTTTCTAATTCTCTCGATGCTTTCACTTGTTCCGATTAATGGAGGTGCCATAATCTCTTCATTTTGTTTACGCTCAGTTAAGGTAAAAAAAGTTGTTGACTATAATCAGTTCTTTTTTTCAGAAAGCAGATCCTTAATTAATCTGTCAAGTTCAGAAAGTTCGAAGGGCTTTTCCAATACCTGATCAGCTTGAGCTTCCGTCGCGAGCACTTCAGGATGCTCTCCCCATCCGGTAATGGCAATAACCGGGAGACCTGGTAATTTCTTTTTAATTATTGCGATAAGGCCGACACCGCTGATGTCAGGCATAACGAGATCTGTTATTACCAGATCAAAACCTTGTTCCTCAGTTTCAAGCAATTTCAAGGATTCCAAGCCGTCGGAAGCGGAGAAGACCTCATACCTTTTCGTACTTAAAAAATATTTAAGTGTGGAAAGGATTTCCTCATCGTCATCAATAATAAGCAATTTAAATGGCTTGTCCATTTTATTTAATCCACTATCAAAATTAGTTTTTTCCAATTTTTATCAGCAATTTCCGATAAGGAGATGATGGTGACAATTGGGGAAACTATTATTCTTATAAAAAATTAACATTATTCGATTTTCAATAAAAAAGCAAGACGGGTTTTATAGTATAAAATTTATGATAGCGAACCTCCATCAAAATATTTCATCGGATAAATACATTGAAGGTTTCTTACTGAAATAATAAAAAGTACAGATAACTTGCCAAGAACACAGGTTCAAGAATTTCAATCTCCAGTACATATATCTTATTTCTTACGAAAATGCAAAAAGGCAAATCCTGTGAAATGGATTTGCCCTGTTGAAAATTGCATATATGCAATCAGGGCTGAGTCTGATTTATCACAGGATTTGAAGGCCGGTTGATATCCTGGGGTTCCCACAAGCGATCAAAGGTTTTTGATCAGCCAGATTTTTATAAGGTAGTCTCAATAAGTTACAACCAACGCCAGATATGAAATCAGAATTTGAGATCCCGCGGAATTGAAAAGATTTTAGAGTATAGTTTTGTCAGCTGCAATGTGTTGTTTTTTTGAATTTCCTTGACATATTAGGTTAATTCTGTGAAATAATAAAACAAATCAAGATACTTGCTTTAACTTTAAACAAAGGGATGGCTTATGGTGGTATAAGAAACCTCATTCTCAGAACAGAGAGTGGGGCTTCTCTTTTTGTTGGATACCGATTAGATATCTGAAATTTAGCAATTTATGTGCTCTTGGCAAGATAACGCAGATCTTTAGTAGTTAATTCTAATGTCCTCTGCCAGAAAAAATATTATCTATGATTTATAAATATTATAATAATTCACTAAAGTCATCAAGGCTTAAAGAGGCTGGAGCAATCCTAATTTTCATCTTCTTGGCACTTCACTTGACCATTGAAAGCTCTTCAATATTCGCACAAAGTAATAACCAAAAGATTCTTATTAGTTATAAAAATGATTTATTATCTATATCAACAAAAGATGCTGATTTAAAAAAAGTACTTTTGAAACTTTCAGAAAAAACAAACATTAATATTAAACTCCCGGCTTATATAGATAAGAAAATAACAATTAATAAAAATGGAATTTCTCTTGGTGAAGGATTGAAATATATTTTAAAAAATTTAAATCACATCATATTGTATTCTGGCATAAAGAACAATAAGCTTATGATATCAAGGGTTATTGTTTTTTCAGAGTCTAAGAAATCAACAAAATTGACAGATAGTAAAACACAAGCAGCCAGCAGTGAAATACAGCCTGCCAGCAGTGAAACACAAACAGCCAGTGGTATAATACAACTTCCCAACAGTGAAATGCAAGCTGCTGATATAATAAAAGGCTATGAAAAACAAATCGAAATAATGAAGAAGGAACTGTCAACGATTCCCGAAAACAGCAGGCGGAGAGAACACTATATAAAGCGAATCATAATACTTGAAAAACTCATCGAAAACTATGAGTCTCGGGCATCTAACTGAACATTCTTGATTCAATGAATTTAGAAAGCATACGGATATTAAGATCGATTTTTTCAATCGAAATGTTGGGAAACGATTTGATAATGACAAGGCAATGAAGATATCGAAAGGGAAAGGGCCGCTGGGACTCGTTATTATGCGAGAAAGGACAATGCAACTCGATGGAGAGTTGACCATAGAATCATTTTTGGGTAAAGGAACGCATTTGTTGGCGGAGATACCGATTTAAGACTCGAAAAACCTCCTTATTTTATCGTGTGTGATTAATCGAAATTTACTTGAATGTTACCTTATGTGAAGAAAAAATGATATAAAAAAACCGGTCATGATCAGGATCCCGGAGAGGCTGATGCCCCAGGAAAAGTAGCCTAAATCCGCCATAATCCCAATCAGAGCCGGAACAGCACCACCTCCCAAGACAAAAGCAATGGGTATGGTCAATGAGATGGCCACATTTCTGTTTTCCGATGTACTTATTGATGATAATGCCGAAAAACCTGCGGGATAGAAGCATACCGCTAAAACCGGCTGAAGAAATACGAGGATAATCACCCAGTATGTAGTGGCAACGCCCAATAGTAAGGTTAAAGTTCCGGTGACAAAAAATACGCATAACATAATTGTTTTGGGTCCCAGACGATCCGTTGCCAACCCTGCCAAAAACGCCATCCCCAGGGTCGATAGGCGGGAAATTCCCACCAGGGTGTTTGCCCACTCTTGACTTACACCATGTTCAGCAACCAAGTATAAGGGAAGCATATTGTAAATTCCCAGCGTACTGGTGATGGCCAAACTGAATAAAAAAATAAGGATCCAGAAATTAGGTGTCTTTATGATTGTTTTTATCGCAGACAAATTCGGAGTTTCTCCCAAGAAATCGCCCCCCTTGCCAAAGCGGGCAAATGCGATTCCCACAATAACAGAACCTGTTCCAATCAATAATAAAATATGTCGCCAGAACAACCAACGAAGGAGTATCTCCACCAATAACGGCGTTAATATAAAGCTTAAATTTGGGGCAAGTTCATGAATAGCAACGGCTTTTCCCCAGTGTTTGGGATTAACCAGAGATGTTACTGTGGTAATTCCCGAAGGAAGATATGTGCCTGCCGAGATTCCCAAAAGAAATACGCAACACCTCACTGCAATGAGGCTTTTGCTGAAAGAAACAGCCGAAAGTGCAGTACCTACGGCTATGGCTGAAACAGCGATGGTTTTTTTATGGCTGATTCGTGAAGATATGTGCCCGGATCCTATGAGGGATAGGAAATAACCCAGGGAAAGAAAAAGAAACAGTGAGCCGGCATTCCCATGACTTAATCCCAAATTACTTTCAATTGTGGGTAGTAATGGTGCAAAAACAATTCGAGAAGTAAAGTTTAATAAAAAAATGGATGCTATGAGAAAAAGCGGTATGAGTTGGGAACGGAAAGTCTCGCCGCCAAATTCATTATTTCTATTGATCGCAGTTGTTTTAGCGTCATTCAAATTTAAATTCCTTGTTACCTTTTACGGAAGCTCACAATTGGCGTGCTTCGGTTACGCCATCAGTTGTAATTCCGATGATGCCGCTTAGGGTCTTGATTTCAACCAAGCCGGTTCCGATGAGCTCTTCGGCTATTCTAAGTGAAAGTGTTCGGTCAAGTCCCAAAGATTCGCCAACATCAAACATGGACACTCTGACAGAAGCATCACCTTGGGTTCGGTGATACAGCTCGATGAGAAACAGAGGTAAATTTTCTTGGATGTCATCTATAATAGGCATGGTTTTCCACCTCTTCGTTATTTTATAATGTTTTATTTCAGATCATTGTAGATCAGATGCTGTAAAAATATGGGAAAAACTATGGATGCATTATGATATTGTCAAGTTAAATGCTTGCTCAAAAGAGAAAAATAATAAGGGAATGTTTTAAGATCTTAGGTTATTTTTAAAGAATATCGAATGGTTTTAAAGGTTCAAAAACATATACCAAGTTCCATTACTCCGTTACAAAGCCATCTGCCTGTATTGGGATTCAAATGTATTTTTCTTGGAGCCTAACTTGTATGAGTTGTTGAACAATCTTAAGTATGCTATTAAATAATATTATTGAATTCTTGATTTCGAATAACGATTAAATTTATATGGTTTTACCTAAAAAAAATCCGGACTGTTACGCTTTGTTGACGGGACTGGAAAAAGGTGCAAAACTTAAATAATATCGATAAAACAAACTTTTAAAAGGGGAGGGGACGAATGTATTTTATTGGAAATTTTACATATGCTACGAATCAGGAAAAAACATTCGAAAACGATAGACGTCATGGTGAGTTCAGTCTGATCATCGATGCGGAAAATCCATATCTGGCCATTCTTAAGTTCAAAGACCGGATCGTTAGATATAGAAAAATGAGCGATTTATTTCAAGGCGACTGTTTTATTTATTTAATTCAGCTTTTTGAACTTGATCAGTTTCCGGAAGATGAAGCCATGATGTTCAATTACAAATCGATTGCCGGAGATCCCATGATGCCCTTTATCCGGTGTCTAATGCCAAACGACTTAACGGACACTTGTCGGCTTTTCGATTGGAAGAACAACATTCCGGAAATAGACGGCCAAAGAGAAAAACTGTTTCTTCAATTTGAATCCGGTACTTCCAATATTATTACCGAACCGGATGATGCGTTTGAGCTGTCTCCCGAAACTTAGTTCGCAAGTGTCACATGAAAATTACAAGTTATCTTAAAAATACATCAAAAATATAATTGGTTGTTTGAGAGTTTCCAGGCGATGTTTCCTTAGGAGAAGCAGCATGTCCGAACTTGTAAAAAACCCTGAAAAATATTTTAGACGGTTTATTCCAAAAAGAAGTGCATTGCTCAAGGAATTGGAAGAAGAAGCCTTTCGTGAGGACATCCCTATTGTCGGTCCGGTGGTTGGTGAACTCCTTTTTATACTGGCCAGAATAATTCGGGCGGAAAGAATTCTGGAGCTTGGAACGGCAACGGGCTATTCCGCCATTTTTCTGGCAGAAGCATTTGAAAATATAAAAGGACAGGTAGTAACTCTGGAGAATAATCCGGTAATGGCGGAAAGAGCCAGGAAAAATTTCAAACGGGCGGGGTTTGAAGATCAGATTAAGATTTGCCTTGGTGATGCTATTGAAGAAATGAAAACAATATCTGCGCCCTTTGACCTGATTTTTATGGATATCGACAAAGTAGACTACGACACAGCATTGCCGTATTGTCGCGATCTTTTGAGACAAAACGGGTTGCTTGTTGCAGACAATGTGGGATTTGAAGATGCTGATCCTTTTAACAAAGCAATATTCAGTTCCAGTGAATTCAGACCGGTGAGTTTGTTTTCATTTTTACCGCTTCATTCTCCTGAAAAAGACGGGCTGTGTTTGGCGCTTCGGTTATAAGCAAAATGTCCGAGGGGGCGAAAAATTTTTGTTGAAGACACTTTTATATCAGCCTCCGATTCGGATAGCGCAATGGATAATCTTTTTTTAAAAGCGTGTACTATTTGACCCGCCTGCCACGTAAGGCACGAGCGGGCAGGGTGGTTTAGGGATCGTTAGAAAAAACGGACGCATTACGAAACATTCCAACAACAAGAAAGTGTTTGATCCAAGTCGAACCCATTTTTATTATATTGTACTCTGTTTTTTCTTTGCGATCCTTTAACCACGAGTTTACACGGTTTGAAAAAAGCAGGGAAAAAAATCGGTGCCCGTTATCCGGTGACATTTTACCAGAACTTTCAGCCGGAATTTCCTAAACCCTACCAGATGTTGGGGGATGCTTTGGGTATTTTGTGAAGATATTGGGTTTTATTTGACACAAGGGCTCCTTTAATCTATAACCTAATCTGAGCGTTTCAAATTTTTGAAATGGTTATTTAACAATATTTTTAAGGTATTCTGACATTTTGAATTTCAATAATTTGAAACCTTACTGGATTTCCAATTTCACCGCATCTGCTGCGTCAGATGCCGTTCCGCATAGGCAACTTTAGCGAGACGACATCTTCTCCCGCGGAGCGGGATTTCGATAGGCTCAACTTGCTTATCTGCCTGTCCTGTGAAATGCGAAGCCTATTTCACCGGGGCGGCAAACTTGAAAATCGCTCAAGTTAGGTATAAACTGCTAAGATTTTAATGACAGAATAAAAAAAATTAGGATATGTCGACCTATCTTACCGGAAAACAAAACCCATCCTAATGTGGTGGTGCTATTCCCCGGTTAAAAGAGATACTTGCCTGCTACTAAAATAACTGAAATCAAGATGTTATAATTTAACTTTTTACAAATAAATAGAGTAGAGAAATATGCCGATCCCTGAGAAATCTCCCCAGATCAGTATCGAAAGCGAGATGAGAAAATCGTATCTCGATTATGCCATGAGCGTGATTATCGGAAGAGCTCTGCCGGAAGTCCGTGATGGTCTGAAACCTGTCCATCGACGCATCCTGTTTGCAATGAGAGAGCTTAAAAATGACTGGAATAAACCGTATAAGAAATCAGCGCGCATTGTCGGTGATGTCATCGGTAAATTTCACCCCCATGGTGACACCGCTGTTTACGATACCATTGTGCGGATGGCCCAGGATTTTTCTTTAAGATACCCTTTGATCAACGGACAGGGCAACTTTGGTTCTGTTGACGGTGACCCTGCCGCAGCAATGCGGTATACAGAAATCAGAATGATGCGCATGGCCCATGCAATGCTGGAGGATTTGGACAAGGAGACCGTTGATTTCGTCCCCAATTATGACGAATCATTAACAGAACCCACCATACTTCCTGCCAAAGTGCCCAATCTTTTGATCAACGGGTCTGCGGGTATCGCTGTGGGGATGGCGACCAATATTCCGCCTCACAATCTTTTCGAGATCATTGAAGCCATCAAAGCTATATTAGATAATCCTGATCTAACCTGGAAGGATCTTCTTGAATATATTCCAGGACCTGACTTTCCTACGGCTGGTATTATTTACGGCACAAATGGGATTCATGAAGCATATCGAAACGGCCGGGGTATCATTCGAATTCGAGGCAGGGCCGTCATCGAAAAGGATAAAAGGACCGGAAAAGAAACAATCGTTGTCACAGAACTTCCCTATCAGGTCAACAAGGCAAAATTGATCGAAAAGGTTGCAGAATTGATGAAACACAAGCGAATCGAAGGCATCAGTTATGTGAGGGATGAATCAGATCGGGAAGGGATGCGAATTGCAATTGGTTTGAAAAAAGATCAGATAGCAGGAGTGGTTGTCAACCAGTTGTATAAACATACGCAAATGGAAAACAGCTTCGGTATTATTTTTCTTGCAGTTGTGAACAACCAACCAAAAATTCTCACAATAAAGGAAATCCTTGAGTATTTTATATTTCACCGCAAAGAAATCATCATCCGACGGACACAATATGACCTGAAAATTGCTGAAGCAAGAGCCCACATTTTAGAGGGTTTGAAAACCGCTTTAGAAAACCTTGATGATGTTGTTTTCCTCATTCGGGAGTCAAAGACACCTTTGGAGGCGAAGATGGGTCTGGTTCAGAATTTCGATTTGACAGAAATTCAGGCACAGGCCATTCTCGATATGCGACTACAGAGACTCACCGGACTCGAACAGGAAAAGATAATCGAAGAATATAAAAATATTCTCAAGAATATCGCATGGTACAGGGAAATTCTTGGCAGCGAGCGTATTGTGGAAAATATTATCAAAGATGAGCTTTCAGAGATTCAGCAAGAATTTGGTGATGAACGTAGGACAGAGATTGTTGAATCGACCAAAGAAATAACCATTGAAGATATGATTGTTGAGGAGGATATGGTCGTTACGATCTCGAAAAGCGGCTATATCAAACGGAATCCCATTACGCTTTACACAAAACAGCAGCGCGGGGGTAAGGGAAAGATGGCCATGGGGGTTAAAGATGACGATTTTGTCGCCGATCTTTTTATTGCTTCCACCCACCATACCTTTCTTTTTTTTACGAATCAGGGCCGAGTATACTGGTGTAAAGTTTATGACATCCCTCAGGCAGGTCGTGCCAGCCGGGGCAAAGCGATTGTTAATCTTCTTAATTTGAGTAAAGATGAAAAGCTTACAACAGTTCTCGCTGTTCCAAAGTTTGAACCGGGATATCACATTATAATGGCAACGCGAAACGGCTTGGTCAAAAAAACGGATCTTATGTCGTTTTCCAGACCCAGAGTTGGGGGCATTATCGCTTTAAGCCTGGTTCCGGGCGACGAATTGATTGCAACACGGATTACCGATGGAACCCTGAACGTCTTTTTAGGATCGGCAACGGGCAAATCAATTCGGTTTCACGAATCTGATGTTCGCCCCAGCGGTCGTGTGGCAAGAGGCGTTCGCGGGCTGAGGCTCGCTAAAGGTGATCGAATTGTTGGAATGGAGGTTTTAAGTCATGGTCAGACCCTGTTTGCGGCAACGGAAAACGGTTATGGAAAAAGAACATCCATTGATGAATATCCTTTGCAAAGACGGGGAGGTAAGGGCGTTATTACGATTAAAACCAGTGCGCGAAATGGACAGGTCATCGCCATACGCCTGGTTGATGAACATGATGATTTGATGCTCATGACTGACTCTGGAAAGCTTATTCGAATATCTGTCAGAGGAGTTTCAGTGATCAGCCGTAACACTCAGGGGGTAAAGCTTATTGGGTTGGGGCTGGGAGAGAAGGTCGCAGGTATTGCTAGGCTGGCGGAAAAAGAAGATTATTTAAGCGAAGAATGAGGTGGCCTACCGGTGAATATGCAGATAGATGCAAGTAAAGTGAAAATCGGTGTCGTGGGTGCTGGAAGCTGGGGAACCGCCTTGACCAATCTTCTGGCATTGAAAGGTTTTAAAATCGACCTCTGGGTATTTGAAAAAGAGGTGAAAGACCAGATCGAATCATACAGAGAAAACAAGGTTTTTCTCCCTGGCGTTTCTCTTTCAGATCATATTTGTCCGTCCAATGACATTGAAGAAGTTGTTAAAGGAAAAGACCTTGTGCTTCTGGTTGTTCCATCTCATGTTATGCGTGAGACCGCGAGTAAAATCCGCGAGCATATTTCGACAGAGACAATCATTGTATCGGCTTCTAAAGGAATTGAGAACAAAACTCACTTGACCATGTCCGGTGTGTTAAGAGAAATTTTACATAAGATTTCAGAAGATTCTTTTGCGGTCCTTTCAGGGCCGAGTTTTGCCCGGGAAGTTGTTAGGAAAGTTCCCACTGTTGTCGCTGTTGCATCCAAAAACCAAAAAGTGGCCGGTTTTGTTCAGCATATATTTGCAACCCCGTATTTCAGAGTCTACACAAACAATGACATGGTCGGTGTTGAGCTGGGAGGTTCGGTTAAGAATGTCATCGCCATTGCCTCAGGAATTATAGATGGCCTCGGTCTGGGATTAAATACAAGGGCAGCTCTAATTACCAGAGGTCTGACGGAGATGCGCCGATTGGGGTTGAAGCTCGGCGCTAACCCTCGTACTTTCGCCGGAATTGCCGGAATTGGTGATTTGGTTTTGACGTGCACCGGAGATGTAAGCAGAAACCACACCGTGGGGAAGAAAATCGGAGAGGGTATGAAATTAAATGAAATTCTCTCTGAAATGAGAATGGTGGCGGAAGGGGTAAAAACAGCCAAGTCGGTTTACAATCTGTCACGAAAACTTGGTGTTGAAATGCCGATTTCTCATGAAGTGTATCATGTTCTTTACGATGATATTGCACCCAAAGAGGCTGTAAAGCGACTCATGACCCGGAATCTGAAACAAGAATTGGATGAGGTATAATCAGATTGTATAATGAAAATAAATTCCGCCTCTAATCTGAAATCTATGGTTGAAATTGTTCGCACACATAAAGGAGAAGGACATCGGAAAAGACTTCGGAACAAATTTCTAAATTCCGGTCTGGAAGGATTTCATGACTATGAGGTGATTGAACTGCTTTTGACATTGGCCACGCCCCGAAAAGATTGTAAGGAAGCCGCAAAGGCGGCGTTGAATAAATTTAAAACACTACAAGGTGTGTTCGAAGCTTCTTCCAAGTCGCTTTGCGAAGTGCCAGGGATCGGCCCCAGAAACCTATTCGGGATCAAGCTGATAAAAGCTGCTGCAGATCGCTATCTTGAAAAACGATTAATCCACAAAAACCCCTTGAACAATTCCAAAGAACTTTTCGAATATCTTTATCACAGGTTAAGAGATAAACCCAGGGAATGCTTTAATGCGGTGTTTTTAGATGCAAAAAATAGAGTAATTTCCACAGAAACCCTCTTTGAAGGGACCCTGACAGCCAGTTCTGTATACCCGAGAGAAGTTGTTCTTGCAGCCCTTAATCATCATGCTGCAGCGCTTATTTTCGCACACAACCATCCATCGGGTGATCCGAAGCCGTCACAGGAAGATATCGCCATTACGCGCCGTCTTGTTTTTGCCTTAAGGATGATCGACATTACAGTTCATGAACATATCATTGTCGGTAATAACTGTTACTTCAGTTTTGCGGACGAGGGCTACATGTCCCGGATGAATCGTGAATATGATCAGCAGGATAGGTAGGCTTTACTTTCAAATCCAAATGCTCAAAACAGCAAAAAAATGACAAGCAAATGTTTAAATAAAAAATATCCTAAATGCTTTGGTGAAATCGAGACTGTTTTTCCAAAAACAAAAGACGGGCTAAGAAATACACCGGAAGCGTGTCTTGAATGTTTGCACAAAACACCGTGTTTAAGATCCGCCATGGGGGGTGCCGGTGGTGTGAAGGTTCGGGAAGAAATTGTGGACCGGGCATATGATTCCGGTATGATGAGCTTTCTTGAAAGGTGGTCGAAAAAAAAAGAACTTAAGCGTAAGTTGAAAAAAAAATAAAAGGAGTGCATCAAAGGAGGGGGTGATGAAAACAATAAAGGAAATAGATATTACGGGGAAAAAAGTCTTAGTCAGAGTGGATTTTAACGTTCCGTTGGATGAACAGCAAAACATTACCGATGATACCCGGATTCAGGCTGTCTTGCCAACTTTGAGATATATTCTGGACAATAATTCAAAGCTTATCATCGCTTCACACCTGGGGAGACCCAATGGGAAAATAACACCCAAATTGAGCCTTTCTCCTGTAGCAAAGCGTTTGGGAAGGCTTTTAAAAACAGAAGTTGTCATGGCAAAAGACTGTGTCGGTTCGGAAGTAGAAGGGTTGGTAAGCAAAATGAAAAGCGGTGATGTGGTACTTCTGGAAAATTTAAGATTCCACCAGGAAGAGCAGACAAATGATGATGAATTTGCAAAACAACTGGGCAAACTTTGTGATGTTTATATAAATGACGCTTTTGCCGTATCTCATCGTATCAATGCGTCAGTCGTGGCAATAACAAAATATGCACCGATATCCGGCGCAGGCTTTTTGCTTCAAAAAGAGCTCGACTATTTTCAAAAAGCAATGGCTGATCCCAGGCGCCCGCTGGTTGCGATTGTAGGAGGAGCAAAGGTGTCAAGCAAAATCGGGGCATTTGAAAACATGCTGCATCATGTTGATAAATTCATTGTCGGCGGTGCCATGGCAAACACTTTTCTGAAAAGTATTGGCTGGAACATGGGAGAGTCAATGGTTGAAATGGATCTTGTTGAAACGGCTGCATCGATATTAAAAAAAGCCGCTGAAAATGGCATAAAGTTTTATCTGCCGGTGGATGCGGTTGTGGCAGACCGTATGGATTCCAAAGCCAATATCAAAATTGTACCCATACAGGAAATTCCTATTGATTGGATGGCTCTGGACATCGGTCCTGCAACAGTTTTGCTCTATTCCGAAGCATTATATGATGCCAAAACCATTATCTGGAACGGCCCCTTAGGTGTATTTGAAATAGATGCATTCAGTCGAGGGACAATCGCCATTATTCGCAGTGTTGCTGATTCACATGCACTTTCAATTGTCGGGGGAGGAGATACAGACGTTGCTGTCCATAAAAGTGGCGAAGCCGAAAGAATAAGCTATATTTCTACGGGCGGCGGAGCCTTTCTTGCACTTATGGAGGGGAAAACCCTTCCGGCTGTATCGGCATTGGACACTTAGGAAGTGTCTATCCAGAAATGGCCATTTTTGCTCTGCTAGGCGTTCTCCGCGGGTTTCCGGCTGCGGTGTATAGACGTACACCTCACCGCAAACCCTTGTGCGGCCTTGATCAGAACAAAAATTGCTCATTTCTGAATTGGACACCCATTGTGTTTATCTTGAATTCATGGATGGACACTTTCTTGATGATCGCAATGGGCAAATCGAAGAAAAGGGAGAGCGGAATGGATAACGTTTTTTGAAAAGCGTCTACTGTTTGAGTGGTTTAGGGATCGTTAGAAAGAACAGACGCATATCAAAACATTTCAACAGTAAGAAAATGTTTGTTTTGAGTCGACTCCATTCTTTTTATATTGATTTCTGTTCTTTCTTTACGAACCTTTAACCACGAGTTTACACGGTTTGAAAAAAAGCTTTATCCATGGAGCGATTTAACCAATAAGACGCCCCGGTCTCTGAGTTAAATAATGCTTGATGACAAACGCTAATTACTGCTTTGACAAAAAATATAGAATCCACAAATAAAAATATTCAACGAATACTCATTTCAGGTGCGGTTGTTTGTTTTATTATTTTATTAGGATATGTCTATCATCAATATTTGTGGGAAAAAATCACATACTTCTACCACCTTTTCGGGGACAGAGAACAGATTAAAACCTTTGTCGCTTCGTTTGGTCAAGGTGCACCTGCAATTTTCATCATCATTCAGATTCTTCAAGTGCTTTTCGCACCTTTTCCAGGTGAAGCAACAGGCTTTATCGGAGGCTTTTTATTCGGAGCTCCAAAGGGATTTTTATTTTCAAGCATCGGACTGACACTAGGATCGTTGATCAATTTCACAATTGGCCGGTTTATGGGAAAACGTTTTGTCAGGAAACTGATTCCCGAACGTCAACTGGATCGTTTGGATAAGATAATCAAGCGTCAGGGGGTTATTGTTCTGTTCATTCTTTTTATTATTCCCGGCTTTCCCAAAGACTACCTGTGTTTATTTTTAGGTCTGAGCACACTCCCTTTAAAGATCTTCCTCATACTCGCAGGCATCGGAAGAATGCCGGGGACATTGATGCTCAGCCTTCAGGGATCATACATTTTCGAACAGAAATACGGTCTGTTTGCAGTGATAATGCTATTTTGCCTGATGGTTATCCTTTTGGCATACAAATATCGAGACCCCTTGTATCACTGGCTTGAAAAGTATAACGAGAAATGATGATGGTAAGGCGTTGACGTTTTTATAAAAAAATGCTATTATAAGAGAAAATTCAAAAAGATAAAGCAAATCCTATCTCGTTCAACGAATACCGAAAGGAGAAACGATTGGCATTCTGGTCTGTAAGAGAAGAGCTGAGTCAGGAAAACAGATTAAGGCGTTCTTATTATGAATTGTTGAGAGATGAGCTTGACCAACAGATGTTTCAGTATTCCTTGATCGATTCTTACAATAATTTTCTTGGTAAAAATATCCCCTATCCATTTGTTGAAAAACGTGAGTTGAAACCTCGGGCGCGTATCCCAGCTGTGGAATATGACAGCCAGAACAGCTTTCTAGTGATTTTTCTTGAAGATTCTATTCCATCAACCCATAAAAAATATATAAGGTTTTTCAGAACCAACAGAACCACCAAAACCAACCTTCTCCGATATGAGCCCCTTCCGCTTGCAAACAAATTCGATAGACATCAGAAATACATGGATTCGGTCCATTTCCACGACTTGCTCAAGCTTTTGCTGCCTGTGGATTATGCGCTTTTAATCCAGAGGGATCCAGCCAGCAAGAAAAAGAATAGATACAACCTTTCCCATGTCCATGTAAAAATCGATTGGCCGATTGCAGATGCGGCCGAGGATTTGGCCGGCAGCCTTCGCTATATATCAAAGGATTTATATGAAAAGGGGGATAAGTATGCCATAGATGTTCAGAAAAAATTTTTTGAGTACTATTGCCTTCCATTTGAGGTGGGTGGAAGAAGAACAGCGGCTATTGTTGCGTCCCAATATTTAAAAAGAATGGGGTGTATTTCGACAGTTTATGCCGCAAGCAGCGAATCGAGAGCATTGATACGGATTTCCGAAAGAGGTGCTTCAAAATCGGTTCTAATGAAATTTAAAGAAAATGAAATGGAACAGATTGCAGAAGCAAATAGCATAAAAGCACGTACATTTTACAAAAATTATGTTGTTGCCCGGGAGAAAACAAAAGGAATTTGTATTTTCCAGGCCACTTATGCCTTTACCAATCATGCCAGGCCACCTGATGACGGCAAGTTACGAGACATTAAACCCGACTTGAACTGGCTGAGCGTTGGAGGCCAGCATATTATGCCAAAACCGGGTGTCTGGAAACGTCCTCCAATTTCCCTGAATCTCATATATACTTAGCTAACCTATATTTTTCATCATGGCGATTTCGTCACAATCCGGAAATTTTATACACATGATGCAGTCCGCCCAGATTTTTATGGGAAGTTCTGATCTGTCTATTTGTTGAAAACCGAATCGCTTAAAAAAACCTGGACGGTATGTCAGTGCAAATACTTTTTGTATTTCAAAGGAGTTTGCTTCGGAAAGCACGTGTTCGACAAGTTTTGATCCGATTCTTACCCCTAAATGTTCCGGATGCACTGCCAGAGACCGTATCTCGGCCAGATCATCCCAACAGAACTGCAATGCACAGCATCCTAAAACGGCAGCGTCTTTGTTATCAACGTAAACCGTGAAATCCCTCACATGATCATATAAAACACTTAAGGGTCTGGGTAAAAGTTCACCCTTTCGGCCAAAATGCTGAAGTAGTGCATAAATGGCTTTTATATCCTTAATGGTGGCTTTTCGAATCATCGTTTTCCTCGTCATCTTTTGAAAACATTATACCTAAAACTCTTCTAAAAAAAAATCGATTTCAAGGAGGCGGCAATATTTTCAAAAGGCTAAACTGTTACCAGATTATTTATTTTACTCATGACCAAAAGTCAACAGACATGAGTTGTTTTACCGAGATGATTTTGGTTCTGTTCCTTTTTTGAAAAGCGCTTTAACAGCATCGGGAGCGTTATCTGAAGCGAGAAGACCGGATGATGGATCAATGCTTACTTTTACGACATCATCTGGAATATCAAAATATTGAATCGGTCTGTTTTGGAGGGCTTTTTGCATGAATTCGATCCAAATTGGCAGCGCTGCTCTTGCCCCGGTTTCTCCTTTACCAATAGTTGTAAATGTATCTTGTCCCACCCATACTCCGGTGGTAATCGATGGTGAAAAACCGATAAAAAGGGCATCTTTGAATTCGTTGGTTGTTCCTGTTTTCCCGGCAACCGGGCGTTGAATAACCGTTGCTTTTTTGCCCGTACCGTCTTGAATAACGCTGCGGAGCATGTCTGTGATGACAGCAGCACTTTCTCTTGAAATAACGACTTTTTTTTGAGGCTTTACTCTCCATACAAGCCGTCCCTTTCCATCAAGGACCTCCATGACGCCATAAGGTTCTATAAGCTTTCCCTTATTCGGAAAAACCGAGTAGGCTGCTGTCAAATTAATCAATTTAACTTCAGAAGTGCCAAGGGCTAAAGAAAGATTCGGGTGCAGGGTAGATTCAATGCCCATAGTGTGTGCAAAGCTGGCCACTGAAGAGGGCCCCAACATTTCGATGAGTCTTACTGCCGGGATATTTTTTGAAAGTGCCAGTGCCGTTCTCAGCGTCATTTCACCTTTATAATCATCGGAAAAATTATTCGGTTTCCACTCTTTTTTTCGATTCCCAATTTTGAAGGCCACCGGTGCATCGAGAATAATTTTGCTTTGTGAAAAACCCTGTTCAATGGCATAGGCATAAACGATAGGTTTAAATGCAGATCCAGGTTGTCTTCTGGCAATTGTTGCCCGGTTAAAAGGTGTTTTTGAAAAATCCCTTCCGCCGATCATTGCAAGGATTCCACCGGATGGTACATCCAGAGAAACGAGTGCGCATTGGGGATCAGGATTTTTTATAAATTGTTGTTTCATCCTGTGTTCGAGGGTAGAAAGTCCTTTTTCAACGGCAAGTTCCGCTGCCTTTTGCAACTTAAAATCGAGTGTTGTAACAACGGTAAGACCACCTTTGTAAAGCCTTGATGAACCAATGGTATTTTCAAGAAAATATTTTATAAATTCGATAAAATAAGGTGCTTTGACTCTGGTTATATTTTGTTTGGTGAGATTCAAAGGTGCTTCTTTTGCAATGTTAAAGACAGCTTGAGTGATGACCCCCGTATCTTTCATTTGTTTTAAAACAATATTTCTCCGTTTGAGCGCCATATCTTTATCAATTAAAGGAGAGTATCGCGAAGGTGACTTTGGAAGACCAGCCAAAAGGGCACATTCAGAAAGATCTAAATCACTTACTGGTTTACCAAAATAAATTCGGGCAGCCGATTCCACACCATAAGCGCCGCTGCCAAAGTATACTTGATTTAGGTAAAGCTCCAAAATTTCATCTTTTGTATATCGGCGTTCTATTTGAAAAGAAAGGAAGGCTTCCTTTGCTTTTCGCAAAATGGTTTTACGCGGCTGTAGAAAAAGTGTTTTGGAGAGTTGCTGGGTGATGGTACTGGCGCCTTCGACAAATTTGCCAGCTTTGATATCTCGAAAGACGGCCCTGAGAATTCCTTTCAGATCGATGCCGCTATGCTCATAAAAGCTTCTGTCTTCAGTAATGATTAAGGCCTTTTTTAGGTTGTCGGGTATAATTTTTATCGGTACGGGATCTCTTTTCTCTAAAAAGAACTCTGCAAGGAGTACTTCATCCATAGAGTAAATTCTTGTGGTGGAAGATGGTTTGAAAGATTCAAGATTTCGAATTTGTGGAAGATCTTTCGTTAAGGCTATAAAAAAACCTGCCATACTTCCGAATATTATTCCAATGAGAAAAAGAAGTAAAATCCCAAGATTTTTTTTATTGAAATAAAATCCGGTTACTCTCATAAGGTTTTTATATCTTGACTCCTGTATTTTTTGAATGTAAAGACCAAACTCAATTTTTGCATGCTAAATTTTAAGCAACGCCAATAAGAGCGTAGCAGACCGGAAAAAATATTTAAGATAAGATCATATACAAAAAATAAACGATATAATTGTTTACAAGGAGTGTATCAATGGCCCATCATCACCATGACCACGAGATACAGAGTTCTTTATCATTTGACGAAAAAATGATCAAACTACTTGAGCACTGGATAAAGCACAACAACGATCATGCTCAAACATACAGGGATTGGGCTCAAAAAGCAAAAGAGAAAAACAAGATTAAGGCTGCCTTAATGCTGGAAGAAGCCGCTGAGATGACCCTATCGATTAGCAAAAAGTTTGAATCGGCTATAAAGCTTATTGATGAAGTTTGAAAAAAGGGAAGCGGGATTACTTCTCTATTCCGATTCTGGCTTTGACACCTTTGTGAAAATAATGTTTAATCTCCTTCATTTCGGTTACCAGGTCAGCTTTTTCGATGATTCGGGAATCCGCACCCCGTCCTGTTATTACAAGTTCCACATCCTTTGGCTTTCTAACCATAATCTCCAGTATATCCTCAACAGGCAGAAGCCCAAGCTTTACCGCTACGTTTGCTTCCTCCATGATAACCACATGGTGTTGACCTGACGAGAAGGCTGCTTTGATTTTTTCTACACCCTTCCGGGCGGCTTCGATGTCCGAGGTCGAAGGTTTGCCTTTAATAAAACGGCCAGTTCCGAACTGTTCCACCGTTATCAAGTCGTTAAGTCTTTTGAGGGCTTTTATTTCGCTATATTCGCCCATCTTAATGAATTGAGCGATAAAAACCTTAAGGCCCGCGCCGGCAGCTCGTATTGCCAGGCCCAATGCGGCCGTGGTTTTTCCTTTTCCATTTCCGGTATACACTTGAATATAACCTTTCATTTTACTCCCTTTTTATCATCAATTCGGATAAGATCATTGGGATAACACGGATTATCCATTGTAACATATACAACACTTCCGGGCTGGGCAAAAGCCATGGGATGCCCGCGGTCATCAAATATGGCATGCACCCTGTCCTTTTTGACAGGGCCTTTTCTACCTAATATCTGAATAGTGTCGCCTTTGAAAAATTTGTTTCGCACATTGATCTCGATATCATGTTTTTTGGATTTGCCGATGACCTTTCCGATAAATTTTTGTCCGCTATTTATTAAATTTTCATAAGCTGGTGATATCTGGTGGGGATCGTCGAAATAGAAGCCGGTAGAGTAACTTCTGTTACTCACAGTTTGGAGTTCATAGAGCCAGTCTTTTTGGGTCATGTAGTCTTCTGGGTTTTCATAATAGGCATCAATGGCTTCACGGTAAACCTTAACAGTGGATGCCAGATAGTTGATACTCCGCATCCGCCCTTCGATTTTTAGCGAAACGATACCCGATTCAATTATTTCAGGGATATGCTCAATCATGCACAGATCTTTCGAACTGAACATGTAGCTCCCTCGATCATCTTCAGCGATGGGCATATATTGGCCGGGTCTGAGCTCTTCCACTACGGCGTACTTCCATCTGCAAGATTGAGTGCACATTCCCCGGTTACTGTCACGGTTCGCCATAAAGCTGCTCAGAAGGCACCGCCCGGAATATGCGATGCACATTGAGCCATGAACAAAGGCTTCAATTTCAAGATCACAGTGAAGAGCCACTTCCTTGATCTCTTTTAGGGACATTTCTCTTGCAAGATTAACTCTTTTAATGCCCAGAGTTTGCCAGAAAAGGGCACTTTTTAGATTGGTGGTATTGGCTTGGGTACTTAAATGGATGGGGATTCGGGGTATGATCTTGGATGCTGTCATGAATATTCCCGGATCTGCTATGATGAGGGCATCTATTCCGATCTTTCCGAGTGAACGAAGATAATCTGCAATGGATTCTTGTTCGTTGTTTTTTGGATATACATTACAGGCCGTATAGATTTTTACGTGGTGTTTTCGGGCATATCTGACGGCATGTTGAAGTTCATCAAGGGTAAAGTTTTGAGAAAAGTTTCTAAGGCTGAATTCTTTACCGGCCAAGTAGACCGCATCTGCACCATAGTGTATGGCAATTTCCAGTTTTTCAAAATTGCCTGCCGGTGCAAGAAGTTCTACTTTTCGGGGTGTTTTTATCATATTTGTAATAGTTTGGTCTTTTGAAAAAATTTTATCATACCTGAAGCGGTAATCTATTCAAAAGGCTATTATAGGATGACGCTTATTTTAAAAAAATGGAAGCTGTTCGGCAGTGAGACCGGAAAGTTTATGATATTGTTTGTCTTTCTCTGAAATAATCGGGTTTATAACCGGCCACTCGACGCCGATATCCGGATCAGACCAGATAATGCCGCCTTCATCATCCGGCGCATAAAAATCTGAGCATTTGTAGTAAAAGAGCGCGGACTCGCTCAAAACACAGAAACCGTGGGCAAAACCCTCCGGTATAAACACCTGCCGTCTGTTTTCATCCGATAGATGGATCCCGGTCCATTTCCCAAAAGTGACGGAACCGGGCCGGAGATCAACGGCAACATCGAAGATTTCGCCGGAGATAACCTGAATCAGCTTGGCCTGGGGGTGTTTGATTTGAAAGTGAAGGCCTCTCACAGTGTTTTTCAGAGAACGGGAAAGATTATCCTGAACAAATGTTGCGTTGATTCCGGATGCGTTATATCTGTCCCGGTTGTAAGTCTCCATAAAAAAACCGCGTTTATCCTGAAAGGTTTTGGGCTCAATGATGAGAATTCCTGCTATCGATGTAGTGATAATCTTCATGAAAATAAACTCCATAAATAAACGAACTAATCGTTATTCTCGTTTTGTGATTCGAATTGTTTTTTCAACTCGAAAGAACGTTCCAAGTACCCTTTAAGCTTGGCCTGAACTTTTCCATAAATGGTATCGACAGGGTACTCATGGTTTTCATCCGGTACCCCTGCCGGGACGCCGGTCAATATCTCGACACCTTCTTCGATCGTTGAAACCTGAAAGATGTGAAATTCTCTTTTCTTTACAGCATCGATGACCTCTTTTTTAAGCATCAGGTTTTTAACATTGGCCCTTGGAATGAGAACACCCTGTTTTCCGGTTATTCCTTTTGCTTTACAAACATCGAAAAAACCTTCAATTTTTTGATTCACACCCCCGATGGCCTGAATTTTTCCTTTTTGATTTACTGAACCGGTTACTGCTATTCCCTGGCGGATGGGGATGCCTGAAAGACTTGAGATAATGGCGTAAAGTTCTGTGGATGAAGCACTGTCTCCGTCGATTCCGCCATAACTCTGCTCAAACGTAATGCTAATGGATAAATTCAGAGGATAGTTTTGAGCAAAAGTTCGGCCCAAATAACCGGAAAGGATCAGGACGCCTTTGTCGTGGGTTTTTCCACTGAGCTTGGCTTCACGTTCAATATTAACGACACCTTGCTTACCCATGTAGGTTTCAGCCGTGATACGAGAAGGGCGACCAAATGAAATATCTCCGATTTGAAAAACGGCAAGTGCATTCACCTGGCCGACTTCATCACCTTCAACGTCAATCATAATCGTATCATCAACATAAGATTCATGAATCTTTTCTTCATAAAGATTATATCGAAATCTATATTCTGTAAATGCCTTGATGACATCCTTGTCTGTTACCTGCCTGGCATTCCTTTTTCTGGCCCAATAATCTGCTTCTATTAAAATTCCCAGAATAGGTCCGAACCGAATGGACAGCTTATTTTTGTTGGAGATATATTTTTCGCCATATTCTACGATGGCGGCAACACCTTTTGGTGTTAGGGGAAGAAGTTTTTCTTCATTGCAGGCCCTCGCGATGAAACGTGCATAATTTTGAATGGTATCGTCATTTTTTATGACTTCATGATCAAAGTCTGCTCTTACCTTGAATATTTTATTGAATTTTGAATCATTGTTCTGGAGCAAATGAAAAAGATGATAACTGCCCAATAAAATGATTTTGACTTCCATGGGAATCGGTTCCGGGCGTAATGATGATGTGCCATATCCCATACCCGAGGCAACATCTTCGATGGACAGCAGTTTATTTTGAAGTGCACGTTTGAGCGCTTCCCATACAAACGGGTTCATGAGAATAGATTCAATTTCCATGATTAGATAGCCGCCGTTAGACCTTAAGAGTGATCCGGCCTGAACCATGGTAAAGTCAGTGGTCACCGTCCCCATATAGGCTCTTTTTTCAATTTGGCCAAAAATATTTTGATACGTGGGATTTGTCTCGAAAATAACCGGTGCGCCTTTTAAATCTTTTTGATCCACCAGAACATTCACCTGATAACGCAGAAAAGAAGGCTTGGCAGGTTGAAACATCATGCCTTCAAGGGGTGATTTCGGTTCTGTTGAAGCAATGAAATCCTGAACGTTTTCAAGAATATCGGCCTCAACTTCATCTAAATAGATCAAAATATCTTTGGCTGCCTTGTATTCATCCCTGATGACATCTATCCGCTGTTTTACAACAAACAGCGCTATTTCCTGCATGAGTTTTTCAATGTGTGAATTCATCGACTGATTGATTTTGTTGATATCACGAATTGTTGTGTCGATTTCAGATTGAACCAGACTGATATTTTCTTCGATTTCAGTCTGCTTTTCTTTTGGGAGCGCAAGAAATTCTTCCGGTGAGATCGCCTTTTCTTTTACTTTGGGGATGGTTTGATAACCGGCTTTGGTCCTGTTAATCTGAATATTGTGTTGTGATGCCGATGCTTCAAGTTTTTTAATAATATCTTTTTGCTGATC
>Ga0210123_1000472_pt1 | contig 24920 bp, 22 predicted proteins | sample Muzzi_PWB_D2_FD_185535 | JGI IMG/M metagenome (GOLD analysis project Ga0210123, IMG submission 185535) | Wetland microbial communities from San Francisco Bay, California, USA, that impact long-term carbon sequestration - Muzzi_PWB_D2 (SPAdes) | ecosystem: Environmental > Aquatic > Marine >... | reverse complement strand
CTTCGAAGAAATCGGTTTTTACCAATGCGCCGACGACATTGCCCTGTTTGGGCACCTCCTCTGCGAGGGTGGTGCCGAAACTGCTGCCGGCCTCACCGCCTTTGCTGTAAACCATCCGCATGCTCAGACGATTATCCAAAAGATTGAGGTCGCCGAAGCCGCCGACGATATTGTCGGTATCGTCGTTACCTATGCCTATGCCATTATCGAAGCCGTACGATTGGGCGCTGTCCACGGAAAAGCCACCAACCTTGATCTTATCCGAGCCGAAGGATAGCTGCCCGCCCCTGCGCCTGAGCGAGGGTAACGTGTTCTCGGTCAATACCACTTCGGTATCGCCGCCTTCGGCACGGGTTGTAAAGCTGCCGCGGGTATAGGCGGTGCTCAGAAGAACATCGACCAACTCCGTGCCGATCTTTTCGGGAGGCTCGGGCTTCGGGTCCTGGTACAGGTATCTGAGGTTGGCCGCCAGGGAGACCTCAAAACCTTTTTCCTTGAGCTGGGACAGACTGCTCAGGTTGGCCTCCATTTTTCTGTCCGGCCTCGTCTGGAGGTCGTCCGATTTACGCAGGGCGGTCTCGCCGTACACCGTCAGCTCATTGTGGGTGTCGGCTTTTTCAATAGATTCGTAGTGGCGGGTGGAAAAGACAAATTCCTGGCTAAACGGTTCACCGGGCGTCGTTTGACCGGATACCATCAAGGTATGCGCGCCGGGCTCCAAGACGCCAATGGGGTGGTAGACAAATCCTTCGGGATTCAATACCAGCATCTGGGTAATATCGATCCCGTCCAGCATCACAAAGAGCTCGCCGCTGCTTACGGGCTGAGCAAAGGCCACACTGATCTTCGGTTTTTTACCAAGGGTGATCTGGTTATCAGAGGGCTGCACCAATTGAATCGGCTGCGATTCCTGCGTATCTGAAAAACATAACGGTATGAAGAAGGGGAAAAAAAAGAGACAAAAGAGGGCAATTAAAATTTTACACCGCTGTCTGAGGAGCCGCTCTGGATTACGCATCGTACCTCGTGGAATAGCCGCATGGCGGGCTGTTCAGGCCCTGACTGCTCATTGATCACCCATCGTTTCCTGCCGCGCTTTCAGAATCTTACACAGATGCCGATTTCGAAGATAGTGCCACCGCTCCTATCGGCTGATCATAAGTGCTTATATCCGTTCTAATTAAAAAAATCAAGCTGTTACAGACGCCAGAACAGATACGATCGATTTGACCGCATCGTATTTTTATTCTATTTTTAAATACTTACGCAAGGCCGTTTGACTATTTGAATTGGTTTTGGATAATATTGCAATCATTGTGAACGGCAATCCAAACAATCATATGGGTATGCCCCCTTTTAGGCATTGGCCGCTGACTGCTGGCGTTTCATAATTTCGTTGTTCGATGACGGCGTTCAGGCTGAAGATGAACCTTTTTCGACGAGACAACCACCTATGAATAAAAGAGAGCCGGACGAGCTTAATGCGCTTCTCTTGGAGACCGCCAAAGGCAACCAGGAAGCGTTCAGGGAATTATACGATTTAACACACAACAAGTTGTATTTTTTTGTTGCCCGCATGGTAAAGGATCAGATGGTGGTTGAAGAGGTGGTTGTGGATACATATACAGCGGCCTGGAAAAATGCAGGCAAATTCAAGGGACGTTCGAAGGTGCAGACCTGGATCTTCGGTATTGCCCGCAACCTGGCCATGAACGCCATAAGGAAACAGCGGCATCACAGTGCCCTGGAAGAGTTACCACACCTGGCCACCAACGGCAGTATAGACAACCCGGCGGCCGATCGCAAAGACATGATTGCCAAGGGGCTGCAAATCCTTTCATCCAAACATCAGCAAGTGCTGGAGATGGTTTTCTTTCAAGGTTTTAATTATGAAGAGATCGCCGATATTCTGGATGTGTCCGTCAACACTGTTAAAACCAGGGTATTTTATGCAAAAAAGGCTCTGCACCAAACCCTGGACAAGATGGGAGTGACAAAAAATGACATATGATCTTGAAGTATTTAAAGCCATGATTCCCATCTACCTGAACGGCCGCATATCGCCGACCGACAGGCAGGCATTTGACGCGGCGCGCGAAGAGTTTCCGGAGTTGGAGGAAGAACTCCAAGCGTTTGCCGAGATCCAGCAAAGCTATGCAACACAGACGGAACGGACGCCTGTGGATTCCGATGCACTTTTTGTCCGTATCCAGAGCAATATCCGGCAAGAGAATTCCGGAGCTGCCCGGCCGGTTTCCATTCAGGATTTTTTTCACCGGCTTGGACGGTTCTTCTCCTCACTTTACCGCATGCCGGGGTTATCGTGGTCCCTTGCCGGCGCTCAACTGGCCGTGATCTTAGCATTGGTGGTGATCCTGCCGGGCAAGAGCGGCTACCGCACCCTCACGGAAAATCCGACCGTGAATCAAGCGCGGGTCAGCATCAACGTGGCTTTCAAGCAGGACGCCAGGGAAGCCGAAATCAGAGTGCTGTTGCGGGCGGTGGGCGCCACCATCGTCAGCGGCCCCAGTGCTTCGGGATTCTACCGGCTTGAGATCAAAAATGGCCCGAATGTCGAGGCGCTGGTCTCAAAGCTTAAAAACGCCGATATTGTGCGCTTTGCGGAAAAGTCTTTGTCCAACCTGATCCGGCCCGGCCGTAACAATACGGCACACTATGGGCAAGGTGGAGTCGATCGCCAATGGCACGCCTCATTATAGCTGCCGCCTGTATTCTGCTGGCCATTGGCCGGCCGAGCCTACACTCGAATGCCTGGGCGGCAACAACCCTGCTGAAGCCCCAGCCAGTCGTTCAAAAGCACACCATCGTCAGCGATTGCCGACAAGTTCAATTTGCAACACGTACCATACTGCCCTCTGGAAGAGCGGGCAAGCTGTATCGCCACCAGTTGAAAACCTCCGAACCACTGCCGAAGATCACTTATCGACTCATAAAAGGTAAGTTGCCCGCCGGTCTGAAGCTCGACAGCCAGGGGATCATTTCAGGTGTCGCGAAAACAAGCGGTACCTTCCGGTTCGTCATCAGGGCATCTTCGCCTTGTCCGACCCATAGCAACCGCGTTGAAAGTTCATTCACAATACGCATCGATGGGCGGGAGAAGGCACTGGCGATCGAGGCCCGACCTGCCGCTTTTAAGGTTACCGCCGGCAATGGGACACGGCACAAGATTCAATACACCTGTAAAATTCCCTTCTCCGGTGAGTTGCGACTTTACTCTCACGGAGCGAAATTCATGGTGAACAAAAGGCTTATTGGTGAAGTAAAAAAAGCTTTGACCATGAGTCTCAAGGGAAAAATCGGTCTCAGCAGTGAAACCATAACCGTTTCCAAAGCCTTGATCCGGAAAACCCTCGGCATGGGTGCCCATCGCATAACCTATATCAGAACTTTTTCCCTGGGCAACAAACAGGCCAGTCATTCGGCTGAAGTAATCATCACCATCGTCCGGAATACCCCCCCCAAGCTACGGACACTTGAAATGGACCAACCGGCGGACGGAAACACTTTGGACTACAGAGCCTTAAATTTCCGCTGGCAAAGAGATCGCAGCAGCGCGAGCTATCGGATTGAATTTACCGCAGCGGACAATTCCGAGGTATTGTATTCGGACACAACGAAAAGTACATCCTACACATTGTCGGACGGAGTGGTAAGCGATAAATTTGACGCCCGGGCAAGCTATCGCTGGCAGATCAAGGGTTTGGATAAAAGGGGCCGGGTGGTCGCCCGAAGCGTACCTCGGGGGTTTGGTTTTAAACCCATACGCAATTTTCTGCCCGGCCAGATCATCGTGATCACCAGATCCTCACGGGCGGCCGATGGCACAGCGGCCTATCTTGGGAAAAAATATCGTCTGCGGCTCGTGGACGCCTATGCCATACGCTCGCTGAAACGAAATGTGACGGTTTTTTCCACCCCTGACAACGTGGTAGAGCTGATCAAACAGATCAAAAAAGAGCCCCGCGTCCTCCAGGCCCAGCCCAATCATCTCTTTAAAACACTGTCCGAACCGCAACAGGACCTGCAGCATGTTTATCAAACCCTCCACCTGACCGGTGTTCATCAACGGTATAAAGGGCGCGGGGTTCGGGTGGCCATTGTGGACACCGGCGTGGACATTCGCCATCGCGACCTGAGCGCAAGAGTCTTGGAACATGTCAATCTGCTGAAACACAATCTTTACCGTGGTGAAATCCATGGCACGGCCATGGCCGGTGTTGTGCTCGCCAGTATCAACCAATTCGGCATTGCCGGTGTCGCCCCCCAGGCAGATCTGATCGCCCTGAGGGCATGCCGGCAAATCTCCGAAAACCACCCCGAAGGTCACTGCACCACCACATCGGTATCCAAGGCCCTGGATACGGCTATCGCGCTGAAGGCCCAAATCGTCAACATGAGTTTCGGCGCCTCGGTCCCGGATTTTCTCATGATGCAGTTGTTCAACGAAGGGGCCAAAAGAGGCGTTCTTTTTGTGGCCCCCGTGGGAAACCAAAAGGATAAAACCAAGATCAGCTTCCCGGCCTCGCACTCCAAGGTGATCGCCGTTGGCGGCGTGGATGAGCGTGGAGAAGCATATCCCAATGCCGCGCTGGCTTCGGCCGCAAGGGTTTGCGCCCCGGCCAAGGAGGTGTTGACCACACTTCCGGGAAACCACCACAATATCATGAACGGAACGTCCATCTCCGCAGCCGTTGTTTCGGGCATCTTGGCACTGGCCAAAGAGAAGAACAGCGGGTTGAGCATCCGAACTTTGCCGGACTACCAAGGCGACCTGTGTCTTTGGCAGCAGGCATTGATCAATCTGCCGGTGTGCAATTGAAAATAAATTGAACCTTTTCAGGTTTCAGCGCCACATATAGCTAAAGATTCACACAAATCATCGGGGAGGAGATCGGATGTTGTGTTTGCGGCTTTACAACTATAGAAATCTTCTAAGGTGGGTACCATCCGCTTTATATCCTCAAACAAGGTCAGGCCCGATCCCGTTGCGCGTCAGCACCCAGCATCCGGGGCACTTGAATTTAACACGAAAAGCGCCTCCTCCCATTCGGGCCAGGCGCTCTTGTTTTAGCACCGAAGGGACTAACAGTCTTTCTCAAATAGGAAACTACTCTTTGACCGGTGCCGGTTTTGAAGATTCAGCCAGTTTCCATACCAACAACGCTCCGATGGCATAGTTGTTTTTATCCCGCACCAGAGGGCTATCTTCAAATACGGCTCCATTTACGTTGTTCCAACGCACATAACAGCCGATGGAAAGCTTGGAGGTCAGCTCTTTGTAGGCGCTGCCGGATATGGACAAGCCGGCATAGCCACCATCCGCTTCAAATTGATCTCTGCCGGGACGTGCGTACTGGGCCGGTACACCATAAAAATAATTGTTGTAGAGACTGTCGGCGAAATGGAGCCCGGCTTTGAAGTAGATACTTAAATTCCGGTCTGCAAACCACCTTTTGTTCTGGTAGCTCAGATCTATGCCACCATGCCATCCTTGATAGTCCATATCGACATCAAAGCCACCGTTGAAATCGAAAGAATATGTGGTTCTCAGGGCCGTCTGCAGATAGAGATGGTCCTGCCAGCCATGGCGATAGAGGTAGTACCGCATGGACGGCCCGATTTCACCGATGGCGTCCAGTTCGGGCATCCCTTCACGGGCTTGGTTATCTTCCGGAACGGGGGGGTTGCCCCATAGCGAAATACTGGTTTCAAAGTTCTCCCCTTTATAGAAGATCCCTCGAATGCCTTCGCGGTTGGCCCGCAGAATCTCACCGCGATAGATTAAATACGGCAACGGATAGTAATACGTTTCATATTCATCCGATCCTATATAATGGGGCAGCCGCGCCGCCGCTCCCGCAACGCCGAACTCCCATAAAGGTTGTTTCTCGTCCGCTTGGGATGGGGAGGCTTCATCCCCCCATGCGCATCCACCCCCTATCAGTGTGAAGATGATAAGGATGAGACACCAATGAGATCCAGCTTTCAGTCGGTGCATAGACGGGCTATCCTTTTAGGCATCTAAAATTGTTGTATAAAATACTGCCACTATATACCACAAGTCCTCAGATGATGCAAAAGCCTGTCATATTTGCAGCTACTCCAAAAGACAGATTCTCGATTATGGTGGATGCAGGGGCGAGTTGCGGACCGCACGCACGCGGCATGGATTCGCATGAATGTTGAGGCGATGATGCTGCCAGCGAATCAGCATCCTAACGATATGAGTTTTTTTAGATATTTACACCAACCTGCCCCAATAACACAACAATCGCATATTTCCTGGTCATCCCCTTTCTGGCACTTTTGGTAAGCACTGCTCAAGTTTATCGACAAATAACCGATAATCTATTTGAACCACCTTTTTAGGGGGGGTGAGGCCGATGAAACGATATATAGATAAGGCCTCTCGCGTGACTACCCTCTTTTTGCTCTTTTCAGCCAGTTGGACCGCCACAGGATACGGTATCACGCCTGAGCAAATTTTCGTCTGGGTTTCCCGCCAGATGGACATTGAATATGTCTACAGCATGCCTGAAGTGCATTACGTACCCAAGCACAAAATGCAGCGTCTATTTCAAAATTTCAGCAAAATATCTTTCCAGCGCTGGCAGGCTGATTATGGCGAATCGCGTGCCCGTAAAATCATGGGGGATTATTTGAACCGTGTGATCGGTTTTTACGACCCCGCTGCCAACGCAATCTATGTTGGCGATTATCTCCTGCCCTGCCAACAACAGGCTGTCCTGGCCCATGAATTGACCCATTACTTTCAACATTTGATCGGCGGTCCCATCGACCTGGATAGCTATGACGCGGAAGACCGTCGCATGATCAGGGAGATGGAAGCCTATCAAATGGGAATTAAGTTCGAAAGACTGTATTGCGATGCATCCGGCCGGTCGGGCGGCATTTTGGCTTTATTGTATTAAAACCCGCCTCGCGAGGTCATTTGTCCGTCGCATCCCATGGCTAACCCAACAGCATTCGATCAGAGACTTCCACCTCGGGCTGGGAATCATAGAACCGCGCCACCAGGTCTTCCTGGCTCAAGGCGCGTTTTTCCTCGCCTTGAATGTCCAGGATGATCTTGCCGCGGTGCAGCATGATCAGCCGGTTGCCCATTTTCAGGGCGTGGCGCATGTTGTGGGTCACCATCAAGGTGGTCAGGCCCTGCTCGGCAATGATGCTGCGGGTCAGGTCCAGAATCTGCCGCGCCGTCTTGGGATCCAGGGCGGCGGTATGTTCATCCAGCAGCAGCACCTGGGGTTGCACCATGGTGGCCATGAGCATGGTCAGCGCCTGGCGCTGGCCGCCGGAAAGCAGCCCCACCCCATCGGTGAGCCGATGCTCCAAACCCAGCCCCAACCGTGTCAGCCTTTCCCTGAAAAGCCGGCGATCCGACCTTTTCACGCCGATGGCCAGTCCGCGTCGGGCACCACGGCGGTTTGCCAAGGCCAGATTCTGCTCGATGGTCAAGGTGGCACAGGTCCCCATCAGGGGGTCCTGAAAAACGCGGCTGATAAACCTGGCCCGCCGGTGTTCAGGCCAATGGGCGATATCGTCGCCATGCAGCAGCAGCCGACCTTCGTCGGGCTGATGGGTACCGGCCAGGCAGTTGAGCAGAGTGGATTTTCCGGCGCCGTTGGATCCTACGATGGTAATAAAATCGCCCTCTGCGACGGCCAGATCGAGGTGGTCCAGGGCCAGCACCTGGTTGATGCTGCCTTTGTGAAAATATTTGGTGAATCGCGACAGCCGGATCATGGGGCGCTATTCCCCGAAAATTTGCTTTTAATTTTCGGTGCCATCAGGGCCACCACCACCAGCAGGGCCGTGATCAGGTTCAAATCGCTGGGGGTAAACGCAAAGGTACCCATTTTCACCCCCAGGGCCAGCGCAATGGCCAGGCGATAGAGCACCGATCCCAGCAACACCGCCACACAGGCGCGCACCACGCCGGATTTGCCGAAAACGGTTTCCCCCAGAATCACGGAGGCCAGACCGGCGACGATGGTGCCGATGCCCATGTTGACATCGGAGGCCCCCTGGTTTTGCGCCACCAGCGCACCGCTCACGGCCACCAGGGCATTGGAAAGCCCCACGCCCATGATGATGATATGGTGGGTATTGACGCCCAGACTGGTGATCATTTGCGGATTGTCGCCGGTGGCCAGCATGGCCTGCCCCAACTCGGTATGTAAAAACCAGATGATGCCCGCAGTAATGCACAGCGCGAACAAACCGTAGATCGCGGGCGCCACCAGATAACCGGCCACACCCAGCGCCATCAGCGGATCCAGCACCGACGGCACCCCCAGCAAGGAGATGTTGGGGCCGTCCATGATGCGAATATTGATGGAGTAGAGCGCAATCATGGTGAGAATCGAGGCCAGCAGATGAAGAATTTTTAATTTGGTATTCAGCAGCGCCGTGATCGATCCGGCCACAAAACCGGCGGCTGCGGCCAACAAGAGCGATACAAAGGGATTCATCCCATGGGTGATGGCAACAGCCGATACGGCTGCTCCCAGCGGCAGGCTGCCATCCACCGTCAGGTCCGGGAAATCAAGGACACGGAACGTCAGATAAACGCCCAGGACCATAATGCCATAAACCAGCCCCTGCTCCAAAGCTCCGATAAATGCATACCACGTCATGGTAGGAAATGCCGCTCCAAATCAGCGTGCGCCCTTTAATTATAAATCTTGTCAGCCCGCTTCAGGAGCGCTTCAGGGATGGTGATACCCATTTTTTGAGCCGCCCGCTTGTTGATATGCAGCTGCAACATCTCCTGGGTCTCCACCGGAGTGACCGCCGGATCTGCGCCTTGCAGGATGCGTTGAGCCATCGCGCCGGTCTGAAAACCGTGCTGATAGTAGTCAAACCCCATGGCGGCGATGGACCCGCGTTTAACCGAATCCACATCGGCATTGAACAAGGGGAGTTTACTTTGCTCGCAGACTTTGATGGCCGATTCCAGGGCCGATACCACGGTATTGTCCGTGGGAATAAAGACGGCATCGACCTTGCCGACCAGACTTTTGACCGCCTGGAACACATCGCTGGATTTAGAGACCGTGGCTTCGACGATCTCAACATTCACTTTCCGGGCCTCAGACCTGAACAAGGGAACCAGGATCTTGGAGTTGACCTCTCCGGCGTTGTACAAAAAGCCCATGCGCTTCATGCCCGGCAAAAATTCCTTGACCATGGCCAGATGACGGCCGACGGGCAGCATATCGGAGACGCCGGTGATATTGGCCCCTGGCTGTTGAAGGTTTTTAACCAGCCCGGCGCTGACCGGATCGGTGACGGCCGTGAAGAGCAGGGGCGTCTTTTGCATATGGGGTGATTTTTTGAGCGCCTGGGCACACGCCTGGGCCGTGGGTGTTGCAATGGCCAGAATCATATCCGGTTTCTCGCCCATGATCTGATGACCGATCTGATTGGCGGTGGCCATGTTGGCCTGGGCATTGTGTACATTGTAGGTCACATCCATCTTCTGGCCGCCCAGATAGTCCTGGAATCCTTTCAGCACGGCATCCAGGGCCGGATGTTCCACGAACTGGCTGACCGAAATGGTCACGGTCTTGGCCCCTACCGCAGCCGGAACCAGAGCCACCAGGAAAATCATAATCATCAGCATACCCTTTTTCATCGAGCCCTCCTCCTCAATCCAAGTTTAAACGTCTATTCTGCGCCCGTACACACCATTGAGCATGGCAGATCCGGACTGTATAAAAATTGCGGCCGTTCAGTCAATACGGTTGGCCTGAATCTGCGCAGAAATGCCCATACCCATCAAGGCGAAGAAGCTTGATACCTCTCCGGAAGTGCGGTTTCCGACCGGCGCTGGCTGATGTAGACGCCCGCCATAACCAGGGCGGCCGCCAGGCATTGCCCCCGGGTGAAGGTCTCGCCCAAAAGCAGCCACCCGAAAATCACGCTGAACACCGGGATTAAATTGACAAATGCGGATGTCCGGCTGGCCTGAATGTGTTTCAGACCGAAATTGTACAATCCGTATGCCCCCAGGGTGATTACCGCCCCAAGGTAGATCACCGCCAAACCGGACACAGGGGCAAAACCGGACGGCAGTGTGGTGGACGGAAGCAACAGAAAAGGGAAGTAGAACACACACCCCACAAAGGCCTGCATGGCCGTCAGGAAAAAAGGGGCGTAGCGCCGGGTCAGTTTTTTCAACGTAATGGTATAACCGGTGGCGCACACCATGGCCAAAAATTCAAAGATATTGCCCATCACCGGATGGGGCGCATCGCCAGCGGGCGTGCTTTCCAGCGTCAGCCAGCAGACCCCGGCCACCGCCATCAGCGACCCGGTCCAGGTGGTCCTTCCGACGCGTTCGTTGAGCAGCCAACCGGCTGTCAGGGCCACCAGGACAGGCAACATGGCGGTCACCATGCCGGCTTGTGAAGCCGTGGTATTTTCAATGGCTTTGGCTTCAAAAAGAAAATAGAGGCACGGCTCGCAAAAAGCCATGAAGACAATGTATTTCAGGTCCCCTTTTTGATAATTCACCGAATGCCTGAACCACCCGATGAAAGGGAGAAAGCAGACACTGGCCACCGCCATGCGGCCGAAAATCACCACCATGGGGTGGTAGGCCTTGAAAGCGATCTTGAGGGCAACGAACGAGCTGGCCCATAAAATCATGGCCAACAGCAGCCCCAACGCAGGCAGGTGGCGGCAAATATAATGATCCCGCATGATTTTAACCATCCGTATGCCGGCAATTCAATCACAGGCCGCCGCACTTTTATGGACAACCCGGCACGCATCATTCTCCGGTAGATAGACCAACTGAATGAATAAGGCAATTTTTTACAAGAATCGAACCTCAAATTGGTGTAGCGTGAACCAATAATCAAGTTGAAAGCGTGACTTTACGATGACTAAAATTGAAAAGGTGAGTTATTGTCGAGATGCCGACCTGGAGGGCTTTGAGGTCTGCCGGGTCCGCCAAAGCAGCCATGTTTTTCCCAACCATGCTCATGATGACATCTATGCCATCGGGCTGATGGAAAAAGGCGGCAGCTGGTGCCTGGGGCCCGGCCGGCAAGACGCCTTGGTGGCGGCCGGACAGGTGGCGCTCATCAATCCCGGCCAGGTACACTCGGGCGTGCCGGCTTGTGAGGGCCCCATCACATATCGCATGGTCTATGTGCAGCGCCACCAGATGATGGATCTGGCCGGGGATATATGCGAAAAAGCGGGCACGATTCCGGAATTCAAACAAATCGTGACCAGGGACCCGGCACTGTATGCCATGCTCACCCTGCTTTGCCGGCGCATGCATCAAAAAGGGCGTCTGGAAAAACAATCGCTTGCCGTGGAGGCTTTCAACCGCCTGTTATCAAAATTCGGCGGAGTAACCGTTGCCGGCAAGGGGGCCGGACGGGAGCGCCGCGCTGTTCGCCGGGCCAAAGAATTCTTATCTGAAAACCTGGATACCAAATTGTCCTTGCAGGAAGTGGCCGCTGTGGTCGGGCTGAGCCGTTATCATTTTCTGAGGGTTTTTAAAAAGGCCACCGGCTTGCCGCCCCATGTGTTTCGAACCCAGCAGCGTGTCGATACCGCCCGGCGGCTGCTCAAGACCGGCATGCCCTTTTCCCAGGTGGCGCTCGCCACGGGTTTCAGCGACCAAAGCCACTTCACCAACAAGTTCAGACAATTTATCGGAGCGACCCCCAGTCAGTACCTCTCCGGGCGCCGCACCACCGCCATTGGGCGCCATCGGGATATCTGAACCGTATCATCAGAACATACAATTGGATTCCAGGCGCCGGAAAGCCTATTTTATGTTCAGCCATTAGGAGATCATCAATAGCATGCCATAACCGGAGATCAACAAATGGAGGGCAGGAATATGTATTATTGCGAAACATCCGACCGGCGCGTCTGTTTTCAGAATGGGTTGTTCGACCGCATGAAGGACGATTTGCACCGCAATGCCGAGCGGTTTGGGCAATACTTGAGGGTGATCGTCACACCGGAACCTTCAGGGCCGGGCCACACGCCGCCCCCTATGGTAAGGCCTCGATGGCTGGGGGCTGTCAAAACCCTGTTCTGGACGGCCAATTCCATCATCCTCGGTATCCTCCTGGCAGCCGTATGCAATTAAGGCCATACGACCTGACATGCTTGCGGTAATGGAGCACGGGCGTATTGCACCCAAACCAAGCCAGCGCAATTTATTGCAATACAATGACCGATTTCCTTGGTACTCGGCAAACACGAACCAAGGAGGAAGGCCATGCCAACTGCCGACGCCGGCGTTCCGGCAACCATGAGCGTACCGCATCAAGGTCCCGGTATAGAAGCCGGTCTGCCCATTGCCGCCATTTTATGCGCGGTCCTGCTATGGGGCAGCTCCTTCGCCGCCATGGGCTATGCATTAAAATTTCTCAATCCCTGGTCGGTCATGTGGCTGCGCATGGTGATCCCCCTGATCATCCTGCTTCCGCTGGCCGGCAGGCTGACTTCGTTTTCCTATCAGCGGGGAGACTGGAAACTGCTGCTCCCCATGGTTCTCTTTCAACCCTGTCTTTACTTCCTGCTTGAATCCAATGCCTTGCGGTTGACCACATCCTCGCAGGCCGGCGTGGTGGCTGCATTCGTGCCGCTGTTGGTGGCCGTCGGGGCCTTTATCGCGCTGGGTGAACCGCTGGGCCGAAGGTCCATCGTCGGCACGGTGGTCTCCCTGGCCGGGGTGGTCTGTTTGACGCTGATGCAAAGCGATACGCGTAGCGCCGTCAACCCTTATCTGGGCAACGCCATGGAACTGTGCGCCATGGTCTGTGCCGCAGGCAACATGCTCATGATCAAAAAACTCTGCCGGCGGTATAATGTCTGGACCCTCACGGCCATGCAGATAGCGGCCGGGACCGTCTTCTTCCTGCCGGGGTTGTGGTACCTGCTGAGCGCCGAACCGGTGCCATCAGCCCCCGGATTGGTTCAGATCATGCTCTATCTGGGCGTGGGTGTCACATTGGGGGCATTCGGATGCTATAATTGGGGTATGAGCCGTATTCCGGCAGGCAAGGCGTCCGCCTTTATCAACCTGGTACCGGTCATTGCCGTGGTCATCGGCTGGGGGGCGATGGGGGAAATACTTACTGCAACCCAGTGGGTGGCGGCGTCCATTGTCATCGGCGGCATCTGGATGGGGCAAAGCGCCTGAGCGAACCCGCAACATTTAGCTCCGATTCACATGCAAGATAGCGGATTATTCGGACTTTCCTTCTACCGGCAAGTGGTTTTCTTTCCACACACCCCAACCATTTTTTATGTAGAACACCTTTTCGTAGCCCATCCAGGTCAACTTCTCGGCCAATTGCAGGCTCAAAGCACACCGGTCCCCTTCACAATAGGTGATAATAACCTGATCAGGCGGAATCCGTGAGAAAAAGTCTCCGGACCAGGCATCGAATTCGTCGGGGGCCAAATGCATGGCGCCCTTGATATGGCCGGACTGAAAGGCCCTCAGGGATCGGGCATCGGCAAACAGGGCGCTGCCTTTTTCAAAATAATCGCGCGCGTCCTGCAACGTCATCTCAGGGACAGCCCCGACCTTGCCATCTGCCGCGCCGGAAGCCTGGCCGGCGGAACCCGGCGCAAACACCATTGGCCTGAGAGCATACGCGACGCCGGCCAATGCCAAGGCAATCAGCATGATCATGGCGACTTCTTTAAAAATTTTGGCCCACGGGCTCATAATAAGGTCCTGCAAACCATTGAAGCATGAAAATCCCGGGCGGTCTTCCAACAATGAAAATCCGCGCTCAGAAATGTATACATGAATTAATCTTCACAGCAATTCAATTGTTGAAAACCCAGCGATTCTGACTGAACGATATTCAGGAACAAGACATCGATCCCGATACCGACACCCATACCGAGGCCGCGGCAAATCGGGATCGCTATCGAAGAGAGAGAGAGGAACCGTCCGAATCATTGACGCGGTCTGAAAGGGCCGGCGCAGAGGCCGATTCTTCCTGCGGGCGCTGGTTTCGACCAATGGTCTTCGTAGGGCAGGGCTCCGTCCCTGCCTTTGATGCCTGGCCAGGCGCATCAAAGCGTCACGCGGCCGGCACGGAGGCCGGCCCTACATAGGCCCAGGGGGGCACGGAGGCCGGCCATACATAGGCCCAGACCGGCACGGAGGCCGGCTCAACGCGTAAAATAATATTTGTAAAGTACATGAATCTGCGTCTGTTGTGATGAATCGGATTCAGTTAGAATTGCTGTTGTAAACCAATGCTCGCATTTTTGCCGTCTTTATGATAGACAAGATGCTTAATTGTCCGAATTTAAGCCATATTAATCGACTGGTACCAGCAATTCTTAACATCGCAACATTTTCGCGTAGTGCAAATCTATCAAGGAGCAGAGCATGACGACGGCAGAAAAAAGAAAATACCCCCGGCTGACCTTAAGAATTGATGACGGCTATTTTGGCAATTTTCGACTTGCAAACGACGACACCATCGTAGCCCCCATTGTCAACATCAGTGCCGGCGGCCTCAATATGGCCGCGCCCAAAAGCACCGAGGAGAACATCAAGGAAGGGGATCAGCTGCTGTTGGCCAGCATTGCCGGCGGCACCAACTTTGCTTTTTTAAGCGATGTCAGCGCCGAAATCCGTTGGGTCAAACAGCTGGACACACCCGGCTACGTGTCGGTGGGGTGCAGATTTATGGACTTGTCGGACCAACTGCGGGAACAGTTGACCAAGTTCGTGGATTCCGAACGCATGTCCCGCGGACAATACGACTGAAAGCATTCACGCCCCACGGCCGAATGATCCAGACATCGCGCTAACGCAGCTTTACAGCCTCCAGATACTGCCGCACCCGGGCAATGGTATTGGCGAAGAGCTTCGTCCCTGCCATGGCGGTAAAAATATCATCCGCCTTACCGCAAACCCCGGCAAAGGCAGGCCCGATCATAACGGCCGGATCAGTGGCCTCAGGTTCGCCGGCCATGGCTTCGACATAGTAATCCAGACGTTCCTTGAGCACTTCAAAATAGTCGATATCCTGGCCGATCATCAGACCGGTGGTCTCGGACAGCTGCAGGGAGAAACTGTTCACCGCATCCCAATACAGTCTCATGACCTCGGTCTTGCGGCCGGGCGTACCGTCCAAATAAAAGGAGATGCTCCAGCCGACCCCAACGATTTTCAGGATTTGCAGTTCATAATCAACCGTGGTGGGCTTGACCTCAGCCTCCCGAGGCAATCCGGCCACCAGCCATTTGATATCGTCACGCTCGATGGCAAAATTGAATAAATCTTCACCGACTTGTTCGATGGTCGTCTTGTGCTGTTTCGTGTCGTTCATAACCGCTGCTCAATCGGCCCTGGATTCAATTCATAACAACGCCGGCACCTTAACATATTCATAGAACCATGTTAACCATTCTCTGGAATTCGAGAACTTGACGAAAAGATCAACGCATAGAAACGGTACGCGCTCGTCTCTTGGGCAGCATATACCGATCAACTCAATTTAAATCCTTTAATTGCCATCCGAACACCTCGTCTTCAGCTAGGTTTGGGTGTCCACTTTTTTTGGGTAAGTTCCATCCGAGTTAATTTGCTTCGTTAGGTGGCAAACTATTCAACCTGCGCATCATTTTTTGTCCAACATTCATACCAGTACGACCCCGATTGCAAGACCCACTCCATAAAAAAGGTGGTTAGCGAGAGGAGTGATGAAGGCCCGAATTCTCTCCAGCGACCTTGTGCCAAACACTCCGAGCCCCATCGAAGGGTAAACGAAGAAGAAGGAGGCCGCCGCCGTCTCAATCCTTATGGGTTGGGGCAGGAAATATATTGACAATCTGCCCTCCATATGTACAATATGCTGTACAGGAGGTGCCAAAATGGAAGCCATAACCTATACAGCTGCAAGGCAAAACCTTGCGAAAACAATGGAAAAAGTTTGCCAAGACCATGCTCCGATGATTGTAACGCGAAAATCCTCGGAATCAGTGGTTATCATGTCTCTTGAGGACTATGAAGCCCTTGAAGAGACAGCCTATCTATTACGGTCACCAAAAAACACCAGACGGCTTATTGAATCCATCGCTCAACTCGAAAACGGCAAAGGAATAGAAAAGGAGCTTATTGAGTGAAGCTCATTTTCTCAGATCATGCCTGGGACGACTACCAATATTGGCAAAAAACTGACAAAAAAATTCTTCGCCGTATCAACACCCTCATAAAGGAAACAAAACGCAATCCTTTTGACGGTGTTGGTAAACCTGAACCTTTGAAACATGCACTTTCCGGGTATTGGTCCAGGCGAATAAATGACGAGCATCGATTCGTTTATAAAGTTTCAGAAGATGCAATTCATATTGCTCAAATGAGATATCACTATTGATGCATCCCATAGCCCCAACGCCGTGGCTTACCGGCGAGGGCCGCTCTGTGGCCCGAGTCCGCAGTAAAGCCACATGTTAGTGTTTTATTGATTCAAATTTTTTCCATAATGGCAGTTCACAATGGATGCATTTAAAGCCGAACGGCCAACCCATAAAATAAAATGCGCCCATATATTTATAACCAAGCGACTTATTAGGGAGCGTGCTCCCTAAAAAGGTATTTAATTCTTTGCCATGGAACAGTTTGCTCAATATCTATCGAAAAAGCGCATCGTTAATGTCAAAACCTGCTCCTATCATGTCCGGTGGGTTGGCAATCTGTACCGGTTCCTGAACAGGAATCCGGACCAATCTTTGGGTGAGGATGAAATTAATCTTTTTTGTCCCGGCTCAGCGACAAACACCACGATTGGCAGGTCCAGCAAGCTGAAGAAGCTATCCGTTTATATCTCTATTTTCAAAATCAGTCCAGTACATTGGTCAAGCCTAAAACATCTGAGGCAGCCGGCCTGTGGGCCCAGGCCATTGAGCAAATGGTCGCATCATTGCGTTTGAAACATTTGGCATACCGGACTGAACAGACCTACCTGGCCTGGGATGCGTCAGTTCAACCGGTATGTCAAAGGGGTGGCGCCAATTGAACTGGAGTCTGATTCGGGGTGTTGACGCATACGCGCCGCTTTGACATACTCGGTTCTGCAAAAAACAGTGTTGTATCGATTGACCTTTTGTCTTAGGTCTTGATCCGCGTACAAGGCATGCGGTTCGTTCAGGAACAGAATGAATGGAGGAAGTCATGAACAGGAAATTGATACGGTGCCTGCTGATCTGTTTGACGATGCTGATGGCCACCAGTTGCGGCTACAACAAACTGCAGGTCATGGAAGAAGCGGTATTCAAGTCCTGGGGGGATATTGAATCCAATCTCCAACGCAGGGCCGATCTGATTCCGAATCTGGTGGCCACTGTCAAAGGTTACGCGGCCCATGAAAAGGACACATTGCAGGCGGTCATCGAAGCCCGCGCAAAGGCCACCAGCGTGCAATTATCGCCCCAGGATCTTGGAAATCCCCAGGCCATGCAGCAAATGCTTCAAGCCCAGGGCGGCCTCTCTTCCGCGTTGGCTCGCCTGATGGTGGTGGTGGAGCGTTATCCCGACTTGAAGGCCAATCAAAACTTTCTCGATCTGCAAAATCAGCTGGAGGGGACGGAAAACCGCATCAATGTGGCCCGCCAGCGATACAATCAGGCCGTGGAACAATTTAACGGCGCCATTCGAAAGTTCCCCAACAGCTTGACCAACAGCCTCTTGCTGCACCTGGACCGCAAGGAGTATTTCAAAGCGGAAAGCGGTGCGCAACAGGCGCCCAAGATCAAATTTTGAACTCATGGCTTGTCAATCTATCAACAGGACGCGCAGTTAAAATGGGTGCTATAGCCAATCGACTTCACCGTTGGGTCTTCATCGTCATATTTGTGGCCGTGATTTTCCCTCAACCGCTCCGGGCGCTGGAAATACCGGCCTTGAAAGGGCGGGTCAATGACCTGGCCGGATTGATCGATCCTGCCACCGAACAGCAGTTGGAGGCTGCCCTGGCCCAACTGGAGCGCACCGATTCCACCCAGGTGGTGGTCCTGACGATTCCTTCTCTGGAAGGTGACAGCCTGGAAGATTTCTCCATCCGGACGGTGGAGAAGTGGAAAATCGGCCAGCAGGGCACTGACAACGGCGTGGTGCTCCTGGTGGCAAAAAAAGAGCGCAAGATTCGCATTGAAGTGGGCTATGGCCTGGAGGGTAAGCTGACGGACCTGATGGCCGGCCGCATCATTCGAAACGTGATGGTGCCACAATTCAAAATGGGCCGCTTCGACCAGGGCATCGTCTCCGGTGTTTCGGCCATCGTGGGCGTGGTGCGCGGTGAATATAGCGCACCGCCGACCAGCCAGCGCCCCAGGGGCCGATCGGGGGCTTCCCCGGGGTTGATCGGCCTGGCGGTGTTGATCTTCTTTATCAACATGCTGGGGCGCGTCAATCGAAAGATCGGCGCGGCCGCGGGCGGCGTTCTGGCGCCCATTGCCGGCGCCTTTTTTCTCCATACCGGTCTCATCGGGACCCTGCTGCTGATCCCTGCCGGCATTGCCGCGGCATTGCTGATGGGGTTGATGGGCGGTCCCCTGTCATTCGGTCATATGACCGCCTATCGCGGCAGAAGCAGCCATTGGGGCGGCGGGGGGTTTGGCGGGGGCGGCTTCGGCGGTTTTTCCGGCGGCGGTGGCGGTTTTGGCGGCGGTGGCGCCTCCGGAGGATGGTAATATGCGCGGCATGAAAAACTGGCAACTCGAACCGGGAAACTGCTCATGAAGACACTGGCCAAAAGATTTCTCACGCAACAGGAACACGCGCAAATCAATGCGGCCGTGGAATCTGCGGAAGCAAAGACCTCCGGTGAGATCGTATGCATGATCCAGTCGGCCAGCTATCACTACCCCATGGCCAATGTCCTGGGAGCGACCGCGCTGGCCCTGCCGTCAGCCCTGCTCCTGGCACCGCTGGTGGGCGGTTGGCTCTGGTTGGGCACTCAGAATATGTGGCTCTTCCTGAGCCTTTTTTGCCTGCTGTTCGCAATCTTCTACTTTCTGGTGCAAAACTGGGCCGGACTCAAACGGCACTTCATCTCCCAACGCGAAATCGGGGAAGAGGTCGAGGAGGCGGCCGTGACCAGCTTCTTCCGCCACGGCCTCTACCGCACCCGGGATGCCACCGGGGTATTGATTTTTATTTCGGTGTTTGAGCGCAAGGTATGGGTGCTGGCGGACCACGGCATCAATGCCAGGATAGCGCCGGGTGATTGGGAAGCCATCGTGCAATCCATCACCGATGGCATCAAGGATGGACGGCCTGCGGCGGCCATTTGCGAAGCCGTTCAAAAGGTGGGGCAAATCCTTGAGACACACTTCCCCGTGCGACCCGATGACCAGGACGAACTGCGCAATGTCATCGTATCCGAAGATTGACCTTATTTAAACCGCCGGCCTGCCTTTAAAATTGCACTACAGCCAATCTACCGGCGTCCGAAATGTTGGGCCGGATCGGGGGCATCGCCGTCATCGGTCGAGCTGCCCATCAGGCCATGCGCATTGGCCGTATCGACATCCATGGCGCTGTGCTCCCGCAACGCAATGGGTTCCGAAGGGGGTTCGGGTGCCGTTTCTTCCTCTTGGGCGTCGGTCTTCTCCAGCCCTTCGATCCAAAGTTCATCCGGCGCATGGGGCACGTTGAATTGATAAGGCGCTGAAACGGTGATCAGATCCGATTCGTTGCCCAATTCATCCACGGCCGCGATGCCAAACTCCACCGGGCTGCTTTCCGGTGCAAATGCTGCCACATCATCCGGCAGAACCACTTCGGTGACATTGCCCATTTTGGCGCATGGTGAATCATAGCCCACATGTTCACCGCCTTCCGCCCAGTAAAGTTTATACCCGACAACCTGGGCGGATTCAGAAGCCGTCCATTTCAGTTTGCGTTTTTTGATCTTTGCCACCTTCCACCTCCCTGCAATCTATTAATTAAAACTCTGGAAACTGCGAAACAGAATATTGTCCGTCTCATCCTGATACAGTGCGGCAATGGGATCCATCTCGGTTTCATCCGCCTGGTCGTGTTCCTTGACCAGCTCGTTGCTGAGCCGTTCAATCTCTTCCGCCGCTTTGCTCGCGGGAGCAAACTGAACCACAGAGACACCGTATTTCATGGATTCGACATATGCCACCCGTTGGCAAAGTTCTGTCTCGATAATGTTGGTTTCAAATCCGCTGAGGGCATCCCGAATCTCACGCCCGGTGCGCGTGCCCGGGATCTTTCGATTAATCAAAAATTTTACTTCCAATCCGGGATTCTCGGACTGGATCGCTTCGATCATGTTCAGGGTGTCGGTGCAGGCCCAAAGGTCCAGGGAACTGGGGCTCACTGGTATGACGGCGATATCCGATATGGCCAGCACGGCCCTGGTGATTTCGCAAATTGAAGGCGGTGCGTCGATGATCACGTAATCGTAGGCGTTGGACAAGGTATCAACATCCAAAGGCGTCAGCACGGCAGGTTGCGGCAAAACCTCGAAGGCCTGGTTCCCTTCCACCCCATGCCATTTGGTGGCGCTGCCCTGGGGGTCCAGGTCCACAAGCACGATACGGTAGTTCCTGCGGGTCAGACTGGCTGCCAGATTGATAGCCGTGGTTGTTTTCCCTACGCCGCCCTTCTGATTGACAAAACTGATAATCATCTTCGCTCATCCTCCTGAACTAGAGTATTAAAAGAATATTGCCCGCCAATTTGAAGCCCTATTGAAAAAATGGATTTGTTTGATTTTAGAAGCGTCTTGGGCAATCTGAAGATCGACGGAACGTCTTGGGGTCCGATATCGCGAAAAAGCTGTTTGGGCATTAACCTTGGCATCTGAACTCAGCGCGTCGTAAGTATCTTCGATTGTGAAAGCGTTCAAGGGAAAGATACCGCATTGGTACACAGCACGTCACTAAAAGTCAACCTGAAAGCTACATCATATGGGGTAAAAACCATATTGCCATCCAACATATAGTACACTTATGTTAGATTTCAGTTATAATGACCGGGTTTCAGGTCAGGTCCGCCAAAATAGCCCCATGGACCATCCCACAAGCCGCAAGCAACGATCTTGATGATGCCACCCTCACGCCATCACACTGCGGCCGAACCGCTGGAATCGTTATGCTGCGCTTCGAAGACCGATGACTACCGCTTGAAAAGGATACCCGGCTTTGTTAGGTGTAAGAATGCGTATGCAAACGACTGCCGAGCCGGCACTTAACTGGTTGGGAGGAAACAATGCTCAAATCCAAGGCTTTGGAGGTCAATCTGGCCCGCACCCAGGTAGACGTGGCCATCGACCCCCAATATACATGCCTGCAAGAGGTCATGGCCAACTATTACGGTCTGCTGGAAAGGCTGAACCTCTTTCTCAAAGAAGTCTCCCACCCGTACAAGAACTGGCAGTTCATTATCGACAACGCCCGTGGCTTTGCCCTGGATTATTTTCATCTCATCAAACCCCACCCCAAGGGGCCACAAGCCGTTGAGCGCCTGGTCGGGATTTTTTGCGATGCCCTCACGGCCGATACCGATCAGCGCGTAAAAGTGGATGCCACCGACAACCTGATTCTCTACTTACAGAAAATTATTGAGAAATCAGATGGGGCCGGTGACAGTTTCCATCCGATTGTCGCCCGGAGTTTTGAATTTATCGCCCAGCTGCCGGATGTGGATTTTGAGCGTTTTGTGCGCAGCTTTTTCGGCCTCAAACGGCTGGCACAGAGTTTGTACAACATCCAAAGTTCGGACAACGGCGCCTACCAAGCTGCAAACCGGCTCATGGTACGCTGTTATAAGGTAACCTACGAATATTGGCTCGGCGAAACCGACCCTTTGCAATGGTTTCTGGAGGAGGCGGATATTGCCACACCTTCGCCTGAGATAGAAGCCATTTTTCTGCCCATCAGCCATCAAACCTTTGTTTCCCAAAAGGCGCAATTGAAAAAAATCTCCGCTGATGGGCAGTGGGCATCAAAAGAAATGTTGGAGCGGCTGCTTGCATTCACCAACTACAATCTCATCGCCAAAGCCTATCGCCAAATACCCGATCAGCTGCTGGAAGCCGGCCATCGCGGCGATCTTGGCAATCAATGGAAGGTGATCTCCCTTTTTCAGGCCATGAATATACCGGGTTTGGCCATTAACCACGAAGATACCCTGCGGGACATCAACCGAACCCTGAACTGGCTCATTGCCAACCAGAAACCGCAATACGTCCACAATCTGATTCGGAAAACCTTTTCGATTCTCAAGGCCAATGCGCGGCGGTTCCCCTCCACGGCCATCACGTGTGTGAACAACATGGGCCAGGAGATCTTCCAGACCGGCAACCGTGAACTGATCAACTATTTCATTGATGCCGTCATCGATCTGGGCTTTCAGCCGCCCATGATCCGCGGGGTGGGCAATGATTGGCAGATTCAAGCCAACGGCGCCCATATCCAAAACATCCGCACCTGGATGAATCTGGTCCGGTTGCAGCCCAACAAATCCATGCGGTTGCTTTCCAACCTCATCATTCACCTGGCGGTCAGCGGGGTCTTCATTAAAGACACCGATCTGTTCGGCCGGGACATCACCCAATTTTTCAATAGCGATATCGCACCGGTATACAACCTGTGCAAGCAACTGGCGAGGCTGTTTCCCGTTTATTTCAATGATATCGGCGCGGAAGGCGAACTGCGCGACATTTCTACGCGCATCGATGAAATCTGCCACCGCCGCGATCCGCTGGTCCATTTCTTACGCAAACAGAGTCATGTGGAAAGCAGCAACCGCATCATCAATTTCATGGATGCCGTCTTGCGCTACTGGTCCACCAAGGACAAAAACCCTTTGGCGCCGTTTATGCCACCCAATATCTTCAACCGCATTGAAACAGATGGAAGGTACATCGACGGTGTTCACACCATCATCAAAGCGTTGCCGGCATCCGGGCTGGAATTGCCGACAGCTCTGCTGACCCGTTCGGAGAGCGAGCTCAGGAAAACCATAGCAGCCATCGAGGACGTCACACCCACGGACCGTGAACGCACCGTGCTTTTTGCCGAGCTGTATAAACAGCTCAACAACAAGTACAATCTCTCTTTTTTGAATATCAGTGCTTATGTGGACCAGCTGCCAAGCGAGGCTTTTCCCGACCTGGAGCAACTTAGATCAGCCCTGGAAGAAAAGAGCATGAAGACCCGGCTCTTCAAAATACTGGACTACCTGGATGTGCTCAAATCTCTGATTCTTTCGCCTGAAACTTTTGAAATAACTGAAAATATTTACAAAAAGCGTCATTTCACGGTGGATATTCCGTCCATGTACGGCAGCTACCGGGAGATGAAATTCGATGCCATGGGCTTGACCCTGCGCCTGGAAGCCCTGGTCAATGTCCTGCTGGAAGACCTGATCAACGATATTGACCTGAGTCTGATCACCAAGGCCACCTGCTATCAGATTTACAATCGCTTGATGCTGCTGGATAAGGCCTTAAAGATCGACGGTATCTATTCCAAAGAATTGGAGCATCAGCTTGATCTGCTGGTCCACTCCATGGAGATCCAGGGGTTCAGCTTTACCCAGTATCTGGATATTTTCAAAGGCCTGGCCCGGGCTGTCAAGAACATCATCAACGATTACTTCAACAATATCCACGGCGAGCACCTCACACGCATTTTGTCGCATCTGCCGCCGGATCAGATTTTGGAAAAATTTCATCCGGTCAATGGTTCCACCGATGCCGACAAAATGGTTCATCGCGTATCGGAGATCTTTCTGCGCGATCGGCTGGCCACCTCACTGGGGTTGCAGCAATTGGATCTCTTTCTCAGCCGCATCCTCAACACGCTCTACCATCAATCCAACAAGCTGCCGGAAGAAAACCTGCGGCGCCTGCTCAACTACGATTCACAGCGCACCATCTCGGCCCTGTCCGCCCCCAACAACCTGGCCACAGGCATTATTTACCTGGGCAACAAAGGCCTCAATATGCTGCGGCTCTTCAATTTCGGATTTCCCGTTCCTCCGGGGTTTATCATCACCACCGAAGTTTTTCGCTGCCGGGACATCATTGAATCGTTCAAGCCGGCCAAGGAGAACTTCAACGAGCAGTTGATAAGGAACATCCGCGAGATCGAAAAAATCACCGGCAAGCGCTTTGGCGCGCCCCAAAACCCATTGATTTTCTCAGTCCGCAGCGGATCGTCCATCTCCCAACCCGGCATGATGGAAACCTTTCTCGATGTGGGCATGAATGAAAGGATCGCCGAAGGATTGGCGGCGTACAGCGAAAACGGGTGGTTTGCCTGGGACTGTTATCGCCGGTTTTTGCAGTGCTACGGCATGGCATTGGGGCTGCAGCGCAACGATTTCGATGCCATCATCGCCAGTTTCAAAAAGCAGTTGGGGATTCCGCTCAAGTGGGGCTTTACCGATCAGCAGATGAGACAGGTGGCCCAGGCCTACAAACAGCGCATCCAGGATGATGGCCATCAAATCCCCGAAGACCCTATGGACCAGCTCCATGCCACCATTCAAGCCGTTATCGACTCGTGGGAATCGGCCAAAGCCAAAACCTACCGGCGTATCATGGGCATTTCCGATGATTGGGGCACGGCCATCACGGTTCAGGCCATGGTGTACGGCAATATATCCAGGCAATCGGGGTCCGGTGTCATCTTCACCCACAACCCACGCTGGAAAGGCAACAGCATCGGTCTATGGGGGGATTTCACCCTGGGCAATCAGGGGGAGGATGTGGTTTCCGGACTGGTGAGCACCCTGCCCATCTCGATCAAACAACAAGAGATCGAAATGCGCGACACCGATATTACCCTGGAAACCAATTTTCCGCAAATTTACGAGGCCCTGC
>Ga0210123_1000471_pt1 | contig 24941 bp, 25 predicted proteins | sample Muzzi_PWB_D2_FD_185535 | JGI IMG/M metagenome (GOLD analysis project Ga0210123, IMG submission 185535) | Wetland microbial communities from San Francisco Bay, California, USA, that impact long-term carbon sequestration - Muzzi_PWB_D2 (SPAdes) | ecosystem: Environmental > Aquatic > Marine >... | reverse complement strand
ACGATTACACTATTTTGCACCCGTCGGTGTTGCGTGCCATACATATAGTAATCAAAGCTGCCAAAACAGCAGAAAAGCCAGTCACGATTTGCGGTGAAGCAGCAGCAGACCCGCGAGTAGCTTGCCTGTTTGTCGGGATGGGCGCACAAGGACTTAGTATGAGCCCGGTGAGTGCCGCAAAAGTACGTTACGCGGTGCGTGCTTCTTGTCAGCACACTCTCGAAAACCTCGCAAATGAAGCGTTAGGCAGTAACTCTTCACAGATCGTATCCAGACTCGTTAGCGATGCGCTGCAGAGTATATATCCGGAATTACATTCGAATACAGTTACAGTGTGATGTTTGGTTCCAGCTTGTGTTCAGTTGAATTCGCCAAGGCTGATGATATGGTCACTCGCTGGAAATCGGGACTGTGCCCTACAAAAATACCGCTCGCCTTCCACGCGAGGAATGACAGTCCTTTCCGATCTCAAACATTTACAGAAGAAGGGCTGGCAATGATTGAACAGGAAGCAATAAGGCGGGTAATAAATAATACTGAGAACACCCTGGGCAAGGTGTTCACTTTTAGCGTTCAATTCCTGATCATCGTCTCACTGGTCACCTTTTCCATCGATACCTTGCCAGACCTGTCTCCCGGGACAAATGAATTACTCAGACTGGTTGAAGTAACCGGAGTTTAGAGCGACCCCCCCATTCGGGCTGACATTATCAGATCGAACAGGCTGGTTGCTTTGTTGTTAATCCTTGTATTACGCAGCTTTACGCTGTTCATATGCAATATTCCGGGTTTGCGCCCTGTGCCAGGCGAATTGCAGATTATCTTTGACTGCCTTAGAATCTCGCAGCAAATCACCATGTCATTCGGCGTAGATATTAACAAGGATCTTGACCGCCGCGTTCTCGCCAAACACTACGACCAGCTCCCGATGATGGCGGGCCGTCATGGCTGAACTTCATCGGGCACACGAAGGACAGTCTCTGGAGTATTGATCTTTTTCGTTGTGAATCCATTATACTCAACACCCACCGGGCGCTCGTGATCATGGACCAAATCACGCGGCGCATCATTGGCTTTGGTGTATGTGCCGGTGATGTGGATGGTGCAGCATTGTGCCAAATGTTCAACTCCGCCATCTCATCCAGTGGCGCTCCGAAATATCCCAGCACTGACAACGTCCCTATCTAATGGGTAAGTAAACGTGAAAAATTTCAAATACTGGATAGTGCTGGTCATTGTGACCTATGGCTTTATTGAACTGATTTCATATGGCGGTTTGTTTTTTTTAAATAAATATCGTCAAATAAAATATGAGCCAATCGATGTAATATCAACCAGGCACCAGGAAAGGATTAATTATTTTATAGCGCAAAAAACAAACTATTATTTATTCAGCACATCCCTGGGATGGACCATAAAGAAAAATGGCTCAACAAGACTATATCAAGCAAATAGTTCTGGTATAAGAAGCAACAAGGAATATTTATTTACTCCACCTCGCGGCACTCGCCGTGTCTCAACATTTGGAGACTCATATACACACTGTGATGACGTTAAAAATAATGAAACGTGGCAAGCGATATTGGAGAGTTACGATTCGAATAGAGAAGCCCTTAATTTCGGGGTTCCCGGCTTCGGGCTAGATCAGGCATATCTACGCTATTTGGAAGAAGGGCGTAAATACAAGCCCCACACTGTTCTGATCGGCTTTATGTCCAAGGACATTTTTCGGAGTGTTAATACTTACCGTCCTTTTTACAATGCCAGGACCGGTCTTCCACTCACGAAACCCAGATTTGTAATTGAGGATGGCGAGCTTTCTCTCATTCCAAACCCAATGCAGAAATTACAAGACTACAAAACGCTTCTTCATTCGCGGGATGCATTATCCGAGGCAGGCATTCATGATTATTACTACAATAGAAGGTATGCATCGAATATATTTGATTGGTCACCCACTGTTCGTCTGGCTAAAATAGCTACATATGAAATCAAAAAGAAATCACCCAGTGAAAATATCGTTATAAATGGTCAATATAACGAAAAGTCAGAAGCATTCAGAGTAACAACAAAAATATTCGACGAGTTTTATAACGAGGTCATCGATAATGGGGCGATGCCGATTATACTTATCTTCCCGGATGAGAGTGATGTGCTTCGTTATCAGCAACAGAAAGAAAAAATATATTCGCCTCTTCTTTCATTCTTTATCTCCAGAGGCTATAAATATATCGACTTGATGTATGCCTTCGATGGCGCCGATGTTAAAGACCTGTTTGCCGGCCATTACACGCCACTTGGCAATATGTTAGTGGCTAAGCACATTCATAACTATTTAAATAACCCGGGCAACCACTAAAGTAAAGCTGGTGGTTTTGCAGAGAAAAAACCAATAACTCACAGCGCCTGATCGCTTTTCTACTATTCTCCAAGGCGGCAGGTGAGTGGATCTTCTGGATACACATACCTGCTTTGAGCTGCTCAAGTGAAGCGGTAGAGCCTGACGCATCTGGCTGTCTGTTAAAAGAGCCGGTTAGGCAAGCCGCAACTCCTCCAAAGTTGCGAACGCATTCCCCCCGCTTATGTCCGGAATGATATCTAACTCGAGCACAGTGACCGCCGGGAGTTCAACGTGAAGATCTTCCGTCTCGCTGGTTGCCCCTTGCGGATTGAAGTTCCACTGCTGGCGTACGATTTCCCGGAACGACTGCCCTCCATCCGGCGACCAGCGCAAGACATACTCTTGCGTGCGCTCAGTATGAGTCTCTACGAAGTTCAGCCAGATCCGCCGCAGCTGCTGCGGATTGGCAAAGAGAATACGGATTTTCTGCTCTCCCGGCCCTGTGGCACGCCACCCTGAGGCACGGCCGGGCAGCAGCGCGGACTCAATTGGATGATCGGCGTCCTCCGAGGTGATTTCCACCTCCGCGAGTGCCTCCATATCCAGCCACTCCAGATCTGGAGCTGCAGTTTCTTGTTGAGCTGAAGCGATAATTCTCTTGCGCATAGTTGTGCACTCTGTGTGTGGCGAAGTCGTAAAAATCAGCTATCTGGCGTCCTTCTTCCGCGACATCCCGATCAACCCCGTCAGGCCTCTGCCGAAGAGCCAGAAGGCGGATGTGATGGGGAATAAAGAGATGCTTGCTACCCATTCTTCTGTATCGCCATTTGGCATTATGTAGCGACACCCTCATGTGGAATGCCTTCTTTTTCCAGTACAGAGTATACCTCTTGAATAACAGATTCTGTCTCTATATTTTCTAGCCAATCCATCAACCCGCCTTTTGGGCTTCGCTTGCGGTACTTTTTCAAATGCCTCAATATTGCTGTCTCAGCCCCCGACGGTGCCGGGAAAGGGGCACGACGCGGCACCACTTTCGTCAATTGATGGCTTACCCGATTTAACGTCTATAATTACTTTGGGTTCGTAAGTTCTGATATGTCTGCTTGATTCGGAAGTTGTGACATGAAAAACGTTATCCTTGCAATAGACTTCTCGGAGTCAACCCGGCGTATTCTCGAAGCTGCAATCGAGGTGGCCAAGGCTTTCTCCGCGCATCTGTACATCATTCACGTGGCAGCACCGAATCCTGATTTTGTTGGTTATGAAGAAGGTCCGCAAAGCGAGAGGGATGCCGTCGCTGCACACTATCACCAGGAGCACCGGGAGCTTGGTGGTTTTGCTGCCGAAGCGCGTCAACAAGGTGTAGCTTCCACGGCGCTGCTTGTGCAGGGTCCTACGGTCGAGAAGCTGATTCTGGAGCGAGAGCGTCTTCAGGCTGACTTGGTAGTGGTTGGGTCACACGGCCGAAGTGCCATATTACAACTCGTTGTTGGCAGTACCAGTGAAGGGCTTATCCGGAAAGCGGGTTGTCCGGTAATGATAATCCCTTGCAGCCTGACAGACGGATAACGGGATAAACCTGCCAATAGATTTGGTAGGTTCGAGTCCTGGCGGGGAGTCCCGGCAGGGGGGTGGGGGTGGCAGCAAATCCGAGAAACTTTTCATTCCCGGCGGTAACGGAGACCCCGGGTACGGCACACCAAATAAGTGTTGTTGGGTCGTCTCCCGCCGTTTAGACTCTTATATAAGAATTTCATGTACTTCCGGTTTCGGCCGGATACTTGCCGTTCCCGATCACATGAACCCTGGACATACAGCAAACATGAAAACGGCGACCCGAAGATCGCCGCTCCCGATACTACCCTGGTATTGGTGCAACGCTGTAATCCCTACCTCGGGCCACTTTTGAGTTGCCTGAGGCGCTCTTCCAGGCGCTTGATTTCTGCTTCATTGGATTCGGTTCCCGTTGGGCCGGATGCGGGAGCGCCACCATAACCGGGACCTCCGCCGTAACCGGGACCTCCGCCGTAACCGGGACCTCCGCCGTAACCGGGACCTCCGCCATAACCGGGACCACCACCATAACCGGGACCACCACCATAACCGGGCCCACCACCATAACCGGGCCCACCGCCGTAACCGGGACCACCACCATAGCCATAGCCAGGACCACCACGATAATCATCATAACGATCATTATTATTACCGCCCATCCACCTGGATGGATTCATCATATTATTACCGCCGTTATTACCGCCCGTCCACTTGGATGGATTCATCATATTGCCCATATCCATCGCACAGGCCTGGTGCGCAAGCAGTAAGCTGGCCGCCACAATAATTACTCTGAATTTTATTACCTTGTTTTGCATTGTGTATTCCTCCTGCATAAACGAAATTACCACTGGATAAACGATGCTACCGGTCTGTCTCACGGCAACCCTGATTCCCCTGACATGTCATTACCTCGAAGCCCCGCGAAAACCAATTGCAGCGAGCATCACCATGTGGTTGGGCATAATGTGACTAAACGAGGTCTGCCGTCTGTACGCTGCCGCACAGAGGACCCGGTTTCCGCTCGCCATAAGACGATTCCCATACTCTCGGTACTACAGCGGCGCTGCGAACCCATTTATTGACACCGCCAGAGACAGTGCCGACATGATTGGCCGTGCAGGTACCTTCAAAGACCGGGCTGGGTTTGATGTTTGCTGCCCAGGGCCCGGTTCGGAAATGACTGCCAACAGTTCTTTCCTGCCGTCCCCAGGAATATCGGGAACGGCAACTCCGGTCATTCGTTACTAACGATCAGAACGACCGTCGGTTCAGGCCGGGGCGTGAAGCGGCGCGGTTTGAACCGCACGTGTCGATGCCCTGCTCAGGCGCTTGTCCCGACGCTGTTCCGACCACTGCGCTTAACCTCGTACAACGCCTTACCAGCCTGACGAACCAATTCGATTGCCGTTGTAGTATCTGGCTTGTGGATACAGGATATACCGATGCTAGCAGTGACGCGCGGGCTAGTGTCCGCGAAGTATCGGCACACATTTGCCCGAAGCCTTTCCGCCATTACGGCGGCTTGATCAATCGCCGTATCCGGGAAAATGATCGCGATCTCATCGCATCGGTAACGAGCAGGAAAATCGGCCTTGCGAATTGCTTCCCTGACTATCCTGCCGATTTCGCACAGCACGGCGTCACCGGCCTGATGTCCATGATCATCATTGACATGCTTGAATTCATCAACATCCAACAAGAGCAAAGAAAGGGGCCTGTCGTACCTGGGATGCTCCGTAAGCATGCGGTATAGCCTAACATGATTTACATACCTGGCTGAGAAAACACTGAATGCCCTTCTTCAGTACGTTCCAGACCTGCAATGGAAAATTCTCTACGTCCGGGCTGGGTCGGGTTCCAGTTGTTAAGCCATTGATTATATGTGCCGAGACTAAACGACCGGGATGGAGCGAATAGCAAACATACAGCTCTAAAACATGAAATTATCTCGAAAGCGCCATTATTGATCTTACCGACCCTTTGGCCAATTCTGTCAAGGCTTTGTTTCCGCGCTGGCAGCAGCGCGTATATTGACCTGGTCGATACTGCGGTCCGATGCCTCGATAATCCTGACTTCCGGATTGTCGAATGTAGATTTTTCATCATCACCTGGAATATATTCCGTGTGACCCATGATCCACAGGCTTGCCGTGTCGATTGGTTTACCCGGAAGGTCCACAGCAAAGAAGTCTTCCACGACGCGCAGTTCCGTGACCCGCGACATGGTCAGGGCCACCAGGGCCGTCTCGGTCCCGGAGAACACACCCGGGGAAACCGGCAATACTGCAAATTCATTCACCGACTGCCGGACAAGCTACCAGTGCACCCGGACTTCCTCGATGACCCGTGCCGTGGCACGCTCAACGGTAAAGGTGATCTTGTTGTATCTGACAACAGTTCCCGCAACGGGAACATCACGCACCCTTTCAAGCAGGAACCCGGCAAGACTTGCATACAGCCCCTCCGGGAGACTGATTCCCAGTTCATCGGCAAGGGAGCCCGGGTCAATACGCCCGCTGACGAGATAGTCCTTCTCCCCCAGTTTACGTATCCACTGCACCGGCTTTTCATGGGCATCATATTCGTCCGATATGTCCTCGACGATTTCCTCGACTATATCCTCCAGCGTTATGATCCCCTCTGCACCGCCAAACTCGTCGACGACGACCGACAGTAACTGGTGATCACGCTGCATCTCCATCAACAGGGCCTGGATGCTTTTTGATGCGGGAACATAATCTGCCGGCTTTATAAATTGCCTGATTGGCTCGTCCAGCCCGATCCCCAGCAATTCCAGAGTATCCAGGACCCCGACGACCTGGTCCACGCGCTGCGCATATACCGGCAGCCGTTTATGGAACTGTTCCTTTGCCACGCGAATCGCTTCGCCGCAGGTAGCATCCTGTTCGACGCCGACGACATCGATAAGCGGCATCATGACTTCCCGTACGGCAGTCTCCTCGAAATCGAACAGCCGCCGGATCATGGTTTTCTCATGCGACTGGATATCACCGCCGTCAGAAGACATTTGCATCAGCACGGATATCTCTTCCCTGAGGGTAAAAGGATTACGCTCGCCGGTCTTGTCCCCCAGCAGCCATGCAAGCAGGCGGGTCAACTGGCTGAATACCACAAGGATGGGAAAGAACAGGTAGGAAAACAGCAAGAGTGGGAAAATCACCCGTGGTGTAATTGTATCCGCACGCTGCTGATAAATACTTTTGGGCACGATCTCCCCGAATACCCAGATCAGCGGAGCGACCAGCACCACGGCAACCCAGCTGCCACCCTCGCCAAAAAGCTGAATCATGAGCGCTGTGGTCATGGTGGTATTGGTCACCACCGCAATATTGGTACCCACCAGCGTGGTCGAGAGCAGCCATTCAGGCTTGTTGAGCATTTTAAGCGCCAGACGTGCGCCCGTGGATCCCTTGGCGGCCGCATGGCGCAGCTTGACGCGATCGGCGCTGACGACCCCGATTTCGGAACCCGAGAAAAATCCCTCGACCAGCAGGCAGGCAATAATGACACCCAGTGTTATCAGGATATCAGTCATGGTTGGCGGGTGTTTCCGTGTCGGGGGCCGTGCCATTCCGGCCCTGCTGCCCTTCAGTATCGCCGCCCTCCCCGTTTGCACCGGCAGGAAGGTCCAGGGCCGCGTCGGGTTTCCTGACGGAAAGCGCCTCTATCCTGTTACTGGCGATCTCTTCCACAACAAACTCCAGCTGCCCAATCTCGATGCTTGACCCGCTTGCCGGTAATTCGGCAAAGCGATCCAGGACCAGGCCACCCACGGTTTCAGGACCCTGCCCGGGCAGGGCCTCGCCAAATTCCTTGTTGAACTGCTCTATAGGCATGGCGCCATCAATACGGATTCCATCTCCGCACAGTTCCCTGCGCTTCACTGCTGTCAAGCTGTCGGATGCGCTTGGTATATCGCCGAAGATACATTCCAGCAGATCTTCCATGCTGAGCAGGCCGGTTACTCCCCCGTATTCATCCACCATCAGGGCCAGTGACTGCTTGCGCCTGCGGAAGGCATGAAAAAGATCGGCCGCCAGCTTTGACTCCGGTACAAAATACGGTTCGCGCAACAGGCCACGCAGGTTTTCCTCTGAGCCCGCAATCGATTCCAGATCCATGCCCAGCAGGTCCCGGGCATAGAGGATGCCGATAATTTCGTCGCGGTGCTGTCCGTACACGGGGACCTTGGTACGTCGCGTACGCCGCAATTCATTCACCATTTCCGTGAACGGCAAATCTGAACGTAAAAAGAATATGTTTGATCTTGGCGTCATCAGTTCCGCTACCGTCTTGTTGCCAAAATCGAAGATGTGATCGATATATTTCGCCTCGGCCGGGGCCAGCGCACCCTCGCCCACGGCCTCCCTGGCCAGGGTCCGGACCATGTCCTCGGTAACAATATTTGCACGTATGCGTTCCTTGCCGATGATCAATGTCGTAACCCTGTCTGCGACCAGACGTACAGTCCAGCGCAAGGGTTTGATAGCGCGCGCAAAGAAATCTATCGGGCGACTCTGCAGGCTGGCAAAGGCCGCATTATTGCGGATTGCCAGTGTCTTGGGCGTAATCTCCCCGAACAGCAGCAGGATAGGCACCATGATGAACAGGTTCACGAACTTGTTCTCGGCTCCCAGCAACTGGATAACGATGGCCGCCGATATCACGGATGCGGCGACATTGACGAATTCATTACCGATCAGGATGGTGACGATCAGGCGGCGCGGCTGGCTCAGCAGGCGTTCAATCAGGCCCAGGCTCGGGTTGTCGTCACGGCGCATCTGCTCCAGCTGGATCTTGCTGAGCGAGAACAGGCTGGTTTCAGCACTGGAAAAAAATGCGGAGAATGCCATCAGGACGATAAACAGCACCTCTTCGACCCACAGCGTTATATCCACCCCGGGGGATCCTCGTGTTCCGGTTCTTCAGACCGATCTTGCAAACCTGTTCTCATTAATGACACAATGACATTTATCCAGTTAAAACATAACAATATTTCAGGCAACGGGCCATTTCAATCCTATGTGCATGGTTTCCGGGGACACCCGGTCTAACAGTGCTGATCGCACGCTGAACATTGTACCGCTTTTATCCCGGCCAGGGGCCATTGCGGGGGAAGCTGCGTGAGTACATCACTGGAGTTCCTTCTCCCGTCCACGCTGGGTGCCGATGACCTGCTTGCCAGGGTAGGGCATGAGTTCAGGCATCACTCCGAGACGCCTCGTACACTGCAACGCACCCTGTATGACAGCTTTGACTGGCGGCTGCATGCGAACAATTCCATCCTCGAGGATACCCGTGACGGCAACGAGCATACGCTGGTATGGCGGACACTGAAGGGCAGCCAGAGTGATTCCCGGCTGAAACTGCAGAAGGCACCCCGGTTTGCCCGGGATCTGCCGCAGGGCCGGTTTCGCGACCGGCTTGAACCGGTGCTGGAAATGCGTGAACTCGCCCCGAAGGTCAGGGTCCGGTCGAGGATCAATACCCTGCGCATCCTCAACAATGATGACAAAACCGTGGCCTACCTGGTGGTCGAGGAAAGCACCCTGCTGCAACAGCAAGGCAGCCGTTCGATGAAGCTGGGCGACCGCGCAATCGTCATCCCGGTAAGAGGCTATCCAAAACCCTGCAGGCAAATGGCAGGCCTTCTGGAGAAACTGGGTCTGGCCGCGGCAAAGGACGATCTGATGCTGCTGGCCCTTTCCACCATAGGGGTAACACCGGGCAGCTACTCATCCAAACTGGACCTGACGCTGGATCCAGCCATGCGGGCGGACCGGGCAAGCAAGGCCATCCTGCACCGGCTCCTCGATATCATGCTGCAAAACGAGGAGGGCACGCGCACGGGCACGGACACCGAATTCCTGCATGATTTCCGGGTCGCAATCCGCCGCACCCGTTCGGCGCTCACCCAGATCAAGGGAGTATTCCCTAAACGGATTGCCGACCGTTACAAAACCGAATTTGCCTGGCTCGGGCAGATAACCACTCCCGGCCGCGACCTGGATGTCTATTTACTGAACTTTGACGAATACCGTGATAGCCTGCCGGCCGGCATGCAGGCCGATATCGAACCACTGCGTGAATTCCTCACCAGGCACCAGAAGGCCGAACACCGGGTCCTGATCAAGTCAATGAATTCAGCGCGCTACCGCCGGCTGATCAGGAACTGGCGCAATTTTCTGGACGAGCCGGTCAATGAACGATCGACACTCAAGAATGCCGGCCGGCCCGTCATCGAGGTTGCCAGCAAGCGGATCTGGAGTGTCTACCGGCTTGCCCTCAGGGAGGGCAATGCCATCCAGGCAGACACGCCGGCGGAAGCGCTCCATGAACTCCGCAAGACCTGCAAGAAACTGCGTTACCTGATGGAATTCTTTCAGAGCCTGTATCCTGCAGCCAGGATCAAGGTACCTATCCAGGCGCTCAAGCAGTTGCAGGACAACCTGGGTAATTTTCAGGATTACGAGGTACAGGTCATGACCCTGAAGAGATTCAGCCACCAGATGGTCGCGGAAGGCAATGTTTCACCGGATACGCTGCTGGCCATGGGCATGCTGATCGACGGCCTGGGCAGGCGCCAGCACCAGGCACGGGAGGAGTTTGCCGGTCGCTTCGCGGACTTCTCCCTGCCGGAAAACCAGGACCGGTTCCGGGAACTGTTCGCATCCAATTAGCAGGGGAACCACCAGTTTGAAAATAATCGCCACCTACAACATCAAGGGCGGTGTTGGCAAAACCGCCACCGCCGTCAACCTTGCCTGGCTCGCGGCGCGGGAAGGTGCGCCCACGCTCGTCTGGGACCTCGATCCCCAGGGTGCCGCAAGCTATTACTTCCGCATCAAGCCCAGGATCAAGGGGGGTGGCAAGCGCCTGGTGCAGGGCAAACGGGACCTGGAAAATTTTATCCGCGGCACGGATTATGAACTGCTTGATCTCCTGCCGGCGGATTTTTCCTACCGCAATATGGACCTTTTCCTGGAACAGGCAAAAAACCCGGTACGCCAGCTTCGCAAACTGCTGCAGCCCTTCAAGAGCGAATATTATTATGTCTTCCTGGACTGCCCCCCGAGTATTTCGCTGGTGTCGGAAAACATCTTCGAGGCGGCCGACGCGGTGGTGGTTCCGACCATACCCACCACACTGTCATTGCGCACCTACCAACAAATCAGGAAATTTTTCAAACAGCAGGCACTGGACAGTGTGAAGGTACTGCCGTTTTTCTCCATGGTCGACCTGCGCAAGCAGATGCACCGATCCATCGTAGACGCCCCTCCGGAATACATGGAGAATCTCCTCCCGAACCATATACCCTACAACAGCATCGTGGAGCGCATGGGTGACCATCGTGCACCGCTGGGGGATTTTGCACCCAGCAGCAATGCCAGCCGCTGCTATGAGGCCCTCTGGGAGGACGTAAAAAAACAGTTATGCCACAGGGAATAAGCGCCCGGTCTCAGGCGGCAATTCCACTTGCTGAACCATCACAGCGTACTGAAACGTCGTTCAGATCAAAAAAGCGCTATAAATCAGGCAATAAACATTGCCCCTGATTCAGCCTGATGCCATTATTACAGACTCACTATCATATCGTCTTAACAAAGAATGAGGGTAGAAACATGAAGCCAGCTATTATCGATATTACCGGCATCGGGCCAGCGGCAGCAGCGACACTGGCCGAACATCGCATCAGGACTGTTGCCAGCCTTGCGAAGGCCTCTGTCGAGACAATCTCAGCCATTCCCGGTTTCAGTGAAGCACGCGCGGCCCAGGTCATCGCCGCGGCCGCCGAATTGCTGGGCACACCAGGAGTAACTCCAGCCGCCAAAGACAAGGGTGGAGCATCCGGGGGGAAAACCACGGCGGCCGGCAAAGACAAAAAAGACAAGAAGAAAAAGGGCAAGGGTAAAGACAAGGGTAAGGGTAAGGGCAAGGGTAAAAAGAAAGACAAGAAATAGAAAAGTCACCACGGCCCTGTGTCAACGGGCCCTGACCCTGCAGGGTCAGGGCCGTCCTGTAAGCGGCAATCCTGATTAGTGGGGATTAACGCGTTTTTGCTGTAACACCTTCCGCCCGGACGTGCGATCACCGTGCGTCCATCAATAGTATACCGGTCATTACGGTCGGTATCGAAGTCCTGTGTGCAGGCCGTTCGGCCATCTGTCCGGCAGCCACAGAATGCTCAGGAAAGCCATATCCACACAGTCCCCGTCACGAACCAATCACCAAACGGTAACAAAACAGTAATATTCCGCGTTTATATTTAATCAACATTCCATAGTGTATTTGTCGCAATTTACCAATACAGGAGCAGTAACCCATGAAGCTGAAACTTATTCTTTCCACAACACTGCTGGCATCCGCCCTGCTGGCCGCCACGGCCCCGCAGGCACGCACCCTGATCCAGAACAAGGGCTCCGATACCCTCGTCAATGTCGCCCAGGCCTGGGCAGAGACCTATCCCGAGATTAACCCTGAAGTCGCGGTGGCCGTCTCCGGCGGCGGGTCCGGGACCGGCATTGCGGCCATGATCAACGGCACGGTGGATATCGCCAACGCCAGCCGCTCGATGAAGGACAGTGAAATCGCACAGGCCGAGAAAAATGGCCAGACACCGATCGAACATGTGGTTGGCTATGACGCCCTGGCGGTCTTTATAAACCCGAATAATCCGATCAAATCCATGACCTTCGAGGAGCTGAAGAATATCTTTGGCCGTGACCCCAAGGTCAAAAAGTGGTCGGACATGGGCGTCACCGTACCCGGCTGCAAGGACGAGATCGTGGTGGTGAGCCGCCAGAACAATTCCGGCACCTATGCCTATTTCAAGGAAACCATCCTCGGCAAGGGTGGCAAGTATCGCCAGGGAACCCTGGATATGCAGGGTTCCAAGGATGTGGTTGACCTGGTTGAAAAGACCCCCTGCGCCATCGGCTACAGCGGTCTGGCCTACGCCACGGACCATGTGAAGATGGTGTGTGTCTCGACGAAAACCGGTGAGTCCTGCGTCGATCCCAGCGTCGCCACGGCCAGTGACCGCAGCTACCCCATTGCCCGTCCGCTGTTCATGTACACCGACGGCGAACCCAAGGGCGCGATCAAGGAATACATCGACTGGATCAAGAGCGATGCCGGTCAGTGTATATTGCTGAAGAAAGGCTACGCCCCGATACATGCGGTCCAGTGCGACTAAGCACTGAGCGTTAATTCACACCCCGGGTCAGGCGCGGCGGCGGCTGCGCCTGACCCGGGAACCTTATACAATTCCTGAATAATAAGTTTCAATTACCACGATTAATCAATAGTTCAAATTCTTGCTGTTCAAGAGTTACCGGTTATCCGTCATGCCGGGTTACACTGCGCCAACCCGACCTGCATTACATAAATCACGAATTTTTCGGGGTACAACCACGGGACGCTAGAGAATGAGTCACTACGAAGAACGCCTGGAAAGAGATCTGGCCGCACTCCGCGGGCAGGTCGCAGACATGGCCGACCTGGTGAAAACAGCGGTCAAGAACGCCATGCATGCGCTGCAAACCGGCAACCACAAACTCGCGGCCGCCACCGTACTCGCAGACCACTCGATCAACCGCCTGATGCGGCTAATCGACCAGTCATGTCATAAATGCATTGCCCTGCACCTGCCGAGCGCGGGTCATCTGCGGTTGCTGTCTTCCGTGATCCGGACAAACATCGAACTGGAACGCATCGGCGATTACGCCGTCACCATCGCCCGGGATGCACTGCAGCTGTCGACGCCGCCATCGGGACCGATGGCACGCGAGCTGGAGCGTGTCGGCAACGAGACGCAACTCATGCTGAGCCAGTCCATCAAGGCCTTCAACGAGCTCAATCCCGAAATGGCGAAAGGCACCATGATCATGGAAGAGCAGATGGAAAATGACCTGGATATCATTTACTCCGGGCTGATGGCCAATGACGACCGGGATAGAGTCAAGAACCTGCTCGCGATGTTCACCGTTTTCACCCAGCTGAAACGGGTCGCGGACCAGGCCAAGAATGTCTGCGAGGAAACGGTATTTGCCATTACCGGCGACCCCAAGGCACCCAAGGTCTACAACATCCTGTTTATCGACGAGGACAACAGCTGTCAAAGCCAGATCGCCGAGGCCATTGCCCGCAAGAACTTTCCCAAAAGCGGCAACTACACGAGTGCCGGGCGGCAGGCTGCCGCCGGGTTGAATCCGGCCATGGTGGAATTTCTGGATGGCCATGGCATGCACCTGGCCGAGACCGCCAAACCCAGAGCCATTGACATGACCCCGATGGAACTGACCACACAGCATGTCATCGTCAGCCTGCAGGGCCCGGTCAAGAACTACTTCGACGAGGTCCCCTTCCACACCACTCCCCTGGAGTGGGACGTCGGCCCCGCCCCTGAGCATGCTGACGAAGCCGGCATCAAACGGCTGGAAGAACTCTACCGTGACACGGCTGTGCTGGTCCGTGACCTGATGGAAACCCTGCGCGGTGAAGGCGCCCCGTAGCATGGCCACTCAACCATCGGCCAGCAGCCGCCTTGCGGCTGATTTCGATCGCCGCAATACCGACTGGTATATCGACAAACTGGTCCAGGCGCTGGTATTTATCGGCGGCATCTCGGCCATCATATTTGTCGTCGGGATCTTTGCCTTCGTCACCAAGGAAGGCTTCGGCTTTATTCTCGACCGCTTCGATTTCCAGGAATTTTTCACTTCCCCCTACTGGTACCCGTCCGATGAGGATGCCCCGGAATACGGCATCCTGGCGCTGATTGCCGGAACGGCAAGCGTCACCGGGCTGGCCATGCTGGTCGCCATCCCGTTTTCACTGGGCTCGGCGATATTTATTGCCGAATTTGCCTCCGGCAAGACCCGTGAATTTCTCAAGGTGCTGGTGGAACTGCTGGCTGCCATCCCCTCGGTGGTATGGGGTTTCATCGGTCTCAGCATCATGAACCCGCTGATTATCGAACTCTTTGACGTCCCGGTGGGACTGAACGTGCTGAACGCCGGCATCATCCTCGGACTGATGGCGGCACCCATCATGACATCCATCGCCGAGGATGCACTCAAGGCGGTCCCCGACCGCTACCGGGAAGCCGCCGAAGCGATGGGCGCCACCCGCTGGCAGATCATCTACAAGACAGTGCTGCCCGCTGCGAAAAACGGCCTGCTGGGCGCGGTCCTGCTCGGCGTCGGCCGGGGATTCGGGGAAACCATGGCCGTGCTGATGGCCACAGGACACTCGGTCAACATCCCGCACAGCATCTTCGACTCGGTGCGCGCCCTGACGGCCACGATTGCCGCGGAACTGGGTGAAACCGCCGTGGGTTCCGATCACTACCAGGTATTGTTCACCATCGGCATCTTCCTGTTCCTGATCACCTTTGTGATTAACCTCAGCGCCGATCTGATCGTGCGCGGCATACGCAAGGGCTAGATAATGTTCGAGACATCTGCACTCAACATACATAATCAACGGGTCCAGCGACTCTACAAGATGCTGTTCCTGATGATGACCCTGTTGCTGATCGCACCGGTACTACTCATCCTCGGGACCCTGATTGTAAAAGGCGGCTCGGTGATTTCGATCGATTTCCTGTTCACCAGTCCGACGCGTGGCATGACAGAGGGTGGCATCTTCCCCGCCCTGTTCGGCACCATCTGGCTGGTGGCCGTGGCCCTGCTGATTTCCGTGCCACTGGGCGTTGCAGCCGCCATCTACCTCAGTGAGTACGCCGGCGAAAACTGGTTCACCCGTATCATCAATCTGGCCATTATCAACCTGGCCGGTGTGCCGTCGATCGTGCATGCCCTGTTTGGCGTCGGCGCCTTCGTGCTGTTTTTCAAGTTTGGCACCAGCATCCTCGCGGCCAGCCTGACACTGGCCATCATGACACTGCCGGTTGTCATCGTTGCGACCCGCGAATCACTGCAGGCGGTCCCCCATGCATTTCGTGAGGCCTGCTGGAACATGGGTGCCACACGCTGGCAGACCATCCGCCGCGTGGTGCTGCCGAACGCCATCAGTGGCATCCTCACCGGCGTCATCCTCGAGGTATCGCGCACCGCCGGTGAGACCGCACCCATCATGTTCACCGGTGCCGTGTTCTTCACCCCGTTCCTGCCACAGGGAATCTTTGACCAGACCATGGCCATGTCCCTGCACCTGTTCGTGGTCGCCACCCAGGTACCGGGTGTCCCGGAGGATCTCCCCTACGGGGTGGCACTGGTGCTGATCGGCATGGTGCTGCTGATGAACAGTCTGTCGATTGCCTTCCGTATCTACCTGCGCGGAAAAAAGAAATGGTAGCCAGGATACAGAGTGCAGCCACCGCGACTGCAGCGCCAGTGGAACAGGCGCCCGTCAAGCTGCAGGTCCGCGACCTGACGATCAGTTACGGCATGCAGCCCGCGCTGAGCAACGTCAGCCTGGATATCCGCGAGCACGAGATCTTCGGCATCATCGGGCCGGCCAATGCCGGCAAGACCTCGTTTCTGAAGACGCTGAATCGCATGAATACCTTCAACTCCAACATGCATGTCAGTGGTGAAATCCTGTTCAACGGTCTTGATGTCCGTCACCTGAAAAATGTCTATGCACTGCGTTCCCGTATCGGCGTGGTATTTCCACTGCCGGTCGGCCTGCCGATGACGGTGTACGATAATGTGGCGCTCGCCCCGCGCCTGTCCGGGATGAAAAACAGGGCAGATCTCGACATTATTGTCGAGCGCTGCCTGACCCGTGCCGCACTCTGGGACGAGGTCAAGGACCGGCTGAACTCCCTCGGCAGCCTGCTCTCCGGCGGTCAGCAGCAGCGCCTGACGATTGCCCGCGCGCTCTCCCAGGAACCGGAAGTACTGATGCTCGACGAGTTCTCCATTGCCGTCGACCCGGTGACGACCATGCGTATCGAGGATGTCCTCAAGGAACTGAAACATGAAATGACCATCATCCTGGTCACCAACCTCGTACAGCAGGCGCGGCGTCTCGCCAGCCGGACCGCGTTTTTCCTCAATGGCGAGTGCGTGGAAATCGGCGAAACCGAGGACCTGTTTACCGGCGAGGTCAAGGACCCCCGTACCCGCGATTACATCGAGGGGCGGTTCGGGTGAGCAGGCAAAAAATTAAAAACTCGCGCAAAGCCGCAAAGACGCTAGGTACTTTCTTGGCGCCTTTGCGTCTTTGCGCGAGAAATTACCGTAATTATGGCAACCAGACCGGGTAGATGATGAACACCAGCAGCCAGGAAATTATTGATGATCCGGTGGAATATGCCATCCAGACAGAGCGGTTGAATCTCTGGTACGGTACGTTCCAGGCCCTGTTCGATATCGACCTCGACATCAAGCGGGGCATCATCACCTCCCTTATCGGTCCATCCGGCTGCGGAAAATCCACTTTTCTGCGCAGCATCAATCGCATTAACGAACGGCTCGGTTATGTACGCATCGACGGTTCGATCAATGTCTTCGATCATAATATCTATGACCCGGCCGTCGAACTTGTCCAGGTGCGCAAACAGGTCGGCATGGTCTTCCAGCGGCCAAACCCGCTGCCGATTTCCATCCGCGACAACGTGCTGTTCGGCTACAACCTGCATTCGCCAGGTAAACGCGCCTCCCGCAGTGAACAGGATGATATCGCCGAGGATGCCCTCCGCCAGGTGCTGTTGTGGGACAAGGTCAAGGACCGCCTGGACAGCAAGGGCACCGAACTCTCGCTTGAGGAACAGCAAAAGCTGTGTATCGCCCGCCTGCTTCCCGTCAAGCCCGGACTGCTGCTCATGGATGAACCCTGCTCCGCGCTAGATCCCAAGGGCACCGAGGCCGTGGAGGAACTGATCTGGGAGTTGCGTGGCAAGTACACCATCCTCATCGTGACGCATAACATGGCCCAGGCACGCCGTGCCAGTGAAGAGTGCATCTTCATGCTGATGGGCAAGGTCGTGGAACACACCTCTACCGAAGATATGTTTGTCACGCCCCGGAAACAGGAAACGGCGGACTACATCGAAGGCCGCTACGGCTAGTCGCCTGGATCAGCTGTCAGGCCTGCCGTGTAAACGGTCTCCAGGCTGTTTACACAGCTTGCGGTAAACGCCCGTACAGAGTATCAGTACCCGCAACTCTTTGATTTACTGACCACCTGCCCTATCCTTGCAACCATGTCCTGTATTCTTGTCATTGATGATGATCCAGCCATCCGCGAAATGGTAGGCATGGCACTCACCCGTGAGGGCTACGAGATGGTCGAGGCCGGAAGCACGCAGGAAGCACGCCAGATAATCGCCTCCCGAAGGCCTGACCTGATACTGCTCGACTGGATGCTGCCCGGACAATCCGGTTTTGAATTTGCCCGCCAGCTGCATAATGACAGATCCCGTCCCGCCCCTCCGGTCATTATGCTGACAGCACGCGGGCAGGAAGAAGACAAGATTGCCGCGCTCGATGCCGGCGCTGATGATTATGTTTCCAAACCATTCTCTGTCAGTGAATTGCTGGCACGGATCAAGGCGGTACTGCGACGCACCACGCAACACTATGACGGGGTAGTACTGGAGTTTGAGGCCCTGAGACTTGACCCGGGCACATGCCGCGTCACGGCCGGTGGGACACCCGTGGAGCTGTCGCCACTGGAATTCCGCTTGCTGCATTTTTTCATGGCGCACCCGGAACGCGTTTACAGCCGTCAGCAGCTGATCGAACAGGTCTGGAACACGGCCTACGTGGAAGAGCGCACCGTCGATGTCCATATCCGACGCCTGCGCAAGCTGCTCACACCCTCCGGGCATGACTGCCTTATTCAGACTGTGCGCAGCGCCGGTTACCGGTTTTCCACGCACGATTGAGCCGGCCGATGACGAGTCATGTAGCCCGGAGAAGGTGAGACCGGGAACCGGTCGAGAGGCTGGTCTGGACCACGCGGCGCCGCAGACTCAGGGAAAGATAATTACCCCGATCATCCCGGATTCCGGCGCAACGGGCCTCTATCCGGGCTACGGCGCTTTAAACAAGCGCCGCACACTGCAGTCCCCGTAAATAGTATGATGTTCGCCATGCCCTCACACTGGAGAAAAGAGCTCCAACTGCTCCTTGGGGCCGTGCTCATTGCGGGCCTGGCAGGCACACTGACGGGGCAACTGCTGCCGTTCCTGTTGCTCGGCCTGCTTGTTTATCTCGGCTGGCATTTATATCAGCTCGCCCGCCTGCCCGCTTTGCTTGGGCAAGACGGACAAGGCAGGCCGCGGCCCAGTGGGCTGTGGAATGGCATTATCCGGGAGATCCAGGAGCAGCAAGACAGCAACCGTCGCCGCATCAACGATCTCTCCTGTCAACTTGACCGTTTTCGGGACACGGTCAACACACTGCCCGATGCCGTGGTCATTCTGGATCAGTCCGGCCGGGTCGACTGGTCCAACCCCGCCGCCGCAAACCTGCTCAATATCCTGTGGCCGGATTCACAGGGCCGCTTATTGACGGCTCTCGCACCGGACCCGGTACTCGGTGAATATATGGCAAGTGGTGATTTTTACATGCCGCTGGTCATCACCTCACCGGCAAACCGGGCAAAGATACTGTCTGTTTTTATCACCCCCCTGAAACGTGAAGCCAACCGGCTATTGGTCGTGTCACGAGACATAACCCGCCAGTATTTCCTCGATACGGCGCGACGTGATTTCGTGGCCAATGTGTCGCATGAACTGCGCACCCCACTGACCGTAATATCCGGACTTGCCGAACAACTGAATACAAGTGAGCCTGACCTGGCTACAGTGCCGCGGTCAACCGAGCTGATACTTCAACAGGCAAGGCGCATGAGTGAACTGGTGTCCGACCTGCTGACACTGTCACGGCTGGAAATGCAGCAGGACACTGCACCTGACGAGCGCGTCCCGGTACCGGAACTCCTCACAACGATTGTCGAGGAAGCACGTGCCCTGAGTGGCGCGGCGCAGCATGTGCTGCAGCTGGATATCCGCTCAAACGACGGGTTGCGCGGCAATGCAAAGGAACTCCGTACCGCCTTTTCAAACCTGGTGTTCAATGCAATCAAACACACTCCAGACCAGGCGGAGGTAAGGGTCCGGTGGCGGGTGGATCATGCCGGTGCCCGTCTCAGTGTCACTGATACCGGCGAAGGCATTGCCGCCCGTCATATTCCCCGACTGACCGAACGGCTGTATCGAGTCGATGCCAGCCATTCAAGGGACACCGGGGGCACGGGCCTCGGGCTGGCCATTGTCAAACACGTACTCGAGCGCCACGAGGCGGAACTGGAAATTATCAGCAAGGTGGGAGGCGGCAGCACCTTTACCTGCCACTTTCCGCCAGAAAGAGTTATTTCGTTATTATAATCAGACAGTTACATAAATTCTGCGCAGTGCTCAGTAGCCGGGGAAAATCCGGGCCAGGTGCGACGACTGGATGACTGCCTGTCCGGTCAGACTGTTGACGGCAATTTCTTCAATACCTGCCTTAATCCGTCATTGCCGACCAGTTTGAGCGCCTTCTTCAGGGGCATCCATTCACGGTTCCGATCGGATTCTCGCCATACCTTGTACACCCTGGTGACCCGCATCGGATATACCTTGACGGTGCAGGTCCTGCCAAACTTCCTGTGCCGATAGACACCCAGCAGTTTGCTGTGGACACCACCCTTGATACCGGCCTCTTCCAGCGCCTCCTTGGCGGCCGAGTTGCGCGCACTGTAGTCGGGCTCGATGATACCCTTGGGAATGATCCAGCGGCGTTCCTTGCGTGACGTAATCAGGAGTATTTCAAGATTCCCCTTGCGCACCCGGTAGGGGATAACCCCGGACTGTCGACAAAAATCAAAGGGCTTTACGGCCATAGGGTCCTTCTCTTGCTACAGGTTGTCAGATACACGTCAGCCAGGCCCCCTTGCAAGGCAGAGAAAGTCAGCACAACAGGAATAACGTCGATCGAGAGTGTAACAACCCATGACACCAAAATACCACCGATTCCGTTGACAACATTCACAGTGCGAAACAATGCAAGCAGCGGAGAAGCAGATTCGCCGGGACCGGAAAAACCTGTTGACCATCTGCTACACTGTATGCCTTCACAATCAAAGACAGATGCAGTCATTGCGGAAAACCGGCTCACACCAGCATGACGAAACAATCGATCTGGAAAAATATTCGGGCTTATTTCCGTCCTGAATGCCAAACCGTAATCCCTGCCCAATCGCAGAAACTCCGGCTGTCGGGCAAGGAACTGCGCATTCCACTAAGAGGATACCAGGAATACAGGATCGAGATGGGCAAGCAGACGCTCATCCTGTCTCCGGACCCTGGCGTCACGGCTCGCCACAACGAGTCACCCTGCGACTTCATACTGTTCGACCCGGAGCGATACCCTGGCGGGATCGCCCACTTTCTCAGACTGTCCCCCGGTAGTACGCTGGCAATAGACCGCAAGCTTGAATTTCAGGAACAGGTATTCAGCTCGCCACGTGAGGCATTCCGCCGCAAGTTTTCCGTATCACACAGCGGTGACAGCCTGGTTTTCAGGGACCCGATATCAGAACTTGGCACTTATGTTTCACTGGCCGGCGACCCACAGGATATCCCAAGGGTTACGCTGCGGCGCAGGGCCGCCCTGGAGCGAGTCCAGGAAATCTTCGGAGGGCCCATTGAACCCCTGTCTCAGCGCGAGGCAACCGCAACCCTGAAACAGGTAAATGCCATCCTCGGGAATGAAGCCGGCCATTGCAAGGACTCCCTCGGCAATCCCGGCGGGATTCTAGAACTGCCTGACAATGTCACGCCGATACTCGTCGGCGACCTGCACGCCCGGGTTGATAACCTGCTCACGATCCTCAGCGAGAATGCCTTCCTCGACGGCCTGGAGAGAGGCACAGCCGCACTGATCATCCTCGGTGATGCCGTACACTCGGAGGAACCCGGCAAACTCGAGGACATGGAAAGCTCCCTGTTGATAATGGACCTGATTTTCAGGTTAAAACTCCGTTTTCCTGGCAACGTCTTCTTTATCGTTGGCAACCATGACAGTTTCCTGCATGAATTAATGAAGAATGGTATCCCCCAGGGCCTGCTCTGGGAAAAACATGTGCTGTCTTCACGCGGCGAAGATTACAAGACGGAACTGGAACTCTTTTATCAACAGTCCCCTTTACTGGTACTCTCAAAAGACTTTGTTGCCTGCCATGCAGGGCCCGCACGCAGAAAGGTCTCGCGACAAATCCTGATCGACGCACGCCAGTTCCCCGATATCGTGCATGACCTGACCTGGAGCAGGATCAGGACCACGGTCTTCCCCGCCGGTTATACCCGTAGCGCTATCCGCAAGTTTCGCAAGAACCTGGAAGTCGGCAGCGATATCCCGTTTATCGTCGGCCACCACCCCTGTTCCAGTGATGAGACAATCTGGCTGAATGTCGGCAAGGCGAATCAACACCACGTCGTAATCAGCTCACGGCCCGATCGTGTCGGGATATTCACCGGTATTGATGGCAAGATGGTGCCGCAGGTCTATCCGGTTGAGCCGCTGGCCACGTGGCTGAATGTGCAGTCCTCTGTGAGCGCACCCCATTAACAACAACTTGCCAGCGTTCGGGTGAATACGTTGCCGGTACGCATCCCCGCCCCGGGGCCATTGGCTTGTTAATACAGCCGTCTGAATAAAGGCGCTGGCCGCTTGTTTCCTGCATTCGGCGTTCCACGCCCTTGAATTAATTGCGTGATAAAGGGGATAATCGGATTAACAATGAGGCAATTATTCAGCGGGGCAGGGAATGATCACTTACGACGAACTGAACGAACAGAACCATCGCATCACCGAACTTTCGAATGTACTTAGTTACCTTTTCAAGGAAAGATCCATGTGCGATACAGGGTCCTGCTGCGAGCTTTTTTACCATTATGTAGACCTCGTCAGGAAACACATCAACCTGGTTGACAAGGACATGTACAGCGACCTGCTGGCCAGCCCCGATAAAAAAATCAATAATGTAGCCAGGAACTTCATGTCCGGCTCGGTTGAAGTCAAGAGAATCCTGAAGGATTTTTCAAAGCACTGGTGCCCGACCAGGAAAGAAACCTCCCTGAGAATCAAGGATCATGAAGAATTCCTTAAGGATACCGACGAGCTGTTTGAAATCGTGCTGCAACGCATTCTTGACGAGACCGAGCATCTTTATCCGCTGGTCCGCAGCCTGAGAAATAGTCAGTAATTTCTGATTAATTCATTTGTAGGGTCGAATTCATTCGACCAACGGCCTTTCATTACGACCCGTCACCCGGGTGCATACATGGTTGGCCGACTGAATTCGGCCCCGCTATATATAACTCAGTGAAAAGCCTGCCGCCTTGAGGAACCGGCATTCCTTCTTCAGGTCTGCACGGGTAAGTGAATGCTGCTCCAGCCAGTTTTCAGGAAACCTGAGCGAGATATCCGCCCCGTCCGCCTGGATCGATATGCCCGGCACCTGCTCATCGGTCCTGCCACGGTGCAACAGCACGGCAAGGCGCAATAAAACGCACAGCTTGAGGCCAGGCGTTTGCGCCCGTGTAACCAGGCTTTCAAAACCATTGGTACGAAATTTATGCCGGTGATTGAGTGTCAATGTCGCCAGTAGTGCTTGCTCGGTACGCGAAAAGCCCGGCAGGTCTGCATGCGTCAGGATATACGCACCACGCTTGTGATAGGCGCCGTGTGAAATCTGCAAACCGATCTCATGCAACTGCGCCGCCCACTTGAGTATCAGCTTGTTCTCCCCGATCAGTTCCCAGCCAGTCTCGACCTGTTCAAACAGCGACATGGCGGTTCGCATCACATTTTCAGCATGCCTGGCATCCAGGTTCCAGCGCTTGACCACTGACTGCACCGTCGCCTCACGCGTGTCCTTGTGCTGAATACGTCCTACCAGGTCGTACAGCAACCCTTCCCTCAACGCCTGGTCTGATACACGCATCAGTTCGATGCCCAGGGTTTCAAATACGGCGATCAGCACGGCAAGACCACCCGGAAGGACCGCGGCCCGGTCTTCATTCATGCTTTCCAGTTTGAGCTTGTCGACATGCCCCTGCTTGACCAGCTTGCTGCGCATCTTATAAAGCGCCTCAAGGGTGATCCCGGTATCACACCAGCCTTCCGCCTGTGCAATGTTCCTGATGGACTTGATCGTACCCGAACACCCGACGGCTTCTTCCCATCTGTCATTACCCGCCCTGAAATCCTTGGCGACCGGATAGAATTTCAGCTCGGCATCGATGATTGCGCTGGTCATGCGCTTCCCGGTTATTTCACCATCACCGAAATATTGCCTGCTGGCGCTGACGCAGCCGGTGTACATGCTTTCACGCAGTATGGAATCCATGCCTTCACCGATAATAAGCTCGGTGCTGCCACCGCCGATATCGACAACAAGGCGCTTGCCTTCACGCGTTGCACGGCCGTGCGCAACACCCAGGTAAATAAGACGCGCTTCTTCACGGCCTGAAACAATTTCCACGGGGTGGCCAAGCAGTAGCTGCGCGTCCTGCACGAATTTTTCGGCGTTGCTTGCAACACGCAGTGTGTTGGTGCCAACAATACGCACGTCCCCCTGCGGCAGGTTGCGGACCCGTTGACCGAACTGTTCGAGACAGTCCAGCGCGCGATTGCGTGCTTCCCGGCTCAGTTTGCCGTTGCGGTTCAAACCACCACCCAGCCGAACGGGCTCACGCAACTTGTCGATGACCGACAGGGTGCCCGTCTCCTCGAGGCGGGCCACGATCATATGAAAACTGTTGGAGCCAAGATCCACGGCGGCAACGGTACGAGCTTCGTTTTCTTTATCCATGCAATCTGCAGTCCATTCATGGGCGGTGTTGGGTACAGGAAGGATAACCCGCTTGTTTTCAAGGAATCCAGTTGAATGATATCCATTGGTCCTTGTCAATTTTTAACCTGTAGTCGATACGCCGATGGTGCCTGCCGGAAAAGGCAGCCACGGCTGTCTGGCAAGCGCTATCACCAGTGAA